>ERZ779633.202-NODE-202-length-21974-cov-8.633012_pt1 | contig 21974 bp, 22 predicted proteins | sample MGYA00514195_ERZ779633 | MGnify/ENA primary metagenome ERZ779633 (study PRJEB29562, sample SAMEA4376707) | mouse gut metagenome | isolation source: Cecum | study: EMG produced TPA metagenomics assembly of the A DSS colitis mouse model was used to assess the...
CCGTCCCCCACGGCCTCGCCCAGTCAGCCTCCGACGCCCAGCCCCTGCCCCTGTGAGCCCGCGACGCCCAGCCCCAGCCCCAGCGAGGAGCCCACGCCCAGCCCCAGCCCCAGCGAGACAGTGACGCCCGATCCCGAACCCGGCGAGAGCTCGGATCCCAACCCCAGCGAGCCGGTTGAGGGCGGCTCTGAGGGGGACGGCGATACAGAGACCGAGTTGCCTCCCCCTGCTCCCGCGGCGGTCCGCGCCGCCGCTCCGGCCGCCTTGTCCGCTCAGGCAGCTCCCGCTGCCCGTGCGGACAACACCAAGACCTACACCGCCACCTGTAAGGTGACCGTCAAGGCCAAGCCGGTAGAGACGGTTGCCGTCACCGGCGTGACCTTGGACAAGAGCGAGTTGACCCTGGAGGCGGGCAGGACCGTGACTTTGACCGCTACCGTGGCTCCCGCTGACGCTACGGACAAGTCCGTGACCTGGGCCAGCAGCAATGAGAGCGTCGCCACGGTGAGCGCGAACGGCAAGGTCACTGCCGTGGCTGAGGGCGCGGCCACTATTACCGTCAAAACCGCCGATGGCGGCTTCACCAAGACCTGTACGGTGACGGTAACGCCTGGGACTACCCAGCCTCTGCCTGTTACTGCCGTGACCCTAGACAAGGAGAAATTAGCGTTAGAAGTAGGCGGCGAGGCGACCCTTGTAGCCACGGTGACGCCTGATAACGCGGATGACAAGACCGTGACCTGGACAAGTAGCGACTCAAATATTGCCTCCGTGGACGAAAATGGCAAGGTCACAGCCGTAGCTGCAGGAACCGCTACTATTACCGCCACTGCGGGTAACCAGACCGCCACTTGCGAAGTCACGGTCACCGAGAAGACCTCTGTGACAGTCACGGTGACAGGCGTTGAATTGGATCAGACTACACTGACCGCAAAGGAAGGGGACACGCTGGACAAGCTGGTCGCCACAGTGAAGCCGGAGGACGCCACAAACAAGAAGGTCACCTGGCAGAGTAGCGATGCAAGTGTTGTAACGGTAGATGCGGAAGGGAACGTGACCATCGTAGGGAAAGGGAGCGCTACGATTACAGTCACCACCGAGGATGGCAGCCATACCGCCACCTGCACGATCACAGTGACCGCTGCCTCTGAGGGGGGCGAGGACCCTGAGCCCGGCACCGACCCGGAGAACCCTGGTGGGATTACCGACCCCGATGAGGGCGGAGGCCAGGGTGGCACCACTGAGCCTGGTGGCGACGATACCGACCAAACCCCCACCGAATGACTAAATCAACAAAAAGCCACGTCGGGATAAAAGCTCCGACGTGGCTTTTTTTGCACAAAGGTGAGATTCAATTCTGCTCAAACACCCGCAGCTGGCGCAGGAGGGGATAGGCGGTGATGGACTGCCCGTCCAGGTCCACATGGTGCATATGCACCGCTGTAAGCTGGGGGTTTTCGTAGGTAGTGTAATAGTAAATACCTTTATCTACGTTGCAGCAGCAGGTATACACCGTCATCTCCAGCTTGCCGCCCTCCAGCTGGACACAGCCGCGCTGCTGGGCCACGCTGCCCAGAATGTGAAAGAACTGGCCCACGCAGGCCTCCTCACAGTCAGTATCGCACACCGAGTTCATTCGGGTAAAGGCGGCGCGGACGAAGCGGGAGGCGGAGGATAGGTCGCCGGGAAGGCCGATGCCGCCCATGCCCCGGCTATACGGCTCCAGAGTAACGTCGGGGGCAAAGAGGTTCACCGGTGGCTGAGCCGAAACGGTCATAAAGTTGGAAAGGTTGAGCATTTGATAGGGGAAGGGGGGCTCGTTGGTCATGACCCCCACCGGGTCGTCATAGATCTGAAGGCCGTCCTTGGTGGATTCCACCACCAGCGCGCCATCCCGAGAGGCAATCATCCAGTGGAGGGTGGCGGGAGGTAGCTCCGGGCTGAAGGCCACGTCCACCAGGTTGAGGCGGTCCAACAGAGCGCGGACCTCCGGCAAGGTGGCGCATTGGGCCAGTACCCAGGGGATGAACTCAAAGGAGGCCACGTTGTCCTTGCCCTGGGCTTCCGCTTGATAGCAGGCGTTGCCGGGGAAGTTGAGCCCCGCCATCCCCAGGCCCTTTTCGTTGACCGCCTCATAGTAGAGGGGGCAGCCCCGGACCACATGGGCCACGCCGATCATGGCGTGGTGGCGGTGGATGGGCGGCAAAAACCGGAAGGAGAAGGGATAATTGCGCGGCGTGATGACTACCTTTTCGTCATAGGAGCACTCCAGGTCCAGAGTGCGGCCAAAATAGAAGTCCTTGCCTTGAAAGCCAACAGCGGTACACATGAGAAGGTCCTCTCCTTTCCCTCCGCGGGCGGGGAATTACAGGGTGATAAGCTCGTAGTCGCGGCTGCCACAGCCCAGCTCGGCGGCGCACTCGATGGTGTGGACGCCGTGGCGGGTCTCAATACGCTCCACCAGGTGGTCCCGGCCGGGGTCCTGGGAGGCGTACACCAGGTCTACACAGGCCTGGTCAATAGCCACAGGGTCCAGGGAGGCCAGAATGCCCACATCCCCCATGCAGGGGTCCTCGGCCACGGCGCAGCAGTCGCAGTCTACCGACAGGTTGCACATGATGTTGAGATAGGCGGCCTTGCCGGAGAACATCTCGATCACCGTCTTGGCGGACTCCGCCATACAGCGGAGGAAGTCGTCCTGCTGGGCGGCGCAGTCCCAGAGCTTGGTCTGGTCATCGGTGACCCCGGCGGAGTGGATGATGCACTTGCCCGCGGAGGAGGCACAGCCGATGGACAGCTGCTTCAGCGCGCCGCCGTAGCCCCCCATGGGGTGGCCCTTGAAGTGAGACAGCACCAACAGGGAGTTGTAGTTGGCCAGGTTCTTGCCCACCAGGTTCTCCTTCAGGAGCTTGCCCCCCTTCACGGGGAGAGCCAGGTCGGGCCCCTCCGCGTCCAGCAGGTCTACGGGGAAGAGCTTACTCCAGCCGTGGCCCTCCAGGAGCTTGAGGTGCTTGTCGGTGTAGTTGCGCTCGCCCTCGTAAGCGGTGTTGCACTCCACCACCGTGCCGCCCACGTGGTCGATGATGGGCTTCCAGAACTCGGGGTGGAGATAGTTCTGGTTGCCCTCCTCGCCGGAGTGGACCTTGGCGGCCACCTTGCCGGGGAGGGTCACCCCCAGGGCGTTGTAGAGCTTGAGCACGTTCTCCGGGGTGATGACAGGGCAAAAATAGACCTTAGACTTTTCCATGATACGCAAACCGTCCTTTCCTTATTCATAATTCATAAAATGGTCCTGATATGCATAATTATACCAGCTTTTTTCTGATTTAGCAAGGAGGCTTTACACAGGGCGAAAAAGGGACTATAATGTCAACTGCACGCGCAAGGGAAGGGAGGAGTACGGGATGGACGACAAGACAAGACGAAAAGCGGCCCTGGTCCAGGGGATGCGAAACGGTATTCCTATTGGCCTGGGCTATTTTGCGGTGTCCTTCGCTCTGGGCATTGCCGCGAGAAACGCGGGACTCAGTCCCTTCCAGAGCTTTTTGTCCAGCCTGCTGTGCAACGCCTCGGCGGGGGAGTACGCCGGGTTCCGGGTGATCGCCGCCCAGTCCGGGCTTTTGACTATGGCGGTGATGACCTTTGTGGCCAACGCCCGGTATCTGCTGATGAGCACCGCCATGAGCCAGCGGATGGACCCCAAGGGCCACCCCATCCACCGCTTCCTCATGTCCTTTTTCATCACCGATGAGTTTTTCGCCATCACCATCGTCCGTCCCGGCTATCTGGAGCCATTTTATCACTACGGCGCGGTGCTGGTGGCGTCTCCCTGCTGGGCGCTGGGCACCGCTCTGGGCTGTGTGGCGGGAGAGCTGATGCCCGCCCGGGCGGTGAGCGCCCTTAGCGTGGCCCTGTTTGGCATGTTCCTGGCGGTCATCGTACCCCCGGCCCGGAAGAACAAAATCATTGCCGGGCTGATCCCCGTGTGCTTCGTGGCCAGCTTTGCCTTGAGCCGTCTCCCTCTGGTCTCCCGGCTGTCCGAGGGGACCCGGACCATCCTGCTGACAGCGATCATCGCCTCCGCTGCCGCGGCGCTCTTTCCCCACGAGAAGGAGACGGACGAGGGGAAGGAGGGGGCGGAGCCATGATGCTGTATGCCTATATTTTTGTGATGGCGGCGGTGAGCTACGCCATCCGCGCCCTGCCCATGACCCTGATCCGCAAGCCCATCCGCAGCCGCTTCATCCGTTCTTTTCTCTATTATGTCCCCTATGTGACCCTGGCGGTGATGACCTTCCCGGCCATCGTAGACGCCACCCAAAGTCCCGTGGCGGGGGCACTGGCCCTGGTGGTGGGCCTGCTGGCCGCGTGGTTTGGCGCGGGGCTGATGCCCGTGGCGGTCCTCTGCTGTGTCACTGTTTTTCTTGCGGAATCCATTTTACGGTAGCAAAAAAGGAAGCCCTTCGGCTTGGCCGAAGGGCTTCCTTGCAGTTAGAGCGGGAAAGGGGCCCAGGGGGAGTCGGGGTCGAGCACAAAGGGCGTTCTGCTCTTGCGGCCCTTTCGTTTGCCCTGCCGGAGGGAGAGAAAGACCTGGGACTCAAAGCGGCTGAGCAGAGGCGTCTTCTCAAGGTCCCAATGGTCCAGGGGCGGGGGAGGGGTCGCGGCGCGGAGCTGCTCATAGAGGGAGATCGCGCGGTCGGACGCCCAGATGTAATGGTCCAGCAGAGAGACGCCCAGCACGGCCAACTTTCCGCGAAGCACATGGGTGGTCATCAGGTCCGCCTGGGAGAAGAAGGGGGCGCCATCGGGATGGTTGTGGGCCAGGATCACGCCGTAGGCCTCGCTGGACAGCGCCAGGGAGAGGATGCGGCGGATAGGCAGGGCGGTGTTGTCGGCGTCCCCATGGGTGACTACGGCGCCGCTGCCCAGCAGGTGGAAGTCCCGGTCCACGCAAATGGCGCACACCCGCTCCACTGCGTGTCCCTGAAAATGAGGCGCCAGGAGGCGGGAGACGGCCACGGCATCCATGACCACCAGGTCACTGCGGTGGAAGCGGTCGGCGTAGCGAAAGGACATGGCTCCCACCAGCGCCAGAAAGGCGGCGCTAGACTCGCTCAAACGGGGGTCATTCAGCAGGGTAGAGCGGGGAAGAGTAAGGACGGTGGAAAGGCTGTCATAGCTGTTCAACAGCGTATGAGCCGTGGCGCGGGCAGCTTCCTCGCCGTCACCGGCCAGGGCGAGCAGATAGGTGAGCAGCTGCAGGTCGCTCATCTCCACCGCCGGGGGTAGAGAATGGTTTGATCTGGACATGGGGAGCTTAGTTGAGGAAGTCCTTGAGCTTCTTACTGCGGCTGGGGTGGCGCAGCTTGCGCAGGGCCTTGGCCTCGATCTGGCGGATACGTTCCCGGGTGACGTTGAACTCCCGGCCCACCTCCTCCAGGGTGCGGGTGCGGCCGTCTTCAATGCCGAAGCGTAAGCGCAGGACCTTTTCCTCCCGCTTGGTGAGGGTGCCCAGCACCTCTACCAGCTGCTCCTTCAAGAGGGTGTAGCTGGCAGCCTCGGAGGGCTCGGAGGCGTCCTCGTCGGGGATGAAGTCGCCCAGGTGGGAATCCTCTTCCTCACCGATGGGGGTCTCCAGGGAGACCGGCTCCTGGGCAATCTTCAGGATCTCCCGCACCTTTTCTACCGGCATGCCCATCTCGGCGGCAATCTCCTCAGGGGTGGGATCGTGGCCCAGCTCCTGGAGGAGCTGACGAGAGACGCGGATGACCTTGTTGATGGTCTCCACCATGTGAACGGGAATGCGGATGGTGCGGGCCTGGTCAGCAATGGCACGGGTAATGGCCTGGCGGATCCACCAGGTGGCGTAGGTGGAGAACTTAAAGCCCTTGACATAGTCAAACTTTTCCACGGCCTTAATAAGGCCCAGATTGCCCTCTTGGATCAGGTCGAGAAAGTGCATACCCCGGCCCACATACCGCTTGGCGATGGAAACCACCAGACGGAGGTTGGCTTCGGCCAGGCGCTGCTTGGCGTTTTCACCCTCCCGGACCAGCTTTTTCAAGGCGGCGGCGTCTTCCTTGGAAAGCTCTTCCTTCAATTCCCGGAGCTGTTCCTCGGCGGCGGCGCCGGCAGACATCGCTTGTGCCAGCGCGACTTCCTCGTCGGAGGACAGCAGATTCACCTTGCCGATCTCCTTGAGATACATGCGCACGGGATCGTCGATGCCAAAGGTGTCGCCCAAGGCGTTGGGGTCCACCATTTCCTCGGGCGGGATCTCTTCCAATTCCTCGGCAGGGGGAGGGGCGTCCTGGTCCAGGTCGGTCAGATCCTCCAGTTCAGCCAAAGGCTCCAGGTCGTTGTAATACTCCCCGGCGGTGTCGATGCCCAGAGATTCAAAGGTGTCGTACAGCTTGTCCAGCTGTTCTCCCTCCAGCTCCAGGTCCTCCAAGGCCTCCATCAACTCCGCGGAGCTGAGCTTACCCTTCTTGCGGCCTCGCTCCATCAGCTCTGCCACCTTCTCTGCGCCGGGGACGCCCTCCAGGGCCTTCATGATCTCCTGGCGGCCGGCCTCCAGGTGCTCCTCCCGGAGCTTGTCCTGGTCGATCTCCGACGGGTCTTGGGGCATGGGGGTAAGATTGACTTTTTTCGCGCTCATGTTTGATCCTCCGTTGTTTCTTTCTGTTTCTTTTTTGCCTGAATGGCAAAGAGATCGGCCAAGGGGTCGCCTTTGTCCGCGTTGCGGCGGGCCTCCTCCTGGATCACGGCGATGTAGTCCTGGACCGCCTGACGGCCCTCGGCCAGGGATTGAGGGGTGTGGAGGAGGCGGGCCAGCAGATCGGCCTCCTCGCCGCTCAGCACCGCGTCGAAGGCGGCGGGGTCCGGGGGCAACTCCCCCTGGGACAAAGCGGCATATATTCGGCCCCAGAGGGGGGAGGAAAACTGCTCGGGAGACAGATCCCGGCAGAGGTTGAGAAGCGTAGAATCCAGGAAGAGCAGGCGGACCAGCCCCTCCTCCGCCCGGGCGGAGCGTACGTTTTGGTAGCGAAGGTCTCGGGCCTGGGGCTGGAGGTTGACCGCCGGGGTGAGGGCGGAGCGCTCCTCCTTGCGCCGCTGCTGTCCCGCGCGGCGGCGGCGGGAGTCCTCCACCTCCCGCACCATGGCCTCCTTAGACACGCTGGCCGCCTCGGCGGCCTTGCCGGCGTAGATCTCCCGCTCCACGGGGCTGGACAGCTGGGCGATCATCTGGGCGGCCTCCTTGAGGAAGGCGGTGCGTTCGTCGGTCTTGGTAAGGTCATATTTCTTTTGGATGGTCTCCAGGCGGTATTCCGACTGGTCCGCGCTCCCCGCCAGCAGCCGCTCAAAGGCGGCGGCGCCTTGGAACTTGATAAAGTCGTCGGGATCCTGTTTGACCAGCTCGCCCTCCGGGGTCTTGCGGCGGGGCAGTTGGAGCACCCGAACGCGAAAGCCGGTGTCCTTGAGCACCGTCATAGCCCGCTGAGTGGCCTCCACACCGGCGGCGTCGTTGTCGTAGCAGAGCACCAGTTCCTTGGTATATTTGCCGATGAGCCGGGCGTGGTCGGCGGTGAGGGCGGTGCCCATGGTGGCCACGGCGTTGTCGATCCCCGCCTGGTGCAGGGTGATCACGTCCAGGTTGCCCTCCACCAGCAGGAAGAAGCTCCGCTTGGTGAGCTTGGCCCATTGGATGCCGTAGAGGATGGAGCGCTTTTTGAAAATGGCGGTTTCCGGGGTGTTGAGATACTTTGGCGTGGAGTTGTCCATCACCCGGCTGGTGAAGCCCAGGATCTCGCCGGTGGCGTCGATGACAGGGAGCATGAGGCGGTTGCGGAATTTATCGTAAATGCCGCCGTTCTTGCCCGCCACCACCAGCCCTGCTTCCAGCAGCTCGCCCTTCGCAAAGCCTTGAGCGGTCATGGCCTTAATGAGGGAATCCCAGCTGTCCGGTGCGGCCCCAAGGCCGAAGCGTTTGACATAGGCAGAGTTGAGCTTCCGCTTGGTAATGTATTGGCGCATAGGCTTTCCCTGGGGGGATTTGAGGGTTTCGTAGTAAAACCGGGCGGCCTGCTTGTTGAGCTCCAGCAGGCGCTTGCGGCGGTTGCGCCGCTCTTGGGCGGCCTGGTCCTCCTCGGGCATCTCCAGACCGGCCCGGGCGGCCAGCTTGCGGACCGCCTCAATAAAGGAGAGGTTTTCGATCTCCTGAACGAAGCGGATCGCCCCGCCGCCCTTACCACAGCCAAAGCAATGGAAGATATGCTTGTCCGGCGAAACGGCGAAGGAGGGGGTCTTCTCTCCGTGGAAGGGGCACAGGCCCCAGAGATTGCCGCCCTTGGCGTGGAGGGGGAGATAATCAGATACGACCTCCTCAATGGGACAGCGGGCCGTCAGCTCGTCCAAAAATGATTGTGGAATGGCCATTGCTCCGCCCCCTCTCCGGGAATCATACCCATTTTGCTTATTTTACTGTCCAGGCCTTGGGAATAAATACGTCGCCGTACCGATCCACGGCATAGGAATCGGTCATGCCGGCAAGATAATCGCACACCGCCCGCTCCGGTCCCTCGGCCTGCGCGATGGCGTAATAGTCGCCGGGAAGCTCGTCCAGATGGTCTATGTAGTGGCGGAATAAAAGCTCCAGCATGGCCTGAGCCTTGGATTCCTCCCCCTTGGCCACGGGATTGCAGTAGACTGCCTGGAACATGAAGGCGCGTAGGTCGGCTAAGGCTTTTTTGCGGGTGGAGGAGAGGCGGACGCCCTCGCCATCCTGGCTGGCGGCGATGGCATCGGTGGTGAGAGTATTGATGCGTTCACCGTGGGAGAAGCCCAGCTCCTGCTGAAGCTCCAGAGGAATGTCCATCTGATAGATGATGCCGCCGCGAATGGCGTCGTCAATGTCGTGGTTGATGTAGGCAATCTGGTCGGCCAGACGGATGATCTCGCCCTCCGGCGTGGCGGGCGGCTGGCCGCCGGTGTGGCACAAGATCCCGTCCCGGACCTCCCAGGTGAGATTCAGTCCCTCGCCGCCGTTTTCCAGCCGCTCTACCACGCGAAGGGACTGGACGTTGTGCTGAAAGCCGTCCGGCATCAGCTGGTTCAAAATACGCTCCCCGGCGTGACCGAAGGGGGTGTGGCCCAGGTCGTGGCCGAAGGCCATGGCTTCGGTCAGGTCCTCGTTGAGCCGCAGGGCACGGGCGATGGTTCGGGCGATGCGCATGACCTCCAGGGTGTGGGTCATTCGGGTACGGTAGTGGTCGCCCTCGGGCTGGAGGAAGACCTGAGTCTTGTGCTTCAGGCGGCGAAAGGACTTGGAGTGGACAATGCGGTCCACGTCCCGCTGGAAGCAGGTGCGGATGTCGCAGGGGGGGATGTCTCGCTCCCGGCCGCGGCTTTGGGCGGCAAGGGTGGCGTTGGGTGCAAGAAATGCCGCCTCCCGCTGTTCGGCCTCTTCCCGGATGGTCATAAGCTTCCTCTCCTCTGCCGATTTCTCCTGTTTTTTAAGCTATACGCTGCCGAAGAGGAAAAACCCTTCTTTTCTCACAAAAACCTTTAGAAAAATATTTCCGGCAAGTTCTATTCCTTTACAGATGGAGCCATGAATTCGCCAAGTGCCTCTGGGCAAAGAGCTCCGGCAGTTAGTTCTGTCACAAGACCTGTAAAGCTATTTACCATTTCAGAAGGGAAACGTAGGATAAGGGTCACCTGATCGGCGTAGGCAATATCTTCTACGGCGCCGCTACACTGGCCGCACAGCAGTTTCAGCTGCTCCAGCAGGGGATAGGGTGCGGTGAGGGACAGCCTGGTCCAGGGCTGCATTTTGCCGATCCCTGCGGTGTCCAGAGCGTCCCGGGCGGTTTGGGAGTAGGCCCGTACCAGGCCGCCCGCCCCCAGCAAAACGCCGCCGAAGTACCGGGTGACCACACAGCAGAGGTCAGTCACCTCCGACTTTTGGAAGACGCCGAGCATAGGTACCCCCGCGGTGCCTTGGGGCTCGCCATCGTCGGAGTACCGCTCCACGCCGTTTTCCAGCCGGTAGCACCAGCAGTTGTGCCGGGCGTCCCGGTGACGCTTTTTCACCGCCTCGATGTGGGCGCGGGCCTCCTCTTCTGAGGTGACAGGCAGGATATCACCGATGAAGCGGGAGCGCTTTTCTACCACCTCTGCCTGGGCGGGGCCCAGAGGGACAAGGATCTCCGTCATAGGGCTTGCCACTCCTCCTTGGTCAGCGCGTAATGAAGCTCGGTGCGGGTCTCGCCCATGAGTTCTACAAAGGCTTGGTTGGTAAAACGGTAGATAAAACCACACTTTTCCACCACACGGCGGGATTTGGCATTGAAATCATAGTGGCCGCACCAGATAGAGGCCAGATCCCGGCCTTCAAAGCCATAGCGCAGCAACTTCCGCACCGCCTCGGGTACAAGCCCCCGCCCCCAATAGGCGGGGTTGAGGGCATAGCCGATCTCATCGTCGGGGGTGGGGAGAAGGGTCTGATGCCGGTCCACGAAGCCCGCTGAGCCAATGACCTTTCCGGTGGGCTTGTCCACCAGAGCAAAGGTGTCAGGGGCGGCAAACACAGTGGCAATGATCTCCCGGCTCTCCTCCAAACTCTTATGGGGGGGCCAGCCCGCGTCCGGGCCGACACGGGGATTGCAGGCATATTCATACAGGTCAGCGGCGTCCTTTTCCTCAAAGGGCCGCAAAATAAGGCGTTCTGTTGCTAAAACCATATACTCAGTCCTCCCAAGGCTCTTTGGGCGGCGTCCAGCCGCCGGTGATGAACTCTTTCAGCTTGCCTAAGGTAATGGGGGTGCAGACAGCGGTGACCTCAATGGTTTCGCCGTACTCCACGCTGTCCACCTGCGCCTCTCGGTAGAGCTGGTCCAGAACGCCGCCCTGGTCGTAGGGGATGGACAGGTTCACTTTTTTGCGGCCCGCATCCAGCCGTTGGGCCATCTGGTCACGGAGCTTGTCCAGTCCTTCTCCGGTGCGGGCGGAGACGGCAACGCGGTCCTCTCCGTGGGGCAAGATCTCGCCGGGACAGAGGTCGCACTTGTTGAAGACCTCCAGCCGGGGAGTTTCGGCGGCGCCGAGAGAGAGGATCAGCCCCTCCACCACCTCCGCCTGCTCCATCCAAGCGGGGTTGGAGGCGTCGATGACGTGGAGCAGCAGATCGGCAAAGGTCAGTTCCTCCAGCGTGGCCTTAAAGGCCGCCACCAGATGGGTGGGCAGCTTGCGGATAAAGCCCACGGTGTCGGAGAGAAGCGCCGTGCAGGTGTCGGACAGCTCCAAGGTGCGGGTAGTGGTGTCCAGCGTATCGAACAGGCGGTTGTTGGCGGGGATATTTTCCCCGGTCAGAGTGTTCAGAAGAGTGGACTTGCCTGCGTTGGTGTACCCCACCAGGGCCACCACGGGGACTTGGTTCTTTTCCCGCCGTTCCCGCTGAACAGCCCGGACCCGGCGGACTTCTTCCAGATCCTCCTTGAGCTTGGAAATCTTTTTGCGGATGTGGCGGCGGTCGGTCTCCAGCTGTGTCTCGCCGGGGCCGCGGGTGCCGATGGCGCCCTCCTGCCGCTCCAGGTGGGTCCACATACCTGTCAGGCGGGGAAGCAGATATTGATACTGGGCCAGCTCCACCTGTAACCGGCCCTCCTTGGTCTGGGCCCGATGGGCAAAGATGTCCAGGATGAGGGCTTCCCGGTCCAGCACCTGGACTCCCAGCTCCTGGGTGAGCACCCGGAGCTGGGAGGGGGAGAGGGAGTTGTCGAAGAGCACCAGATCGGCGTTCAGGGTGTTGACCAGGTCCTTGACCTCCACCAACTTGCCCTCACCGATGAAGGTGCGCGGGTCGGGTGCATCCTTGTTTTGCAAAACCTGACCGACGCTGACCCCGCCCGCGGTGTCCAGCAGGGCGGCAAGCTCGTCCAGGGTGGCGTCGCTGGCGTTGTCCTGCGGGTTGAGAACGCGGGAGCTGAGACCTACCAGGATGGCGCGGTTGCGGGGTTTTTCTGTGGTATATTCCATATCAGCTTTGATAGACCTCCATGATCTCACCGATATACATGCGGTGGTAGTCCTTGTTGGGATAGTTTTTACCGTCCACCTCGCCGTCCAGGAAGTGGTTCGGCTCAATGTCGTCAAAGTAGACCTTTTTACACACCAGCACCAGCTTGGCCTCCTGGAAGTAGGGGGCGTCCCCCACGCCGTAGGCCAGAGAGAAGCCGCACTCGTTGACCTTGTCCACCTCCCGGCCCGACTTGGAGCCGCAGAGCTTCAGGGCGCCGCGCCAGCTCTCGTCGAAGAAGGCGACGGTAAAGTAGTCGGAGTTTTCCATGAACTGATAGGTGAACCGCTGGGGACGGACGTAGACGGTGACCACGTTCTTGCCCCAGAGCACCCCCATCCCGCCCCAGGAGGCGGTCATGGTGTTGGCGTTGTCCTTGTTGCCCGCGGTGAGGAGCAGCCAGTCCTCCCCGATGGCGGTGAAGGGGTTGAGTTTCAGAGATTTGACATCGACTTTGTTCATGGCAATCGACCTCCGTTTTAAAATGCGTACCATTATAGTGTATGGAGAAGGGATAGAAAAAAGCCCGCACGGGAGCCGTGCGGGCTTTTTTGACGACAGGAGACTTACTGCAGGCCGAACTTCTTGTTGAAGCGGCTGACCCGCCCGCCGGTGTCCACGACCTTCTGCTTGCCGGTGTAGAAGGGATGGCACTTGGAGCATACCTCCACGCGGATATCCTTCTTGGTGGAGCCGGTCTCGATGACGTTGCCGCAGGCGCACCGGATGGTGGTCTGTTCGTAATCGGGATGGATTCCTTCCTTCATGGGTGTTCACCTCTTTGCACACAATTGGCACACGTTATTTGGCGTGTACACGCTATCTTACCATATGAGTTGGGTAAATGCAAGTGCTTTTTTCAAAAAGTCAGTCCGCGAGGGGGGTGTGGTCGCAGAGTTCCAATATCTTAGCCTGGAGGGCCTTGAGGTCCAAGAAAGTGTCCGGCTTCTTGCGGGGGTCCCGCAGGAGGGCCGCGGGGTGGAACAACGCCATGACAAGGGTGCCGTTTTTATCGTACCACTTGCCGTGGTCCTTGCTGATCTTAAAGTCCGGTCCAATGACCCGCATGGCGGCGATGCGGCCCAGGCACACGATGATCTTAGGGCGCAGGAGAGCCACTTGGTTGCGCAGATATCCGATGCAGGCGTCCTCCTCGGTGTTGAGGGGGTCGCGGTTCTGGGGCGGGCGGCACTTGACGATGTTGGCGATGTACACGTCCTTCCGGGCCAGGCCGATGGCCCCCATCATCTGGTCCAGGAGCTGGCCGCCCCGGCCCACGAAGGGCTCCCCCTGCAGGTCCTCGTTCTCGCCGGGGCCTTCGCCGATGAAGAGCACCTCGGCGGTCTTGGAGCCCACCCCAAAGACCACGTTGGTGCGGGTCTCGTGGAGAGAGCAGTTGCGGCAGCTTTTACAGGCGGCTTCCAATTCGGGCCAATCCATCATAGTGTCGTCCTCCTTTTTCGAGCCTTTTCGACATTATACAGGATTTCCCGGGAAATGGGAAGAGGTGTTCTCAGGAAAACCGCACCTCGCCCGCCAGATTTTGGGTGAACACCTGGCGGACGGCTTCGGGGGAGGGGTCCTGCCCCAGGGCCCACATGAGCTTGGTGACCGCCGCCTCGGTGGTCATGTCAAAGCCCTGGATAACGCCCTGAGAAAGGGCCTTGCGGCCTACCTGGTAGAGGGAGAAGTCACTGCGCTCGTAGAGGCACTGACTGCACACCACCACGGTCAGCCCCGCGTCGGTAGCCTTTTGGAGCTGGGAGATGAGATCCCGGCGAATGAAGTGGAGCCCACCCGCCCCAAAGGCCTCGATGACGATGCCCCGGTAGTGCATTTGGAGCAGCGCGTCAAAGATTTCCGGGCGCAGGCCGGGGGTGAGCTTGATGAGGAATACGCCGGGGTCCAGCGCGTCCAACAGGCGGCAGGGGCCGTTGGGCGGCGAGGGGAGGGCTTGGGGGTGGAGGGTCAGCCCGCCGCCGTCCACCGTGGCGCACAGGGGCCAGTTGACGCTCTCAAAGGCGTCGAAGGCGGTGGTGCGGGTCTTCACCGCCCGACAGCCCAGGATGATCTTGCGGTCAAAGGCCAGAAAGACGCCGTTTTGCCCGTAAGCGGCCATGGCAAAGGCGGCCCGGAGGTTTTCCATGGCGTCGGTGAGGGGATGGTCGATGGGAAGCTGGGAGCCGGTGAGCACCACGGGGATGGGGAGATCGGGCAGCATGAAGGAGAGCACCGAGGCGGTGTAGGCCATGGTGTCGGTGCCGTGGGTGATGACAATGCCGTCAAAGTCGTCCTTGGCGGCAAAGATGGCCCGGGCGATGAGCTGCCACTCCTCGGGCTGGATGTTGGAGGAGTCCAGGTGGAGGATGTCCCGGATGGTGAAGCGGTAGTGCCCTTCAAAGACCTTGAGCCGCTGGGCCAAGGCGTTTCCATCCAGGCCGGGGACCAGACCGTCGGCGGTCTTCTGGGAGGCGATGGTACCGCCGGTGGTCAAAAGGAGGATGTGCTTCATGGTTTTAATCTTCCTTTCATGGGTTTTTTATCAAATCATATTGCAACGGGGAAATGGAGGGATTATAATGAGGCCATCCAAGAGGAAAGAGGAGTGGTCCGACATGAAACAACCCAGAAGCGTAGGAATGTGCATCGTACTTAGCCTTATCACCTGCGGCATCTATGCCATCTACTGGATGTACTGCATCCATAACGATGTTCAGGAGGTCAACGGCACGCCCTTGGGGGTGAGCGCCGGAATGGTGATCGTGCTGAACATCATCACCTGCGGCATCTACGGGATCTACTGGAACTACAAGATGGGCCAGATGCTGGACATCGCCAAGGGCGTGCCCAACGGCAATTCCGCCATTCTCTACCTGGTGCTGTCTCTCCTTGGCTTCGGGATCATCAGCATGGCCATCATGCAGAGCGAGCTCAACCATTTTGAGACCGGCGTCGATGGACTGTAAAAAAAGACTGGTAAAAGTGCTTATGTGGGCCGGGGCGGCGCTGACAGCCGCTCTGGCCTACGCCGCTTTGGTGTGCTTTTTGGGATACGGCGTCCCCTGCATGTTTCACACGCTGACAGGGCTGTTATGTCCCGGCTGTGGGATCACGCGGATGGGCGCGTGCCTGCTCCGGGGAGATATCCCGGGGGCGTTCGCGCAAAACCCCGTGGTTTTTCTGCTGCTCCCGGTGGCGGCCGTCGTACTGCTGGTCCACGTGAGGCGCTATGTGAAAACAGGGAAGTGGGCGGCGCCGAAGTGGGAGGAGCGGTGCTGGGTGACGCTGGCGGTCGTGCTGGTCCTCTGGGGCGTGGCGCGCAATCTGTTTCCGCTCACGTAAGGCGTACGGGTACGCCGGCGTCTATCGAAAGAGTATCGGGCGTTACCAGACAGTCGTAGGCCCAGATGTCCACCCCCGACCGGGCCGCCATACGGAGAGTATCTCCAAATTCGGGGTGAGTCTCATCGTTGGGAGAGAAAAAGTCCACGCCCTTCATTTGGATCACAAAGCACACCGCCGCTTGGTAGCCCTGCTGCCGGGCGGCGGCCAGTTCTTTCAGGTGCTTGACGCCGCGCTCGGTGGGCGCATCGGGGAAATAGGCGCCGCCGTCCCGCTCCAGAGTCACGCCCTTGACTTCCACGAAGCCCTTCTCCGCGGCCGATTCCCAATAGAAATCGAAGCGGGAGCTGCCCCAGGTCGTCTCCGGGCGCAGAAGGGTGAGACCGGAGAGGACGCCGCTCCTTGCCCACTCGGCAAAGACCTTGTTAGGTGCCTGGGCGTCCATGTTGATGAGCAAGGATCCCTTTTCCACGGCGATGAGATCATATAGAGTCTTGCGGGCGGGGGCATCCGCCCGCTGAAGATACACGGTCACGCCGGGGACCAGCAGCTCCTTGCAGCGGCCGGTGTTCTTCACGTGGGCGACTACCGTCTCGCCGCCGACCTCTACCAGGGCGATAAAACGGTTGGGGCGGGAGAGGAATTTGCCGGGGATCACCCGTTGATATCGCATGAAAACACCCCCTACTTTTAATGGCAAACAGCATTGTAGCACGGGAATTGTCAACTGTCCAGAGAACAGGATGAATTTGTGGATTATGCCGGGGAACAAAGAACTTTTTTGGGACGTTGTAATAATTTCGTAAAAAGTATGGCTAAAAGGCGAAAAAGATGTTGCGTCAAGGAGAAGGGTGGAGTATAATGTCAGGCGTAAGGGAGCGCGGCTCCGCCGCACTCAAATTTGTCCGGAAAACGGAAAGGAAGGTAATCACAAGATGAAGAACAGCAAGAAGTTCCTGGCTCTGGCGCTGGCTCTGGTGATGGTCTTCGGCCTGGTGGCTTGCACCGACGGCAAGACCAACCCCACTGCCCCCGCCGACCCCACTGAGAAGGTCGATCCCACCCCCGACGCCAACCCCACCGAGGCCGCTGATCCCACCGATGCCCCTGCCGGCCCCAACGCCGACGACATCGACGACAACATGACCTCTGAGGACGGCAAGTATCAGGTTGCCTTCATTACCGACGTGGGCCAGCTGAAGGATAAGTCCTTTAACCAGGGCACCTTCGACGGCGTGAAGCTGTACGCCGCCGCCAACGGCAAGAGCTACAAGTACTATCAGCCCGCCAACGGCGATCAGGCCACTGACGATGACCGCTACGACGCCATGAAGGCCGCCGTGGAGGGTGGCGCCGAGGTCGTGGTGTGCGCTGGCTTTATGCAGGAGGCCGCTCTGAAGAAGGCCGCCGCTGAGTTCCCCGAGGTCCCCTTCGTGTTCATCGACGGTTATCCCATCGGCCTGGATAACGTGGCCGGTATCTCCTTCCAGGAGGAGCAGTCCGGCTACCTGGCCGGCTACGCCGCCGTGAAGGAAGGCTTCACCAAGCTGGGCTTCACCGGTGGTGGCGGCGGCACCAACCCCGCCTGCTGCCGCTTCGGCTATGGCTTCGTCCAGGGTGCCAACGCCGCTGCCGCGGAGCTGGGCGTGAACGTCCAGATCAACTACTCCTGGGAGTACGGCGCCGCGTTCCAGGCTTCCCCCGAGCTGCAGAGCATGGTCTCCGGCTGGTATGAGACCGGCACCGAGGTGGTCTTTGCCTGCGGCGGCTCCATGTTCCAGTCCGTCGTCGCTGCCGCCTCCGCCAATGACGGCGCAGTCATCGGCGTGGACGTGGACCAGTCCTTCGAGTCCGAGACCGTCATCACCTCCGCCATGAAGGGCCTGTCCTCCGCCGTGCAGTGGGCCGTTGCCAAGGTCTATGACGGCACCTTCAGCGATATCGGCGGCCAGGGCACCTCTCTGGGCGCTAAGGACGACGCCGTGGGTCTGCCCACCGCCACCTGGAGCCTGAAGGGCATGAATGTGGACGACTACAACGCCCTGCTGGCTAAGATCGTGGACGGCAGCGACAGCATCGACGCTGACTACGAGGCCAACTTCGGCCAGACCTACTCCAACGTGACCGTGACGGTCATCTGATCTTTCGAGCGAAAAGAGGGAACGCGCCTGCGTTCCCTCTTTTTTTATGCGTTTCGCCAAATCAGCCTTGTAATTTAGCGGGTCGTATTGTATAATAAAGAGGCATTTTAGCGGGAAGGTGGCGAGGGCCATGGAAGGCGAGAACATCATTGAAATGCTCCACATTACCAAAGAGTTCCCCGGGATCATAGCCAACGACGATATCACGTTGCAGCTGCGCCGGGGGGAGATACACGCGCTCCTGGGCGAAAACGGCGCGGGCAAGTCCACGTTGATGAGCGTCCTCTTTGGCCTCTACCAGCCGGAGGCAGGGGTCATCAAGAAGAACGGGAAAGAGGTCAAGATCAACAACCCCAACGACGCCACTGAGCTGGGCATTGGCATGGTGCACCAGCACTTCAAGCTGATCGACGTGTTTACGGTGCTGGATAACATCATCCTGGGCGCGGAGACCACCAAGCTGGGCTTTTTACAGAAGAAGGAGGCCCGCCGCAAGGTGGAGGAGCTGTCTGAGCGGTACGGCATGAAGGTGGATCTGGACGCCAAGGTGGAGGACATCACCGTGGGGATGCAGCAGAGGGTCGAGATCCTCAAGATGTTGTACCGGGACAACGAGATCCTGATCTTCGATGAGCCCACCGCTGTTTTGACCCCGCAGGAGATCGACGAGCTGATGGCCACCATGAAGGCGTTTGCCAAGGAGGGGAAATCCATCCTGTTCATCTCCCACAAGCTCAACGAGATCATGGCGGTGGCGGACCGGGTGACCGTGCTTCGCAAGGGGAAGCATGTGGGTACGGTGGAGACCAAGGACACCAGCAAGCAGGAACTGTCCAACATGATGGTGGGGCGGCCGGTCCAGCTGGAGGTACATAAGGACCCCGCCAAGCCGGGGGAAGTGGTGCTGGAGGTGGAGCGCTTTTCCGTCCCCGCGAAAGGACACCACAAGCGCGACGCAGTCCACGATGTCAGCTTCCAAGTCCGGGCGGGAGAGATCGTCTGCATCGCGGGCATCGACGGCAATGGCCAGACGGAGTTTATCCACGGCCTCACCGGGCTGGACAAGGCCGCCGGAAAGGTGACGCTGTGCGGCAAGGATATCTCCCACGCCTCCATTAAGGGCAGGGGAGAGAGCATGAGCCACATTCCCGAGGACCGGCACAAGCACGGCTTGGTGTTGGACTTTACTCTGGAACAGAATCTGGTGCTTCAGCGCTTCCGGGAAAAGCAGTTCCAGCGAGGGGGCTTCATTGACCGCAAGGCGGTGCGGCAGTATGCCGAGAAGCTGATCGGGCAGTATGACGTCCGGTCCGGACAGGGACCGGTGACGGTGGCCCGGAGCATGTCCGGCGGCAACCAGCAAAAGGCCATCATTGCCCGTGAGGTGGACCGGGACAAGCCCTTGGTCGTAGCGGTCCAGCCCACCCGAGGGTTGGATGTAGGCGCCATTGAGTATATCCATGGCCAGCTGGTCAAGGAGCGGGACGCGGGTAAGGCGATACTGCTGGTCTCCTTGGAGCTGGATGAGGTCATGAGCCTGTCCGACCGCATCCTGGTCATGTACGAGGGCGAGATCGTGGGCGAGCTTGACCCGAAGGAGACCACGGTCCAGGAGCTGGGCCTTTACATGGCAGGCGCGAAGCGGATGAATGGGAAGGAGGGGGCGACGGCATGAGAAGGAAAACGGGCAACCTGCTGGAGCGGGAAGGCACAAAGACCGTAGCCGCCTCGCTGATCTCTATCCTCATCGGCCTGGTGGTGGGGAGCATCCTGATCATCGTGGTGGGGCTTATCAGCCCGAACCTCGGTTCTGCCAGTATTGGCGAGGGCATCCGCCTGGTGTTTTTCGGCATCGTCAGCACAGGCCGTAATGCGGCAGGCACACTGACCTGGGGTTTTAACCCCCAAAACATCGGCAACATGCTCTTCCGGGCGACACCGCTGATCCTCACCGGGCTGTCGGTGGCAGTGGCCTTTAAGACGGGGCTTTTCAACATCGGCGCGCCGGGGCAGTACCTGATGGGCACGATGGCGACGCTGGCCATCGCGCTGGGGATCCCGGCCGACGCTATGCCTAAGCCCTTGCTTTGGCTGCTGGCCTTCCTGGGCGGCATTTTGGCCGGGGCTCTGTGGGGGTGCATCCCCGGTATGGTCAAGGCGCTTTTGAATATCAACGAGGTGCTGGCGTGCATCATGACCAACTGGATCGCGGCCAATGTGGTCACCTGGTTCTTTGACGCCACCAAGGTGTTCCAAAACACTGTGGAAAACACGAAGACCAGCTATATCTACAAGACGACCTATGGGAAGACGCTGGTGGACGGTGTGTGGACCTATGTGGACGGCAACGGTGTGTCCACCGCCAAGCTGGGGCTGGACAAGCTGTTTCCGGGGTCCCAGGTCAACGCCGGATTTTTGATCGCGATCCTCTTTGCCATCGGGGTCTATATCCTGATGACCAAGACCACCTTGGGCTACCAGCTCAAGGCCTGCGGCGCCAACCGCCACTCCGCCCGGTACGCGGGCATCAACGACAAGCGGAATATTGTCCTTTCCATGGCAATCGCCGGTGCGCTGTCAGGAGCGGGAGCGGCGCTTTATTGGCTGGCGGGGAACACAGAGTTCTTCTGGTCCACCTACCAGTCGCTGCCCGCCATCGGCTTCAACGGGATACCGGTAGCCCTGCTGGCCTCCAACAATCCCATTGCGGTGATCTTCACTGGCATTTTCATGTCCATGCTCAACATCGTGGGCCTGCAGCTCACCAAGCTGACGGCGTATAACGAGTACATTACCGACGTTATTATCTCGGTCATCGTGTATCTGAGTGCCTTTTCTCTGGTGATTCGAATGCTATTTACCCGCCGCAGAAAGGGCAAGAAGGAGGCTGCTGTTCCGGCCTCCGCCACCCAACTTGCGGAGGCGGCAGTGGGAGCGGCGGAGACGCTTCCTACGGCGGAGACGCCGCCTGACACAGCAGTGGACGCCGACAGCGGGAAAGGAGGGGATGAGGTATGAGCTTTCTGATCCAACAGACCCTTTTGTACGCTGTGCCCCTGATGCTGGTGGCATTGGCCGGTGTGTTTGCGGAACGAAGCGGTATCATCAACCTGGCGTTGGAGGGCATTATGATCTTCGGCGCCTTTGTGGGTGTATTCTTTGTACGGCTGATGCAGGGCGTGGACGTGTTCGCCAGCGCGGCCAAATCGGGCGGCTGGCTGACCCTCCAGGGCCTGGAACTGTTGGCGATGCTGGTGGCGGCGGCGCTGGGCGCGGTCTTCTCCCTGCTCTTGTCCTTCGCCTCGGTGAATCTTCGGGCGGACCAAACCATCGGCGGCACGGCCCTTAACCTGATGGCCCCTGCACTGGTGCTGTTTCTGGTGCGGGTCATCGCCAACCAAAACACCCTTCAGATGGCCACCGGCGATGCCGCCAGCTGGTTTATGATCAAAAAGACCACCTTGGGGTTTGACCGCACAGCCGATTTGGGCTTCTTTGGAAACACCTTTATTCATAAGGTGTATTTGGCCACCTATGTGTGTATTCTGCTGTTTGTGGTGCTGTCCATTATCCTTTATAAGACCCGGTTTGGTCTGCGCCTACGCTCCTGCGGTGAGAACCCCCAGGCGGCGGACTCCCTTGGTATCAATGTTTATAAAATGCGTTACGCGGGCACGACCATTTCCGGCGCGCTGGCGGGTATGGGCGGCTTTGTATACGCCCTGACCACTGCCAACTGCGCTTCCACAGGTGATGTGGCCGGGTTTGGCTTTTTAGCCTTGGCTGTGATGATCTTCGGCAACTGGAAACCTCTGAATATCGCCGGGGCCTCGTTGCTGTTTGGTCTCTTTAAGTGTATTGCCGCCTCCTACACCTCCATTGACATCAATGGTGATGGGGTGTTTTGGCTGAAGGAGCTGAGCGCCAAGGTGTCCTTCTTTGGCGCGCATTTCTACCGTATGCTGCCCTATATCGTCACTTTGATCGTGCTGGCCTTTACCTCTAAGAAGTCCCGCGCACCCAAGGCGGAGGGCGTTCCCTACGACAAGGGAATGCGGTAACCGCAAAGAAAAACCTCAAAAAGAGACGCCGGGTTCCCGGCGTCTCTTTTTGGCTCTGGGGAGAAAAGTTTGGGAAAAGGTGTTGACAAGCGCCCGGGATTTTAGTATAATGACCCTTGCCGTTTGGAAGCCGTGGTCAACAGGGGAGCATAGCTCAGCTGGTAGAGCGCATGCCTTACACGCATGATGTCACAGGTTCGAGCCCTGTTGTTCCCACCAGATGGCTCGGTAGCTCAGTTGGTTAGAGCGCCGGCCTGTCACGCCGGAGGTCGAGGGTTCAAGTCCCTTCCGAGTCGCCATTTGCCTCTGTAGCTCAGTTGGTAGAGCAGAGGACTGAAAATCCTCGTGTCGTTG
>ERZ779633.204-NODE-204-length-21721-cov-8.161774_pt1 | contig 21721 bp, 22 predicted proteins | sample MGYA00514195_ERZ779633 | MGnify/ENA primary metagenome ERZ779633 (study PRJEB29562, sample SAMEA4376707) | mouse gut metagenome | isolation source: Cecum | study: EMG produced TPA metagenomics assembly of the A DSS colitis mouse model was used to assess the...
CGGCTCCTGCCGCTGCCCCCGCCGCCGGCGAGACTGCCGTGAAGAGCCCCATGCCCGGCAACATCTTTAAGGTGGAGTGCTCTGTGGGCCAGTCCGTCCAGGCTGGCGATGTCCTCATCGTCCTGGAGGCCATGAAGATGGAGATCGAGGTCTCCGCCCCCGTGGCCGGCACCGTCAAGGCCGTGTCCGCCACCGTGGGCACCGCCGTCAACACCGACGACCTGCTGGTTACCCTGGGCTGATAAGGGGGAGTTTCAACTATGCCAAGTACGAATCCGGATAAGTATATCCTGCACCCCTTTGAACCGCTGACCGTCCCGGAAGCCCTGCTGACGGCAGTCTGCGGCCTGCTGGTGGTCTTCCTGATGCTGGCCATGCTCATGGTGGTGATCTACGTCATCTCCTGGGTGGTGCAGCAGATCGACGCCAAGCGCAAGCCCGCCGCTGCCCCCGCCAAGAAGGCGGCGCCCGCCCCCAAGCCTGCGGCAGCTCCTGCGGCCCCCGCTCAGGACGAGGGTGAGCTGGTAGCCGTGATGATGGCCGCCGTGGCCGAGGAGTCCGGGATGCCCATGGGTTCCTTCCAGATTACCAACATTGCCTCCGTTCCTGTGATGGCGGCTCCTGCCGCCGCTCCCGCACCTGTAGCCGCCGCCCCTGCGCCGGCTCCCGCGCCTGCCCCGGCCCCTGCTGCGGCTCCTGCCGCTGCCCCCGCCGCCGGCGAGACCGCCGTGAAGAGCCCCATGCCGGGCAACATCTTCAAGGTGGAGTGCTCCGTGGGACAGTCCGTCAACGCGGGCGATGTGCTCATCGTGCTGGAAGCCATGAAGATGGAGATCGAGGTGTCCGCCCCCGTGGCCGGCACCGTCAAGGCTGTGGCTGCTTCCGTGGGCACCGCTGTCAACACCGATGACCTGCTGGTCACCATCGGTTGAAAGGAGGGGTAGAGTATGGAATTTTTTAGTCGAGTTGTTGTAGCAATCGCATCCGGTTCTGGCTTTGCCCATCTGGACTGGCGGACCGCGCTCATGCTGTTCATCGCCTGTGTGCTGCTGTACATGGGCATCGGCAAGGGTTTTGAGCCCCTGCTGCTGGTTCCCATTGCCTTCGGTATGCTGCTGGCCAACCTGCCCATCACCGGCCTGATGAACGAGCCGGTATACGACGCCGCCACCCACAGCGGCACCGTGGGCTTTATGTGGGTGCTCTATCAGGGCGTACAGTACGCCATCTATCCGTCGATTATCTTTATGGGCATCGGCGCGATGACGGACTTTGGCCCCCTGCTGGCCAACCCTGTGTCCCTGCTGCTGGGCGCCGCCGCTCAGCTGGGTATCTTTGCCGCCTTCCTGATGGCCCTGCTCCTGGGCTTTGAGCCCAGTGAGGCCGCCGCCATCGGCGTCATCGGCGGCGCTGACGGCCCCACCGCCATCCTGACGGCCTCAAAGCTGGCCGTGGGCCTGCTGCCGGCCATCGCCATCGCGGCCTACTCCTACATGGCTCTGATCCCTCTGATTCAGCCCCCGCTGATGAAGCTGATGACCACCAAGGAGATGCGCCAGGTGAAGATGAGCCAGCTGCGCAAGGTGTCCAAGACCGAGAAGATCATCTTCCCCATCGCGGTCACCATTTTTGTCATCCTGCTCATCCCCGACACCGCTCCCCTGATCGGTATGCTCATGCTGGGCAACCTGTTCCGTGAGTGCGGCGTCACCGAGCGCCTGTCTGACACCGCCCAGAACGCCCTCATCAACATCGTCACCATCCCCCTGGGCCTGTCCGTGGGCTTCAAGGCCGACGCAGCTAACTTCCTGAAGAAGGAGACCCTGTTCATCATCGTCCTGGGTCTGACCGCTTTCCTGCTGTCCACCGCCGGCGGCCTGCTGCTGGGCGATCTGATGTACGTTCTGACCAAGGGCAAGGTCAATCCTCTGATTGGCTCCGCCGGCGTGTCCGCCGTACCCATGGCCGCCCGTGTGTCTCAGAACGTGGGTCAGAAGGAGAACCCCTCCAACTTCCTGCTCATGCACGCTATGGGCCCCAACGTGGCCGGCGTGATCGGCTCCGCCTGCGCGGCCGGTTTCATGATCAAGGTGTTTGGCGGCTGATCTCCCTTTATCCGTAACAAACCGGCGCGCCGAGAGGCGCGCCGGTTTTCCTGTGCCTGAAACGCGGGCCGCTGCGAAAAAAATTAAAAATTTGGAAAAACCTCTTGCATTTTGAAGAGAGCTGTGCTATACTAATCAAGCTGTCAAGAGGAAAACCTCTTTGCGGTATGCGGGCGTAGCTCAGTTGGATAGAGTGACTGGCTACGAACCAGTAGGTCGGGGGTTCGAATCCCTTCGCCCGTACCAGCCTGTGTCGCCAAAAAAGATACAGGCGAGAAACACCACATAAAAATGTGGTGTTTCTCATTTTTTTAGCAAAAATCAAAGAAAACAAGACAGAAAAGTTGAGACTTGAAATTTCTGGAAGCGTAATTTTGAAATAACGTGAAAAAAATGCAAATCGGCCCATTTTTGGCCTTTTTAGAAGCTGGAGTGTTTCGAACTCCCGAGCGATTCCAAGCAATTTAAAAAAGAAGAAAATTAGCCGCCCTCGGCCTGTCGGAAACTCCCGATGAGCCGAGGGCGGCTTTTTTGTTTCAAAGAGGGGGAAGTCAATATGTCATACAGGAAAGTCTATTTTCGCACCCGAACCGAGGGCTATACCTCCGGCTGGTCAAGCGACGCCGACAGGGCCGCCTTCAAAGAGGAAAGCCGCCGCCTGTTCCAAGAGTTGGGGTGGACGGTTACCCTTGGCTGTAACGGCGGCTGTGACACAGTGACCAAGGATCGGCAGGACCTCTACCTCCACCCCAGCAGTTTCAGTGGTGTGCTGGATGAGGACAACATCCAGTCTCTAAAAGAGTAGCTGGCGCAAGCACGGACCTTTCGCTGCTATCACGTTGACCGCTATGAGGAATACCAAGACCTGAACGACGATGAATACCGGGCGAAGCTGGAGGCAAAACGGGATGAGATCACGGCCTATATCCTGGAAAAATGCAGAACGAAGCGCAGCAATCTCTACATTGTGGCCCCCGTTGCGGTTCGTGTCGCAGAGCACTTTGAAGTCTGCCGTCTGTGCGACAAAGACAGACACAATAAGTCTGTGATATGTTGTGTCACCGAAGGGGGGGCAGGGAATGAATGATAGAAGAAATGTATCCATACGATATCAAAGCGGCTGTTTCCAGTAATGGAAACAGCCGCTTTCCTTTCCTCAGATATAACTCCAAATTGCATAAAATCATGGCTCCTCTAAAATAAAGCTACCATAAAAAAGGAGGAGCAATATGAACACATACGGATACATCCGGGTTTCCACCAAAGAGCAGAATGAGGACAGGCAGCTGGTCGCCATGAGGGCGTTTGGCGTGACGTCTGACCACATTGTCCTGGACAAGCAGAGCGGCAAGGACTTCGACCGCCCCGGCTACCGGCGGCTGGTACACAAGCTAAAAGCCGGGGACACCCTTGTCATCAAGAGCATCGACCGGCTGGGACGGAATTATGAGGAGATTCTGGAGCAGTGGCGGCTGCTGACCAAGGAGAAGCAGGCGGCCATTGTGGTGCTGGACATGCCTCTGCTGGACACCCGGCAGGGGCGGGACCTGACGGGGATGCTGATTGCCGACATCGTCCTTCAGCTGCTAAGCTACGTGGCCCAGACGGAGCGGGAGTTCAACCGCCAGCGCCAAGCGGAGGGTATTGCGGCGGCCAAGGCCAGAGGGGTCCACTTTGGGCGCAATTTCAAGGACCGGGGTGAAAACTACGGGAGCGTTATGGCCGCCTGGAAACGGGGGGAGCTGTCTGACCGGGCGGCGGCGAGAGAGCTGGGGGTGGCCCACGGAACCTTCCAGCGGTGGCGCAAGGCCGAATTTGGCTAATAAAGCGTGGGTTGTAAGCCATTTTCCCTATTGCGTTTTTCAAGCGGCTGTGGTAAAATATCTCTGTAAAATTGACAAAAGCGAGACGTGCCGCTGTGTAACAAACGGCAAATCTCGCTTAGAATTATGGCTCGCACTGTGTGGACCGCAACCCACACCTTATGAGCCGCAGGCCAGGGGAATGTGAGGGATTCGGTCATGAGCCATTCAACAAAAAAGCTGAATTTAACCGGCCAGCGGTTTGGAAAGCTGACTGTCATCGCACCGGCGGAGAACATTGGCGATAAAACAGCCTGGTGGTGCCGGTGCGATTGCGGGCGGGAGACCGTGACCACCACCAGCCGTCTGCGGGCCGGGCACACCAGGAGCTGCGGCTGCAAAGACGGCTCGGGAGGCCCAAGGGTTGCGCTGGGGCTGACCTATATCGACGGCACCTGCGTGGAGATGCTGGCGGCCAAAACGGTGCGGAGCAACAACACCAGCGGCGTGCCCGGTGTGGACTGGTGGGCGTCCAAGCAGCGATGGCGGGCGGCGATCTGCTTCAAGGGCAAACGCTACTACCTGGGCAGCTACAGCCGGTTTGAGGACGCTGTCAAGGCCCGGAAGCGGGCGGAGGAGGAGCTGCACGACGGTTTTCTGCGGGAATTTGCCGAAATGTCCGCCCAAAGGCGGCTGACGGCTGATTCATAAAACACTTGAAAGGAGGAATGCAGGGTGATTCCACCTGTCAATCCGCCCGCCGCCATTTGCGCCGCCGGCGGCGGGAGTTGATGCCAGGCGCGTTGGCAAACCATTGGAAACGATGGGACAGCAAAGCTACGGGACTAAGGCCCTTGGCGGAAACGCCGGGGCTACGTTCGCCGGGTTGCACGCAAACCACGGGAAACCGTGGGACGCAAAGCTAATTTTGGGGGCTAAACCGTCATCGCTTCGGGCAGGCGCCGCATGGACCGCCGAAGCCTCTGAGGTGCCCGGCGCCGCACGTGCGCGCCGGACCTACCCTCTGTGACGACATGCCAGCCCGGCTGCCGGATACTTTGCATCCGAACTTGCAAAGAAAGGAAGATTTTAATGAAAAAACGTAATTTATCTCTGGGAAAACGCGCACTCGCCCTTGCCCTGTCCCTGGTCATGTGCGCCGGTATGCTCCAGGTCACGGCTTTTGCCGAGGATGGAACCACACCCGAGACCACGATCGAGGGTCCCACCACTGTTACCACCAGCACCGGTGATGCGGACAACGGCAGCAGCACAACCACCACGACCACCGTTGAGACCACTGTCAAGACTGAAACTCAAACCAGTGATCCTGTCAAAAGCGACCCTGAGACCACTACAGGAGAATCCAAAGTGACAGGCACCCCGACTAAAGATTCAGAAGTCCTTGTCGATAAGAGCGACACGACAGAAGCGGACTTATCTTTTGAGGCAAGCAGCACAATCAATCTGAAGGGCGGCAACGGCAGCGGCACAGTAAATAAGGAAGTGAGCGCTGAGGATATCGCCAAAGAGCTCGGGTGGACTTGTCAGAACGGCGAGCACAACTACAAGGGTGACAATGGCGAGGAGATCACTGTAAAGACCGAGGTCACGAATGAGAATGGTATGTACAGTGTCGAATCCAACAAGACGACCACGGAGACAATCGAGGATACGAAGCACGAAACCGGCAAGTCTGAGGTGATTTTCAAAGGTACAACCTCCTCTGATAGCGAAAAGCCGGGAACTTCCTCGGACCTGCCCGTCGAAAATCCCACCGAAGAAGTCAAGCTCCCTGAGCCTCCCGCTGCCGGCACAACCACGCACGACGACGGAACCAGCACAGTTGTGCGCGTAGAGGATGTCAAGGATGAAAACGATGTGACCACCGGCTATACCGTTATCACTGAGGAGCGCGACGCTGACGGCAACGTGACCTCCACCAGAACGGAAAACGTCTCCGGGACCCAAAAGATTGAGAAAACCGAATCCGTAGTGGTGGACGAAAAGACCAACACCACCACCACCGAGACCAAGACCAAGGTGGAGGAGGTCAAAGAGGACAAGGTCATCACAACGACAGAGACTGTGCGCAACGAGGTGGCTGTTTGCGAGGATAAGAACAAGCTTTCCGCGAACATCAAGATTGATCTGGTGGAAGATGACCAAGCGGCAGAGCTTGGTCAGAACGTCGTGTTGGGTAAGGAGGATGTTGTCAGTGCGGATGTCTCTATCAAGCAGACATCGGGCAGCAGCAACAAGGTTATTGCGGATGTAACGTTTAATCTTGAGATCCAGCAAGGAGCCAAGCCGGAGGATTTGACGGTAGCAGTCATAAGGTATACCGGTCAAAATGATCAGTGGGGTAATCCTGAATATGAGAAGCTTGGTGAGGCTACTGTCAAAGGTGGAAACGGTGGAAAATCCGGAACCATATCCTTCTCCGGACTGAACTTAGCGACCGGTCAGACACAAAAAATCACTTTCGATATCAGTTACGGAGGCAATAGAGACAATAAGCAATTCGCAGGACTCATAATCAACATGGAAGTGAGCGACATCCAGACCATAAGCGCATCCGCCAAGCAAACCAACGCCACAAAGAAACAAGAGGATGTCATTACCACAAATTATGAGCGCGAAGATGTGACAATTGAGTCCGAGACCACCACGACTGTAACGACCACCACGACCACCAAAACCACAACCACGGATACCGTGGACCGCAGCTGGAGCACCGAGACGCCTTCCACTCCGCCCACTACGCCTACTACCCCGACTACGCCGACCACCCCCACTACTCCCACCACCCCCGGCGACGACGACGAGGATGATTCCCCTGTTACCGTCACCGATCCCGATGTGCCCCTGGTGGAGCAGCCGGTGACCGACGTACCGGAGGAGGAAGTGCCTCTCGCGGAAGAGCCGGTGATCGACATACCGGAGGAGGAAGTGCCCCTGTCCGAGACCCCCAAGGAGGTGGAGGTCCTGGAGGAGGAGGTGCCTCTGGCTGATGTCCCCAAGACGGGCGACATCTCCGCCCTTTGGTATCTGACCACCCTGTTGTCCGCCTGCGGCCTGGCCTTCCTGGGCCTGCGCAAAAAGGACCGCATCTAAAAACACGCGAACAGCCGGGACCAAACGTCCCGGCTGTTCCCCTAAAGGGGGAGCTTTTGTGAAAAAGAAATATGATCGCCTGGTATTTGTGCTGCTGGCTCTGGCCCTTTTGGTCAGCGGCACCTATCTGGTGTGGAAAAATGTTGATTACCAAAAGGGGGCAGCGGACTATGCCGAGGCCACAGAGCTTGCCGCCATCCCCCAACTGAAAGCGGTTCCTGTTCCGGAACTGGACGAGCCTGTTCTTTTAGACCCTAACCTCGACCTGTTGGCTAACGTGGACCTGGACAGCCTCCGGGAGGTCAACAGCGATGTGCTGGCCTGGATCGCCATCCCGAATACAATCCTGTCCTACCCTGTGGTGCAGTGCGGCGACAACCAGTATTACCTGAACCGCACCTGGCAGGACAAACGGAGCTCCGTGGGAGCTATCTTCATGGAGTGCAAATGTTCCCCGGATTTCAGCGATTTCAACACCATCATCTACGGCCACCGGATGAACAACGAATCCATGTTCGGCGTGCTGCACAGCTATCAGGAGAAGGACTTCTGGCAGGAGCACCCCACCGTCTATGTGACCACGGGCGACGGCGTCCGGGTGTATGACATCTACGCCGCTTTCGAGGTGGGGATTCAGGAGATTGTCTACCGTCTGGATGTGGAGGAAACCGGCCAGGAGCAGGAATTTATCGGCTTCGGCCTGGAGCACTCCGTGATTGATACCGGGGTCGTTCCTACTCCTGACGGACAAGTGCTGACGCTGTCCACCTGCACCGGCCGGGGCCACGCCACTCGATGGGTGGTCCAGGCTGTCCTCCGGGAGAAATAGTTTGTTGGGCAGTGCCTTACGGTTTTATCCTTACGAAAACGAGAGATTTGTCCGACAAATTTTCTCTTGACAAGCCAGCTTGCCAGAGTTACACTGACAACACAGCGAAATAATAGGAATTCTTTATTTTCGTCAATTCATACCACGACATAACAGGCTTACTTTAAAATGATTGGACATTATATGTGGAACAACCGCTGTTCCAAGGTATTGTTGTACCTTGGAGAAAGTGAATGACCGTCCAATCGGATACTTTTTCGGGGAAGCCTGCCATGATTTCAGTTTGAGGAAGCGGGCCAAGGGAAGAATTACGACACAGCGCCGAGCAGGGTTGCCTGTCAGGAACCGGGTTGGGTAGAACGGCAAACTTACGGCGAAGGCCCAAAAAATCAAACTGAAGGAGATAATATTTTGCAAAACACAAAAGTCAAATATAGCAGCTCTGAACGGATGCCTATTGTCCTGCCGGAGTTGGAACAACTGCTCCCGCCGTTAAGCGGAGAGCAGTTTTCTTCTTTGGAGCAGGACATCCTGGAAAATGGCTGCTATGCCCCAATCATTGTCAATGAGGAAATGATCATTGTCGATGGACACAATCGCTTCCGTATCTGCGAAAAACATAATTTGCCGTTCCAGATGCTGGTGTTTTCATTTGCTGATCTGCTGGAAGTAAAACAATGGGCGCTGGATACTCAGAAAGGTCGTCGCAACCTAGACAAGTGGGAATTAGGCCAGATCGCGCTGAAGCTGAAACCGGAGATCGAAGCCAGAGCAAAGGCAAACCAGGGAACCCGCACCGACCTTTCGGTGAATTCACCGAAAGGTTACTCGTCCACGGATACCCGTAAGGAGATGGCCCAGGCCGTCGGTATCGGGGAGCAGGTCATGGGCAGGATCTCACAGTTGTCTGAGGATGCCCCGCCATCGCTGAGAGAGGCTCTGGAAAACAAAGAAGTGTCCGTCAACCGAGGCTGGAAAATTCTAAAAGCTGTTCAGCAGTTGCCACTGGAGGAACAGGAATCCGTTGCCGCCGAGATGCTGTCAGCTGTGCAGGAAATTAACCAGTTGGATGCGGAAGCGGATCGCAGGTACAAAATTGCGGCGCTGTTCTGTAAGGTTTATGAAAAGGCTGTCCTTTTGACGCCCACACTGGAAAATATTCGCTGCTGGGTGGAGTGTACCCGCATGAGGCCGGAGGAAGTTGAAGACTCTGTGCAGGAATCTTATGAATTGGCCCAGACGTTTCAAGCTATTGGCGATTTGCTCAAAACTGAAATTCTGCGTGAAAATCAGCAGGCGGGTGCGTATTCTAATTAAAAAAAGCGACAGTTAGGTGTGTACCAGACACCTAGCTGCCGCTCTTTTAACTAACCAAGGTGTCTTATTGACACCTAAAGACGGATTTCAATCTGTCCATTTTTAGATGTGTTTCAGGAGCGCATAGGCTTTGCCCGCCAATTCCGATCACCCTACCGCTGGGAAAAAGCCCCGCCAACGGTGGGGCCACGGCCCTCACCGCCCCTGGGCGGTGAGGGCGCAAGTATCGCAAAAATGTACATTTTTACAGCTTGCAGGGGAATTCCCCTGTCCTCTATGCCGCCTGCGGGTGGAAAATCAGCGGCTAGTAGCCGCGAAAGGAGTTGACACAACGTAGCTGTTACAAAAATCCTATCCAGAAATATCCGTCTGGATCAGGCCATCCAATATGTGCTGAACGGAGATAAGACTGACGGGCAGATTCTGACATACCACCAAAATTGCGACCCCGGATTGGAATACCAGGAGATGATGGATACCAAGCGGGCCATCGGAAAGCTGGATGGACGCCAGTGCTATCATATCATCCAATCTTTCAAACCTGGGGAGGTCACTCCGGAGCTGGCGCTAGAGATCGCAAAAGAATTTGCCGCCGAGTATTTGGCCGATTACGAGGTGGTCATCGGGACCCACATTGATAAAAATCATATCCATTCCCATATGGTATTCAACTCGGTGAACGCACAGACCGGGGAAAAATATCACATCACGCCACAGGAGTATTACCGTCAGATTCGGGCCATCTCGGACCGGCTGTGCCGGGAGCATGGGCTGTCGGTCATTATGGGAGGTCAGCCGACCCAGGCGTTCAGTTGTTCAGTTATATCGAATGGCTGCGACAGTCCAAGGGCCAGCCTAGCTGAACTGGACGGACACAAGCAAGAGCTTCTGTCGAAGATAGCGGAGTTGACTGTGGAAGCTATCAGCCCGGAACAGGTCAGCCAGATTTCCGGCTACCTCGACACTTGGGAGAACGTATCTTTTGACGACAAGCGGTGGGTGGTGGACTTAATGATTACTACCGTTGCCGCAACAAGCGACAGCTTGAACATTACATGGAAAATCTGACGGGCATTTCAGCGCCCGTCAGACCGTTACCTTGTGTAGTCCCTTATAAACTGCACTTTATTTCAGGTTAAGCAACAGATGCCCAAAGGGATTTCTAAACCAACCGGCAGGGCCCAAACCCTCACGTCGAGTCTGTCCTCCTCACTTCTATGGATACCAGAGTCAATGAAAAAATCAAGGAGCAGTTTGACTGCTTGAATCAAAATACAACCTCAATTCCTGATGAAGACAATTCATGCTACTTGGTTTGATTTTCTGCAAATAGATGGGCATCGAAAGCGTTCGGCACTGCCAAAAAAATCCCTGGAATCGTGAGATTCCAGGGGATTTTTTTGCTGATAAAAAAACAGCACCAAAAATTTTAAAATGCCTATTGACTGCGTGGCGGCCACACGGTTTATGATATCTCCTGTCAAGGATGATTGCAAGTCAAAGGGACAAAATAGAATGAAAGACAGGAGGTTTTTATATGAACTTTGGATGCAGCAGTTTTTCCTGGGGGACAGAGGACGGCCGGCGTCTTTTGGGGCGGACCTATGACCAGTTCGGCGATCTGACCGCAAACCGGGTCATCAGCGTACCCCAGGGGGCGCCTTGCGCCCCAGGACTGCATGGAGGGGATGCCGTCCCCGGCCAATACGGCTATACCGGCATGGCGGTGCTGGGCTTCGGCGAGCCTATCCTGGTGGACGGGGTCAACGCCGCCGGCCTGATGGGAGCGCTCCTTCACTTCCCGGAATACGCTGTCTACGAGGAGGCTGCCAAGCCTGGGAAAATCGCCGTCCATCCGGGCCGGCTGCTGGCCTGGCTGCTCGGCCGGTGCGCCGGGGTGGAGGAGGCGGTGGAAGCGCTGTCCCGTCTCACCCTGGTGGACGAGCCCATCCAGGGCAAGCCCCTGCCCGCCCACTATATCCTCAGCGATAAAACCGGCGAGGCCGTCATCATTGAGCCGGAGGCGGGCGGCCTGTCCATCCACCGGAACACCATCGGCGTGCTGACCAACAGCCCCGACTACCGCTGGCACCGGACCAACCTGCGCAACTTCGTGGGAGTCACCAACCTGCCCAAGGCCCCCCGGACCATCGCGGGGCATGAGGTTCGGGAGTTCGGGGAGCGGCTGGGAGGCGGGTCCGGTCTGCCGGGGGACTACTCCTCACCCTCCCGCTTTGTGCGGCTGGCCTTTATGAAGGAGTTTGCCGTTCGTGGAAAGGACGAGCTGGACGGCGTTTCCCGGATGTTCCGGGCCTTTGCCCCGGTGGACATCCCCGAGGGGTTGGCGAAGGCCGACCCAGATTACGACGTGTATGAGCAGACCCTGTGCACCAGCGTCATGTGCGCCGAGAGCGGCGTGTATTACTTTGCCCCCGCCCAAAACCGGCGCATCTCTGCCGTCCGGCTTCCGGCTCAGGGAACAGAAATACAGTATTTCCACCTGGGGGACGGCCAGGATATCGACCGGAGAAATTAAAATAAGTTTGTAGGGCGCGACGACCCGGCGTGCCGTCGGTGCGGGCCGCCGGGTCATCGGCCTCTACAGAATGGAGGTCATTATGGACAAACCGGACTCTTACCATCTGCCTGTCACAGGCAAAAATATCCTGCGCTTCGCCTTTCCCACCATCGTCATGACGGTGTTCAACACTTTTTACACTATGGTGGACGGCCTGTTTGTCTCCAACCTGATCGGGGTGGATGCCCTGTCGGCCATCAACCTCACCGCCCCCGCCATCGCTCTGATTACCGCCATCTCCGGGATGCTGGCCACCGGCGGCAGCGCCGTGGTGATGAAGAAAATGGGGGAGGGCTTGGAACAGGAGGCCCGGCAGGACTTCACGCTGCTGATTCTCACCAACGCCGTTGTGGGCGCGTTGATGATGCTGCTGGGCTATACCCTGATGGACACTCTGCTGGGGACCATGGGCCTCTCCCCGGCGGTGTTCGGCTACTGCCACACCTACCTGAGCAATTACCTGCTGTTCACCATCCCCATCCTGCTCATGTATAACTTTTCCCTCTACCTGATTGCCGCTGATAAATCCAAGCTCTCCCTGGTCTGTACCGTGGCGGGGGGCGTGACCAACATCATTCTGGACTACGCCCTGATTGCCCTGTTTGATCTGGGCATCCAGGGGGCGGCCATTGCCACCGGTCTGGGGTACTCCATCACCGCTGTGGTGGGCTTCCTGGTGTTTCGGAAACGGGACAGTCTGCTCCACTTTGAAAGGCCGGTGTTCCGTGGAGGCGTGCTGTTCCACGCCTCCACCAACGGCATGTCGGAGCTGGCCACCTCCCTGGTGTCCGGGATCACGACCCTGCTGTTCAATCTGGCGATGCTGAACTACGTGGGGGAGGACGGCGTGGCGGCCATCACCATCATCATGTATGTACTTATGTTTGTCAGCGCCCTGTTCATCGGCTACTCCTACGGCGTGGCTCCCATGATCTCCTACTACCACGGGGAGCAGAACCACGAGAAGCTGAAAAAACTGGTGGGATTTAGCGTTAAATTCATCGTTGGGGCCTCCGTCCTCTGTACGGTGGTCTCCATCCTGGCTACCGTCCCCCTGGTGGGCGTCTTCACCCGGCCGGACAGTCCGGTCTATGAGCTGGCCATTACTGGCAACCGCCTTTGCTCCCTGGCCCTGCTGTTTGTGGGGATTAACGTATTTGCCAGCGGAATGTTTACCGCCCTGTCCAACGGCGTGGTGTCTGCGGTGCTGGCCTTTTCCCGGTCGTTTCTGTTCACGGTTGCCGGTATTCAGATTATGCCCGTCCTGCTGGGCGGCGTCACCGGTGTGTGGCTGGCCACGCCGGCGGCGGAGCTGCTGGGGACAGTCATGGCGGCGGCGCTGCTGCTGAAATACCGAAAGCGGTACGGATATTGAGCGGAACATTTCATGACATTCAGGAAAGATTTCATTGCAATAGGTATTTTCTTACTGCCGCGGATGTGCTATCATGTTCAAAACTGACTGAGGAGGCTGTCCCATGCCCCAAATCCTGATCGTGGAAGATGATACTGACATCAACAACTCCACCGCCGGGTATCTGCGGCGGAAGGGCTGCCAGTGCTTGCAGGCGTTTTCCGGCACAGAGGGCCGGCTGCTCTGGCAGGCGGGCGGCGTTGACCTCCTGCTGGTGGACCTGATGCTCCCGGGGCTGACCGGCAGCGAACTGATTGCAGAAGTTCGCAGGACAAGCCGGGCGCCGGTGATTGTGCTGTCGGCCAAAACAGAGCTGTCCGACAAGGTGGAGCTGCTGGGCCTGGGGGCGGACGACTACCTGACCAAGCCCTACCAGCTGGAGGAGCTGTGGGCCAGGATTCTGGTGCAGCTGCGCCATGCCAGCGCCGCCCCCGCAGGGGAACTTCTGCGCTGGCGGGACTGGGTGCTGAACCTGGAGGAGATGACCCTCACTGCCGCCGGCCAGCCGGTCAATCTCACTGCCCACGAGTTCAAGATTGTGGAGCTGCTGGCAGGCCGCCCCAAGCGGGTATTCACCAAGCAGCAGATTTATGAGGCGGTGTGGCAGGAGGACTGCGCCGTGGAGGACAAGACCATCACCGTCCACATCAGCAACATCCGATCCAAGCTGCGGCCCAGCGGCACCGACGGCTATATCCAGACTGTGTGGGGTATCGGCTTCAAGCTGGCTGAGTAAACTTTGCACTTTTTTTACCATTCCTTTGCGATGTTTGGGCACTTGCCTGTTAGACTGAGCCTGCAAATTAGAAATCCTGTAGGGGCGCATAGTATGCGCCCGCGGGCGGCTGATAGCCGCCCCTACGGAGAAAACAATGTTAGGAGGCTTTTGCATGGCAGTGATACAGACAAGGGGCCTGTCCAAGCGCTACAGGGATAACTGGGCCGTGGACCATCTGGATTTGGCGGTGGAGCAGGGGGACATCTACGGCTTCATCGGCCGCAACGGCGCGGGCAAATCCACCACCCTGAAGCTCCTGTGCGGACTGGCCCGGCCCACTCAGGGAGAGGCGTTGATTTTCGGCAAGCCGGTCCGGGACGCGGTGGCCCGCCGCCGTGTGGGCGCGCTCATCGAGCAGCCGGGGCTTTACCCGGACCTGAGCGGGCGGGAGAATCTCCGGCTGTACGCCGCGCTGCTGGGGCTGGACAGCCCCGACCGGCAGGTGGAGGAGACTATGACGGCAGTGGGGTTGTCCTCCGGGGAGAAAAAGCCGGTGGGACATTACTCCATGGGCATGAAACAGCGTCTGGGGGTTGGCCTGGCCCTGCTGGGCGGGCCGGACCTTCTGCTGTTGGACGAGCCCATCAACGGCCTGGACCCGGAGGGCATCCGGGAGATGCGGGAGCTGCTCCTGCGGCTGAACCGGGAGCGGGGGCTGACCATTCTGGTGAGCTCTCACATTCTGGGGGAGCTGAGCAAGATGGCCACCCGGTACGGCATTATCCAGGAGGGCCGCATGGTGGATCAGATTACCGCCGTTGAGCTGGAGCAGAAATGCACCGACTACCTGCACCTGAAAGCGGACCAGCCCCAGAAAGCGGCGGCCCTGCTGGAGCAGGAACTCCGTCTGACTCGCTGGGAGATGCGCCCGGAGGGTGAAATTCGGATTTATGGAGCGGCAGACGCCAAAACCGTGGGGCAGATACTCACCCAGGCGGGCGTCGCGGTGGAGGAAATGGGCCTGCACCGGCAGGACTTGGAGGGTTATTTCCTGGAGCGTATGGGAGGTGCGGACCATGTTTAATCTGCTGTGTATGGACTTGCGGCGGCTGTTCAAGAGCCGGAGCGTTTATATCATTTTGGGCGTGACGGCTGTGCTGCTGATTATGGTGACTGTTATGGCTTACGCCGTCGCGGACCCGGAAATGATGGACGCCATGGAGGCCCAGGGGGCGGAGATTACAGAGTCGGACCGCATGATGAGCGAGTATATCCACAATATGTCACAGCTGGACCTGATGCACGAAACCCTGGGCAGCGGCTTTTTGCTGGTTATGACCGGGATTGGGATGACACTGTTTGTCAACGGCGATTTCTCCAGCGGCTATATTAAAAATATCTGTTCCGCCAAGCCCCGCCGCCGGGACTATGTGCTGTCAAAAATCCTGCTGGCGGGTGTCTACAGCGTAATGATTACCGTTTTATCCGTCCTGCTGATGCTGTTGTCCCCCGTACTGATTCACATGTACCCGGCGCCCGATTCGGTTGCGCAGATTTTGCGGTATGTCCTTTGGATGTGGCTGCCCCACTGGGCCTTTGCCCTCATGGCCGTGGCCCTGGTTCTGCTGACCAGGAGTACGACCCTGGGCATCATCCTGTCCCTGGTGGCAGGGAGCGGGCTGACGGTCGCTCTGGTGGCGGCGCTGGGCAGGCTGCTGCGCTGGTCTCCCCTGGAGCAGTATTTTCTCGCCGCCGTGGTCAAAGGCGTCTATGTGTCTGAGAGCGGGATTGCTCCGATTGGAATGATTCTGGTCTGTACCATCGCCTGGGCGGCTGTCTATGGAATCGGAAGCCTGCTGTCGATGGAGAAGCGGGATATTTAAGGAGGAATTTCCATGCTGCCTGCCCTGGTTCTGGCCCTTGCCGCCCTGGGAATCGCCCTGCTGCGCCTGTGGGCTTACCGCGCCCAGCTGCTGGAGATGGCCCGGACGCTGGAGGAGACCCCGGCGGAGAGCAATCTGCGCCTGACGGTGCGGATGTCCGGCGCCCCGCCCCGGCGGCTGTGTCAGGCGGTGAACAAACGGCTGGAGGAGGGGCGGCTGCTCCGTCTGGAGACCCAAAACCGGGAGCAGGAGCTGAAATATACCATGGCCTGCATTTCTCACGATATCCGCACCCCTCTGGCCGGGGCCATGGGCTATTTGCAGCTGCTGGAGGGGGAACCGGAGCGGCAGGGGGAGTATCTGGGGATCGTGCAAAAGCGGCTGGAGGAGCTGGAGGGGCTGCTGGACCAGCTGTTTTTGTACACCCGTCTGCTGAATGAGCCGCTGCCGCTGGAGTGCGAGAGCATAGCGGCTCTGCCGCCCCTGTGGGACGCACTGGCGGAGTTTTATCCCCAGCTGGAGGCGGCGGGGGTGGAGCCGGTGCTGGAATTTGAGCGGGAGGACATGACCGTCTGGGCCAGCCCGGAGGCCTTGGGGCGGGTGTACCGGAACCTGATTGCCAACGCCCTGCGCCACGGCGGCGGGGGGCTGACGGTCTCCGGCCGGGACGGAGTGATCTGCTTTTCCAATCAGCTGCCCCCCGGCTCCAGGCCCGACCCGGAGCATCTGTTCGACCGCTTCTATCAGAGCAGCCCCGCCCGGGGAAGGGGCGGGGCCGGTCTGGGTTTGTCCATCGTGCGGGAGCTGATGGAGCGGATGGGCGGGGAGGCGTCTGCTGAGGTTGCCGGCGGCAGGCTGGAGCTCAGGCTGTCCTTTGCGGGCAGATAGGCCATTTGAAGTGGTGATGAACATGATAACATTCGCAATCTGCGACGACGAGCCGCTGATAGCCCAAGAGCTTGCCGGCCGCCTCGCGGAGTGTATGGAAGAACGTGCCATGACCGATTACTCAGTCAGCTGTTTTCCGGATGGCTGTGCCCTGCTGGAGGCGGTTGGCAGCTTTGACGTAATTTTTCTGGACATCCAGATGAGACAGCCGGACGGTATGGAGACGGCCAAGCTGCTGCGCCAGCGGGGGGACCACAGCCTGCTGGTCTTTGTGACGGTTCTGAAGGAGCTCGTATTCGACGCTTTCCAGGTAGAGGCATACGACTATCTGCTCAAGCCCCTGGACAGCGCCCGTTTCCGTCAGACAATGGACCGGGTGCTCCGCTCTCTGGAACAGAGGGCGGCGGAGGACATTGTGATTCCGCGGGGGACCGGCTGTGAGGTCGTCCTGCTGGCGGATCTTGTGTACTGCGAGGTATTGGGCCGAAAAATCTATCTTCACAAAAGCGACGGGGCGGTGATTGATTACTATGACAAGCTGGAGGCTCTGGAGCGGCGTGTGGACGGGCGCTTTTTCAAGTGCCACCGGAGTTTTCTGGTGAATCTGGACTATGTGCGCGGGTGTCAGGACGGACAGGTCCTGCTGTCCCAGGGGGAGCGTATCCCAGTCTCCCGGCTGCGGGAGCGGGAGCTGACCCGGGCCCTTTTGCGCTATATGAAAGAGAGGAAAGTCTGACATGGGGTATTTCGCTCTGCTTCTGGACGGCCTCTGCCTTGCGGGGCAGGGGGTGATGCACATTATTTTTGTCGGCCGGCTCACCGGGAAGGAGCAGAAAATGCGGCACTTCGCCGCATACATTCTTACCCTGGCCGGGCTCCAGCTTGTCTCGGCCGCATTTGACATCAGCGGAATATTCTCCGTTTGCGCGGGTGTGCTCAGCCTCTATGCTGTCAGCCGCTTTGGAATGGAAAATCAGCGGTCGGTCTCATGGCTGGCCTCCATTCTGGCGTTTTATATCTCACAGCTCTCCTTCGGCATCATCAACTCCGTGGAGGCGGCGCTCTTTCCCCGTTTTATCGGGAGCCCGCTGCTGTATCTGCTCCTTTTGGCGGCCCAGGTGCTTTTTTTCGGGCTTTGTATTTTCTGCTGCCGCGCTGTGCTGAAGCTCCTGACCTGGACAGAGGACAGCCAGACGCCCTATATCGGCCTGCTGCTGTTTCCCGGACTGTTCTTCTTTGCCGCAGAGCTGTATATTCTCCATACCGCCTACAGCTTTTTTGCCCCCACCATTTCTCTGGAGGAGGCCGGCCGGCACAGTGCGCTGCTGGTTTTGCAGGTCATGGGGCTGGCGGCGATGATCTGTACCCTGTACGCCTACCGGCACCTCTGTGAGGGGTTCCAGGCCCAGGCGGCGCTGCAATCTCTGACCCAGGCTGCTCAGGCGCAGAAGGTTTATATCGCCGAGGCCCAGACACGCTGTGAGCAGACGAAAGCCTTCCGCCACGACATCAAAAACCATCTCTCGGTTCTGGACGGCCTGCTTCGGGGCGGAAAGCTGGAGGAGGGCAGGGAATACCTGAAAAAGCTGGAGACTGTTTCGGAATCTCTCTCCTTTCCCTATCAGACGGGCAATCCGGTTGTGGATATTCTGCTGGGGGAGAAGCTGGGGCTGGCGGAGGAGATTGCGGTGGAGGTGTCTCTGGTTCTGCCCAAGCTCTGGGGGGTCGATGACTTTGACCTGTGTGTGCTTTTTGCCAACGCTCTGGACAACGCCATCACTGCCTGCCGCACGCACGATGGGGTCAAGGCGATTTGTATCAGCGGGAAACAGCAGGGGGATTTCTATATGCTGGTCTTTGAGAACACTTGCTCTGATAAACCGCTGCCTCCGGCGGGAACCGGGCTTTCCAATATCAAAGCGGTGGCGGAAAAATACCACGGGGCGGTGCTGACGGAAAAGGCGGGCGGGCGGTTTTCTCTGAACGTGCTGCTGAATGTCTCTTCCCTTGCATCTTAGAGGCGCGCTATGTATCATGAAAACAAAAAGGAGGACTGTTCCATGGTGCGGATTGCTATCTGTGATGATGACAGCACAACCGTCCAATCCAACCGAAGCATCGCGGAGGACTGCCTGAAGCAGTGCGGGAGCGCCGGCGAAATCGCCGCCTACACCCACAGTGATAACCTCCTCTATGACATCACAGAGGATGGATTTTTCTTCGACCTGATTCTGCTGGACATCGAAATGCCCGGCAGTACCGGGATGGAGCTGGCCGGGAAAATCAGGCCCTTTCTGCCCAACGTGAAGATTATCTTCATTACCTCCCATGTGGAGTACGCCATCGACGCCTTTGAGCTGTCCATCTTCCGGTATGTCCCCAAGAACGATATTGCCCGGCGGCTCCCCGGGGCTATCTGCGACGCCATCCGGCTGATTGCGCTGGAGGAGGGGCGGTTCTATACCATCCAGACCAGCAACCGCCTGGAGAAGATTCCATATAAGGAGATTCTTTTCATCCAGCGGGACGGAAAAAACGCCAGCATCACCACCGCCGGCGGGACGGCCAGGGTGCGCAAGAGCTTGCAGCAGGTCTATGAGGAGCTGGCCTCGGAGGAGTTCATCTTTATCGACCGGGGCTGTATTGTCAACATGATCCACGTCATGCAGGTCAGGGAGGGCACAGCCGTCCTGAAAAACGGCGATACCCTCCCCATCAGCCGCTCCCATCTGCAAGCGGTGAAGGCGCAGATCAACGCCTACTGGGGGGCGCACATATGACGGACATCTTTCTGCTGCTCTCCAACATACTGTCCGGAGCCCTGCGGGTTCTTGTGGGACTGCTTCTGATTGCCTGGCTTGCGCCGGGGCGCAGGCGGCCCGGTTCGGGATGGCTGCGCATGGCTCTGTTTGTGGGAATCTTCTATGGGATTGGCGTTTTCTTCTGGCAGTTCCTGCTGGGGGCGTGGATGGGGGTCCTGTTCCGCTCACCGGACTTTCTCCTCCCGGAGACAACCGGGGGGCAGTCCGCCCGGTGGCTGCTCAATATCCTGCTGGGGGTTGCTGCCGTATATGGCTTCAAACATCGGGAGCGGGCCGGAAAATCCCTGTTCCGGGCTGTCTCCGCCCTTGTGCTTGCGGGGTTCCTCGGGGCCGTCACGCTGTCGGAGCAAAATGTTCTGGCAATCCCCGACGACACCCTCTATATGTGGACGATTTTGTCGGTGGTGCTGATGATGTCGGTGCTGGTGTTCAACATCAACCGGCAGTACGAGGTGGAAAAGGAACTGGCGGAGCTGAAATCGGAGCAGGCCGAGCTGTTGGAACGGGACTACACCAACCTGAACCGGGCCTATCAGGTCAACGCCAAGCTGTTTCACGACTTCCACAACCACATTGGCGTATTGCGGCAATTCCTCACCCACGAGAAGTACGGGGAGGCCGTCCGCTATCTGGACGAGCTCCAGGCCCCGGTCCAAAATCTGACCGCCAACCTCTGGACGGGGGACGAGACGGCGGACTACCTGATTAACAGCAAGGCGGCTGCGGCGGAGGCGGACGGCATCCGGTTCCAGGCCCAGGTGGAGTTTCCCCGGCACAGCAATATCCGGAGCGTGGACCTGTGCGCGATTTTGGGGAATTTGCTGGACAACGCCATCGAGGCGGCCCGGCAGGTGGAGGACCCGGCGGGGCGGATGGTGGCCCTCACCATCCGCCGCATCCACCAGATGCTGGTTATCAAGGTGGAGAACAGCTTCGCCGCCTCCCCTGTCCAGGAGAACGGCGAACTGAAAACGACCAAGACCGAGGGCGGCCTCCACGGCTGGGGCCTGAAAAGCGCCCAGACCGCCGCAGAAAAGTACGATGGCATGGTGCAGACGGGCGTCTCCGGGGAGGTTTTCCGGGCGGTGGCTACACTGTCCTATCAAGGAATGGAGGATATTCATGAGTAAATACGACGCTTTGTGGGCCTATGTGCAAGAGGATGGAAGCCCGACCCTCAAATTGACCTTCGGGCAGATTCAGGAGATCGCGGGGATACCCATTGACCACTCTTTCCTGAAATACAAAAAGGAATTGACGGACTACGGGTATCAGGTGGGGAAAATCTCTATGAAGGAGCAGACGGTCGTTTTCAGCAGGATCGTTCAGTGATCGAGCCTGTGCGGCAATCAGAGCGATAAATCGGGCTTTGCGAGGGAAAATGTATGATTAGAATAAGACCATATAAGGCTTCGGATGCAGATACAATATTATCGTGGTGTAAAGATGAAAAAGCATTTTATCAATGGACAGCAGGCATACTCGGTAATTATCCGATAACACAAAAGGAATTTTGCTTTGTTGAAGCTCTAATGCCGTTTACTGCTTTTGATGAAACAGGAATCGTTGGCTTTTTTACTCTAAGAAACCCGGATGAATCATTGGATGAACTGCGTTTCGGATTTGTTATTGTAAATCCTAACAAGAGAGGAAAGGGTTATGGAAAAGCTATGCTCCGAATGGGCCTGAAATTTATATTTGAAATATATGGAGCAAAAAAAGCATCATTAGGCGTTTTTGAGAATAATCTTCCGGCTTATTATTGTTATAAAGCAGTCGGTTTTAACGATACTGTTCTTGATAAGACAGAAACATATTGTGTTCTAGGTGAAGAATGGAAGTGCAGAGAATTGATTATGGAAAACAGATAAATTATCATTAATCGGGGCGCTTGCCTTTGCGGGCAAGCGCCCCTTTTCGCGGTCAAAAACCAACCGTTTACGGACATTTCCGCACAGCGTCCGGTTTTCTGCTATGATGCAGATACATCAAAGGAAGCACTGCTTCAAGGAGGAGATTGTTATGCGTCATGTCTATATTCGTGGTATTCTGGCTCTGATCTGGCTGGCAGCGGCGGTCGTCAGCGGCCTGTCCGGCAATCTGGAGTGGGCCGGCCTCTACATCCTGATGGGGGCGGCCTTCGGGTATTCCGCCTACGCCGCCTGGAAGAAGAACGGGAGGAAGTGACCATGAGCGAAAACATCCTGGAGCTGCAAAACCTCAGCGCCTGGTACAGCCAGGGGAAAAA
>ERZ779633.205-NODE-205-length-21684-cov-7.937676_pt1 | contig 21684 bp, 15 predicted proteins | sample MGYA00514195_ERZ779633 | MGnify/ENA primary metagenome ERZ779633 (study PRJEB29562, sample SAMEA4376707) | mouse gut metagenome | isolation source: Cecum | study: EMG produced TPA metagenomics assembly of the A DSS colitis mouse model was used to assess the...
AAAGGAATTTGCCCAGCATATGCTCTTTGTCGCCTTGGGATGTTCCAACAAAATCTTTCATATCAAATACATTATCCATAATATGTCCTTTCTTTACATGGCCGCCACCCGGCTGAGGAGGTAATCGTCCACCCCCTTGTAGGCCGGGTCCCAGGTGTATTTTGTGTACTTCCACCGTTTGATTTTTTGTACTTCCTTCCGCATGGCGAGGATGGCCTTCCGGACCTCCGGCTTGGTGTTCTGGTCCATGTCCATGGCCTCCACCACCTCGGTGACGCCCAGGTCGCGGAGGGTCTTGGTCAAACCATTCAGCGAATTGACACCGCCGATGCAGACAAACAGGGCGTCGTGGGCTAGGAAACTGGCTACGTCCCCTTTGAGGGGACCCTCCGTCAGATAGGCCCGCTTGCTGGTGGTGTCGCCGGTGATATGGACCCAGGAATAGCTCCGGGTGCCGTTGGTCATATCCCGGCTGGACAGCCAGCGGTACTTGCGATCATCGTCAGCGTCATCCAGGCGAATTTTCAGCCCCTGGATCAGGCCTTCCTTATTGCGGACAGGAATAATAAAGCCGTTTGGTCCGGCCAGGGTCCAGTCTCCGTAGTAGGTACGGAAGCCGGGCACGCCCAGCAGATCAAACCCGCAGGAGCGGAGCAAGGAGGCGAGAAGCCGCCGGTCCTGTTCCGTCTCTGGCATACTGCGGTACTGGTTGCGGGTGATCCGCTCCTCGGAGAGCCCCCGCTCCAGCAGATTTTCGTGATGCTTGTCCAAAAGGGTCAAATGGCCCAGCATGGCGGTGTATGCGGCGTGCCGTTCCTCCAGGGAAACGGGCTGCCGTTCTATCTCTGTGTTTTGAGGAGTTGGCTGCTTGGGGATAGCTGTGAACAGCTGAGCCTTTTTACTGACCAGTCCGCCATCCAGAAGGACAGGGAGAAGGAACAGGCTGAACTTGAGCGGGAACGAAGAATGCAGAAAGCGATGCTGTCCATCAAGCAGAAGTTTGGCAAGAATGCTATTTTGAAAGCCTCTGATTTGCAGGAGGGCGCTACTACCATAGAGCGAAACAACCAGATTGGGGGGCATCAGGCTTGAGGAATCCTTATGAAGATATTATCAACTTGCCCCACCATGTCTCTCAGCGGCACCCGCAGATGCCTTTGGAGGATCGTGCGGCTCAGTTCAGCCCCTTCGCCGCTCTGACTGGCCACGCAGCTGCAATCCAGGAAACCGCACGCTTAACCGATGAGTGAATCGAGTTGGACGAGGACGCTAAATGCATCCTGGATGAAAAACTGAGAATACTCCAAGATCATTTGGAGGAAGGGCCAGAGGTATCTATCACATATTTTCGTCCGGATACAAAAAAAGCCGGCGGCGCGTATATAACGGCCACCGGCTGGGTTAAAAGAATAGATGAATACAGTCGGACAGTGCTTTTGAAGCCCGATACCTTGATACCGATTGATAATATCTATGAGATAGAATGTTCTCTGTTCGATTTTCTGTCTGCCTCAGACACGCTTTGATACTAATTCCCGCACAATATCGTCCCCCAGCAGCTGGCTGGTGCGGTAGATGTCCTGGCAGAACTGTTTCAAGCTGAAATCCATACCGGGTTCATCCTTGTCCAGCAGAATGCCGGTGACCTTGAAGCCGTGGTCTGACTGCTCCTGACTCAAGTCCTCCAGATATTCCTGGGAGAGCTCGCACTCGCCGTCGGTGATAAACACAATATCGGCGTTTTCAAAGCTCTCCTCTCTCATAAGCCGCAGAGCCTCGGACATGGGCGTCTCAAAATCGGTGTAGCCGTTGAGAAAAGTCTCGGCGGCGGACAGCTTATCCCGCATGGTATACTCCCCTGGCCGGAACAGATTAGTGATGAACTGCCCTCTGCTGGCAAAGTGAACCAGCGCAAAGCTGCAGCCGCTGCCGGCAGCGATCTCCAGCAGGGTCAGGGCCACGGCCTTGCCCCATGCGGCGGGGTCGCCTCTGGTTGAAATAGATTCATCCAGACAGCAGATGTGAACCGCCCCAGTAAAAACGGACAATAGACAAAAGGCCCCCTGTGTAGGAAAATAAGACTACACAGGGGGTCGTAATATGGAGAAGCGAAAATACACAAAGATACAAGTACTGGAAACAGAGATCGTATCAATGCATAGGGCAGGAAAAACGCACAGAGAGATAGCAGAATATTTTGGATTAGAGCGCAGCCAGGTCAAAAAATGTTTGGAGAGATTCCGCTGCAGGCAGAGAAAGCAGGCGGCGGGAATACAGCCGAAGCCCAAAGGCCGTCCCCGCAAGGATGGCCAGCCGCCGCATCAAAGCGAGGCCGCAGAGCTTAAGAGGCTGCGGATGGAGAACCAGTTGCTGCGGGATTTTCTGAAACTTTCCGAAAGGGGGGGCGTGCGAGAGTAAAGTATCATGTAATCTATCTTCACCGAAAAGACTATCCCATAACAGTCATGTGTCAGTTTTTCGGGGTATCACGGAGTGGGTACTACGATTTTGTCCGCTGCCTGGGCCGGCCAGAGCGGGATGCAGAGCTGGGGCAGGTTCTTCGGGAGCAGCAGGCTCACGTCCGGCAGACGTATGGTTACAGACGGATGTGGCTGGAGAGTCAGGGCATCCACCGAAACCCCAAGACTGTGCTGCGGGTAATGAAGAAATATGAGGTGCTGGCGGAGATTCGCAGGCCGAGGAAATGGCAGCAGATGGGGCAGCAGGTCCGCAAATATGAAAACCTGCTTAACCGGGAGTTTCACGCAGACAAGCCCAATAGCAAGTGGGTGACGGACATCTCCTACATCCAAACCAGGCAAGGCATCTTGTATCTGTCTATGATCCGGGACCTCTACGATATCCTTGTAGCTCTCGCCAGTAAAAATGAACGCCCGCTTTGTATCCGGAAACTGGGCAGTCTGGTTGGAGAATGCGGTCAGTTCATCGGTCAGGGCCAGCTTGCCGATGCCGGAGCAGACGTAGTGAACAGCACAAAAGAGGTCGCCCAGATGAGCAATCGCCGCCACCCGGGTACTGCCCCAGGGGTTTGAACCACGGCCTCGTGTAATGGCAGATATACAACACGAATGGAGCGCATTTGTCCAGATACCGGCGGCGCGACTGTAACACAATATCCGGCAGGTAAAATATTTTTGGTTCGTCTCCGGAGCATCCACTTTGGTTGACATCCTTACAAATAAGACATTGTTGCAGCAATTCCCGTCTTGACTGCCATATCGGAAATACCGTTTGCTTATCACACCTATAACCTGGACTCACTATCCCCCTGCACACAAAAAATGCCCCCGCGGCCGACAGATAACGTCGATTGCGGGGGATGTTCCCTTAGACTAATTCGCTGCCATTTTTCTTCCTGTGCGGCCGCAGCCTGCCGCAAATCCTCCTGTCCATAATAACCCAGTGCGCAATCTTTTCCACATAAACTCACACAGGGTCATTGCCCAGCGGAATCATATATGTACATTTCTCGTCCTCGTTGTGATAATTGGTGCACCCATAAAAGACGCTCCCATTTTTCGGGTTCTTTCTGACAATCAAATATCCGTCTGCGCATTTCGGGCATTTCAAAATATCGTGTTTGTACACTTTGTCGTTGGTCATGAAGTCGCAGACCTCCGCCTCATTCGTGCAGATCCACAGGTTAAGCCCGTAATTTTTATTGAACTCATATTTCAGCGGAAAACCGCATACAGGACAGCGCAGATTGAACAGGTCAACCACCTGCATATTGATCTCATCTGCGTGCGGGATATGAAAATCCTGAATCAACTCTACCAGGAACCGGGAGGGCCGGTTTTTGGGCACCGCGATATAGACACGGTTCTTTGTACGGGTCATAGCCACATAGAACAGCCGGCGCTCCTCCGCGAAGGGCATGCTGTTGTCCTCATAGGTCACAAGCTTGATAATAGGGTCATCCTCAATCTGACAGGGGAATCCGAATTTTCCCTCAAACATGTTGATCAGAATCACGTTGTCGTACCCCAGCCCCTTGGAGCTGTGGGCCGTCATAAAGGAAATTTTGGCTCTGGGATAGCGCGTGCTCTGGATATACTCCTTGGAAGCTTCCTTAAACTTTCCTGTCCTGCACAGCTTATATTTGTCGTAGTTGTAGCGCCCAATCAGCAGGATGGAGCTGGTTTCTCCATACTCCGCAATGATGCTGCCCACCATCTTCTCGATCTTCTCCGCGAGAGCCTTCATGGGCCGAAAGCTGTCGTCAAACACCTCCAGAACAATGGGGTTGCTCAGGTGTTTGGGAGAAATCAGCTGTTTTCGGAGCTGAGCGGAATTTTTCTGGACAAAGCCGCCGGCAATATCAATCAGCTCCTGGGAGTTGCGGTATGTGTGGGTAATTTTCAGCTCCGTTCCCGCACCCATCAACTCCAGGAACCGGGTAAACAGGGTGATGTCGGAACCGGAAAAGGCGTAGATCGACTGCCAGTCGTCCCCCACCGCAACCACCTTTGCCCGTGTGATCTCAGACAGCCGCTTGGTCAGGTTGAAGCGCTGCCGGGCAATGTCCTGAAACTCGTCAATGATGATGTATTTGTAGGGGAGCTCAATCCGCTGCCGCTCAATCTCCTGAAGATAGAAGTGGGCATCGTTAATCATGTCGGCAAAGTCGATCTGATTTCTCTGCTTCAGCACCGCCTGATAGTGGTGGTACACCTGCTCTGCAATATCCAAAAACAGCAGCGTCCTGGGGTTGTCCGTCCTTTCCCGCAGGCTGGAAAAGCCATTTTCGTCATACCCTGTGGTCTTGTACTGCTCTATAAATTTCATCATAAAGACGATGAGCTTGTAGATATATTTGTCCTTTCCGGTCTCGACGATTTTTTGATAGACCTCCTCCACATTTCTCGGCCTCAGGACAAATCCCTCTGTTTCCAGGCACTCTCTCAGGTGCGTAAGCAGAGAGCGGCCGTCGTTATACTGGGACCAGGTTTCAAGCAATGTTGTTCGATTTTCATTGTGCAGGCGGCGCTTATCCCAGATGGTTTTTTTATACCGCTCCCGCTGCCTTGGGGTGAAGATTGTGCTGTATCCGCGCTCGCTCAGGGCATAGTGCTCCAGCCAGGCGGTGTGTTCCCCCTGGGTAATGCAGAAATCCGGGGTGTATTTTTTATTCCGTGAGGGAGAGCCAAAGGGATATACCCGTTCATATTCATAATCCAGACCGTTCAGATAGAGGAAATTCGCGATTTGAACCTCCTGAACAGAGCGCAGATACTCCCCGGTGATCGTCCGGGTCTTCCGGGAGCGCTGCTGCTCCACTTTTTTGATGTACTCGCCCAGGCCGCTTTTCAGCGTCTCAAAATCCTGGGCGGCCTTATAAAGATGGTACTGATTCAAATCAGAAAACTCAAATACATCTTCCGAAAGATCAAAATAGTACCCCAGGAACAGCACCAGATTCCGCATCAGGGGCTTATTGTTAAAAATGGCCTTCTCCAGCATGTCAAAGATGATCTGGTAAGAGGAAAAGTTGACCTCAGGCGGCTGCGCGGAGAACTGCTTTACAATATCAAAGGCAAAGGAGTGGAAGGTACAGATTTTTGCCGGGATTCCAAGCCCTCTATTGATACGGTCCCGAAGCTCTCCAATCGCCTTGTTGGTATAAGAGATGACAATGATCTCCTGGGGATTGATACGTTTCCGCTCCACCAGATATTTTACCTTTGCCGCCATGGTGGTCGTCTTGCCGGCGCCGGCGCCCGCCACAAGAAGACAGTAGTCGTCGTCAGTGATGACCGCCCGCCGCTGTTCCTCGTCCAGCTGAATGCCGGGGTCGATGTCCTTGAGAATATTGTCAAAATACGCTTTTTCCTTGACAAGGGTCCGGTTTACATGATTGGTATTGTGGGTTGTGATGTCATCGGACAGCGTATGCATTTTGCTTAAAAACCGCTTTAAGGCGTCAATGTCCACACGAAATGTTGCGGCGTGATTGCACACGTACTGAAAAATCAGCTTGTTTTTCAGCTCGCGGTAATATTTCCCATATGTATCCCTCAGCTTCTCCCCGTCCCGGTGGGAGATGTAGTGGTCCTCAGAAAAAAGCGCAGTATAATCCCGGTCGAAGGACAGCAGCAGGTTTCCGATGTTTTGATAATCAAGTTTTTGATTCCGGGAAACCGGAGGGCCTGCCTGGGCCGCAGAAAAGTACGTTGCCGGCAGTCCGCAGTGCGGACACAGTTCAGCTTTGTCAGAGATCGAATTTCCGCACTCCGGGCATTTGATTAAAGCCATGCTTCCCCTCCTGACACATACTTTGTAATTGTACTCGGTATTTTACAGCCTTTTCAAAATTCTCTCACACAACAGCACATTTTGTCTATTATACACGATTTTTCTGTATGACGCAATTTCTTTCAGGGGAAGGGAGTGCCCCAACGCGCATTTTATCCGGAGATCAACTGTAGGGGCCGCCCCCCTGGGCGGCCCGAAACCGGAAGAGATATTGCGTTTTGGCGGGCCGCCGAGGGCGGCGGCCCCTACATTAAAATCTGCGAAAAGGACAATCCCCAGGGGAACAGCTGCTGTTTCAATCCAAAAAAGTGCGGAATGTGTATTGGGGGACGACTTCTCTGATAAACATATTTGGGGGAGGAACGGAAAATCTCTTGACATTTGCGGGAAAAAACGATATTTTAAGAATATAGAAAACGTACCTGCGGGAAGGAAACCAAATCCGTTTTGGACCGAGTTTCAAGCTTGCGGGTCATTTTATTTTCCGAATACAATATAAAAAGGGAGGCTTCATTGGTGGAAAGAACAATATCTGATCTGAAGCAGCGCATCCGGGCAGGACGGGGCAAGATTCCGGCCCACAAGGTCATCCGCGGGGGCCAGCTGGTCAACGTAATGTCCAGCGAAATCTATCCCGCGGACGTGGCGGTATACGGCGACATGATCGCCGCCGTGGGCGATGTAGAGGCTTACATCGGCCCCGACACCGAAATCATTGACGCTCAGGGCCGCTACCTGGTCCCCGGCATGATCGACGGCCACATCCACAGCGAGTGCAGCAAGCTGAGCATCACCAGCTACGCCAAGGCGGTAGTCCCCCACGGCACCACCAGCATGATCTCCGGCCTGGACGAATACATCTCCGTCTCCGGCCTGGAGGGGCTGCGGGAAGTGCTGGACGAGGTGAAGCAGAGCCCCCTGAAGGTCTTCTGGGGCGCCCCCTACAAGACCCCTTACACCGTCCCCCAGTCCACTGTGGCCTACAACTTTACCAAGGAGACCCACGCCCAGGTCCAGCAGTGGCCCGAGTGCTTCGGCGTGTGGGAGACGGTACGGGAGTTTATCCAGGAGGAGGACGAGGATACCCTGGGCGCCATCTCCCTGGCGTTCCAGAACCGCCTGCCCGTCTTCGGCTGCGCCCCCATGGCCCGGGGCAACGACCTGAACGGCTACCTGTGCGCCGGCGTCCGGCTGGACCACGAGAGCTATGACCACGAGGAGGTCGTGGAGAAGATGCGCAAGGGGATGCACATGCTCATCCGGGAGTCCTGCGTCACCCACTTCCTGGCGGAGAACATCCGGGCGGTCACCGAGGTCAACCCCGCCTTTGCCCGCCGGGTGAGCTTCTGCACCGACGATGTCACCGCCACCGACATCCTCTCCAAGGGCCACCTGGACAACGTGGTCCGTCTGGCCATGGCCGCCGGGGTGGACCCCATGACCGCCATTCAGATGGCCACCATCAACAGCGCCGAGGCCTACCGCATCGACCACCTGGTGGGCTCCATCTGTCCGGGGCGCATCGCCGACATCCTCTTTGTGGACGACCTGCGGGCGTTCAACATCCAGCGGGTGATGACCAACGGCAATATGGTGGCGGAGGACCAGCGCCTCTCTTACGATTTGAAGGCCCCGGAGCGCAGCCCCGTCCTCAAGGGGGCCCTCAAGTGCGCCCTCACCACCCCGGACACCTTCACCTACCACGCCAAGATCCAGAACGGCACCGCAGAGGTGCTGGCCATGGACGTGAAGGGTCCCTTCGTCCGCAAGCGCCGGGACGTGACGCTCCAGGTAAAGGACGGCGTGGTCCTCCCCGACCCGGACCAGGACGTGGCCCTGGTGTCGGTGCTGGAGCGCTTCGGCCGCAACGGCAACAAGTCCCTGGCCTTCTGCTCCGGATGGAAGCTGAAAAAGGGGGCCATGGCCTCCTCCGCCGCCCCCGACGACAACGACCTGGTGGTCATGGGGGTCAGTCCCGCCGACATGTCCATCGCCGCCAACTACCTGATTGAGCAGGGCGGCGGCCAGGTGGTGGTGGCCGACGGAAAAATCCTGGAGTTCCTGCCCCTGCCCGTGGGCGGCATCGTCAGCGACTGTGAGCCGGCGGAGATGGCCGCTCAGGAGGAGCGCATCGACCAGGCGGCCCGGTCTCTGGGTTCCGACCTGCCCAACCCTATGATGTATATGTTCTTCCTGCCCATCACAGCCATCCCCGACTACGCCATCACCGACGTGGGTCCGGTGGACTATGTGAACCTGACCACCTTCGACCCCATTTTGAAGCTGACGGAGGGATAACCATGACAAAAGAAGCGCTGAAAAAGCTCATCCAGACCGCTGCGGGGACCATCCCCGCGGAGACGGTCATCAAAAACTGCAAGGTCTTCAACGTGTTTACCGGCGAGTTCGTCCAAGGGGATATCGCCCTCTGCGGCGGACAGATTGCCGGCGTGGGCTCCTACTCCGGTGAGACCGAGGTGGACGCGGGCGGCCGGTACGCCGTTCCCGGCTTCATCGACAGCCACATCCACATCGAGTCCTCCTACCTCAGCCCGGAGGAACTGGGCCGTCTGCTGGTGCCCCACGGCGGCACCACCATCATCGCTGACCCCCACGAGATTGTCAACGTGTGCGGCATCCGGGGGCTGGACTACATGATGGAGGCTGCCAAAAACACCGCCCTGGACATCCAGTATATGCTCCCCTCCTGCGTGCCCGCCACCCCCTTCGAAAACGCCGGCGCCGTCATCAACGCCCCCGAAATGGCCGAGCCCATCCGGCGGGACAAGATTCTGGGCCTGGGCGAGTTTATGAACTTCCCCGGCGTGGTCAACACCGACGACATGGTGCTGGACAAGCTGATGTGCGCCAAGGAGGCGGGCAAGCTCATCGACGGCCACTCCCCCGGCCTGTCCGGCATGGCCCTGAATGGCTACGCCGCCGCCCGCATCCAGGGGGACCACGAGTGCTCCACCGTGGAGGACATGCAGGCCCGGCTGGCCCTGGGCATGTATGTTCTGCTGCGCCAAGGATCTGCCTGCCACGACCTGCGCACCCTGGTCAAGGGGGTCACTCCCGCCAACAGCCGCCGGTGTTTGCTGTGCTCCGACGACCGCCAGCCCAGAACCATCCTGGAGGAGGGACACCTGGACAGCCACCTGCGCATCTGCGTGGAGGAGGGGCTGGACCCGGTCACCGCCCTGCGCATGGCCACCCTCAACGCCGCCGAGTGCTTCCGCCTCTATGACCGGGGGGCCATCGCCCCGGGCTACCGGGCGGACATCGTGCTGCTGGACGACCTCACACAGTTCCATGTGGACCGGGTGTGGATTCAGGGCGTGCTCACTGCCGAAAACGGGGCCTATCTGCTGCCGGTGAAGCGGTACCCCATCGACCAGGTCAAGGGCAGCGTGCGCATCAGGGACTTCTCCCAGGCCCGGCTGAAAATGGGGCTGAAAAGCGGCCATGTCAACCTGATCGAGATTCAGCCCGGCGGCATCGTGACGAAAAAGTCCACAGCCAGCATCAAATTGGACAGCCAGGGTGAATTTGTCTGGTCCAAGGATGTGGACATCGCCAAGGTGGCCGTGGTGGAGCGGCACCACGGGACGGGCAACGTGGCCTGCGCCTTTTTGAAGGGCTACGGCATCCAGGAGGGGGCCATCGCCCTGTCCATCGCCCACGACTCCCACAACGTGATTGCCGTGGGGGTGAGCGATGAGGAGATGGCCGCCGCCGTCCAGGCCCTGGAGAAGCAGGAGGGCGGCATCGTACTGGTGAAAAACGGCCAGGTGGTGGACTCCATGCCCATGCCCATTGCGGGGCTGATGAGCGACCAGTCCGGCCAGTGGGTGGCGGAGAAGCTGGAGTCTCTCCACGAGAACGCCTATACCCAGCTGGGCATTCACCGCAGCGTGGAGCCGGTGATGACCCTGTGCTTCATGTCCCTGGCCGTCATTCCCGAGATCAAGCTCACCGACATGGGCCTGTTCGACGTAACCAAATTCCAGTTCATCCCCGTGGAAGCGGAGCAATAACCCTGTCCGAAAAAACTGTTCAGAGAGAGAAAAGGAGAGCGATACCCTATGAACAAAAACGGCACCCTGGTCCCCTGGTTCCGCAGGGGCGACATCGGCGGCGTGTCCTACGCCGTCACCAACAACATCGTCAACTACCTCATCGTCATTGCTACCCTCACCGGCGTGCTGGGCTGGCCGGATGAGGTGGTCTTCGGCTATGTTGTCCCCGGCATGTCCATCGGCCTGATGCTGGGCTGCTTCTACTACGCCTGGATGGGCTGGAAGCTGTCTAAAAAGGAGGGACGGGCCGATGTCACCGCCCTGCCCTCCGGTGTGTCCACCCCGGCCATGTTTGTCATCCTGTACGGCGTTATCATGCCTCTGAGCTATGCGGTGGAGGACCCCATGCAGGCCTGGTCCGCCGCCATGGCCGCCTGCTTCATCGGCGGCTTTGTGGAGTTCTGCGGCGGCTTTATCGGCCCCTGGATGAAGCAGCGCATCCCCCGGGCCGCCCTGCTGGGCACCGTGGCCGGCATCGGCTTTATTTGGATGGCCACTCAGGGCGTGTTCGACATCTTCGGCGACCCTCTGATCGGTCTGCCTGTGCTCTTTGTGGCCATGGTGGGCATCTTCGGCGGCTACCTCTTCCCCAAAAAGATTCCCCCCCTGGTGGTGGCCATCGTGGGGGGCGTGGTATACGCCCTGTGCCTGGGCCGCAGCTCCTTTGACTTCAGCGGCGTGGGCTTCTACTTCCCCAACCCCGCCACCAGCATCCAGTACATGATCAACGGCTTTGCCATTGTGGTGCCCTACCTGACCATCATCATTCCGGTGGAGATTTACAACTTCATCGAGACCATGGACAATGTGGAGGCCTCCAACGCCGCAGGTGACGCCTACAACGTCCGGGAGGCCCAGTTTGCCGACGGCATCTGCACCATGCTCTCCGCCCTGTTCGGCGGCGTGATTCCCAACACCGTGTGGCTGGGCCACGCCGGCCTGAAAAAGGCCAATGCGGGCATCGGCTACTCCATCGTCTCCGGCGTGGTGTTCGGCGCAGCGGGCATCTTCGGCCTGTTCACCTTCCTGAGCAGTCTGGTGCCCCCCGCCGTGTGCGCCATCACCTTCCTGTGGTGCGCCGTGGTCATGGTGTGCCAGGCCTTTAAGGACTGCGAGCGCCGGCACTATGCCGCCGTGGGCGTGGCCATGGTCCCCTCGGTGGCCGACTACCTGTACACCCAGGTCACCGGCGCGGCGGGGCTGGCCGACCTGTGGACCGAGGTGCAGCCCTCCGGTATCAGCGACTTCGCTCCGGAAATTCACCAGGCCCTCATCGACGCGGGGGTCATGTGGAACGGCGTGGCCGCCACCAAGGCCGGCGCTATCCTCATCGGCATTCTGCTGGGCACCATGACGGTGTTCATCATCGACAGGAAGCTGGACCGGGTGGCCCTCACCGCCTGCATCGGCTATGTGCTGGCCGCCCTGGGCTTTATCCACAGCGCCGCCTTGGGCTTCTACCCCCTGTCCCCCTACGCCCTGGGCTATCTGGTGATTGCGGCCCTCTCCCTGATTCTGCACCAGGGCCGCAAGTCCTGGTTCCAGGGCCCCGATGACTTTGAGTATGTCTAAACCGCTTCCGGCTGCTTGGTAAGGTAAAACGTTTTTCGCCCCAAAGCCTCGATTCATCAAGGCTTTGGGGCGTTTTCTTTCAAAATATCCTGTTTTACCGCAGGTCCAGGTCCAGATCCACATCCCCCTGGATGCCGTCCACCCGGCCGGTATGGGTGTACTGCCACAGGTCAAAGTGGTAATAGAAATCCGGCTTCGTGTCATACTCCGCCAGCCACAGCACATGCTCCGTGAGCTCTCGCAGATCATAGCGGAGGTAGCCCAGGCTCTGGTTGAAGTACACCGCCGGGGTATAACCCGCCTCCTTGATGGCCGCGCAGAAGGCGGCGGCGCACTGGGTCAGGGTGGCGTTGGGCAGGCTGTCGGTGCGGGCGCCGCTGCCCGGAGCGATGGGTTCCCAGTCAAAGGCGATTGGATAGGCAATCTCATGCCCCTTGACGGCGTTGAGGATATAGGCGGCCTCTGCCTCCGCCTCCTCCGGGGTGATGGCCTGGGAGAAGAAGTAGACTCCCACATCCAGCCCGGCGTCCAGCGCCCCGCTGAGGTTGGCCTCAAAGGTCTGGTCCATAAACAGGCCCCCCTCGGTGTAGCCCCGGTAGCCCAGGCGGAGGATGGCAAAGTCGATGCCGTCCGCCGCCACCGCCTGCCAGTCGATCTCCTTCTGGTAGGTGGACACGTCCACCCCCGTCTTGGCCCGCTTGCCGTCCTGCTCATAGACAAGCCGTCCCCGGCTGTCCGTTGTAAAGGCGGAGCGGTCGTAGGGGTTGAGGGGCATCCCCTCCAGCGGCGTTAAGACCCGGTCACCAAACCGGAAGGTGACCGGCTCCTCCGCCGAAACATCGGGGGGCTCCTCCTCAGGGGGCTTCTCATCGGGGCGTAGAATCAGAAACAGCGTGACACAGGACACGATCAGAGCCAGCAGGGAGACCAGCAGGGTCAGTCTGCTCATCCAGCTCCCTCCGGAGGACCTCCGGGGCGGCGGGGCCTGCTGATACCGGGACCGGGGAGATGTGACCTGGGACTGAAGGCTGGACTCCTGTTCTTCTTCCGGATGCAGCTCAGGCGGATACGGATTCATGGCGCTTCTCCTCCCTGTTTCGACAGTTTTTTCTATCTTACCATATCGGCAGAAGAAGCGCAATACATAAGTAGGGGCCAGCGCTCTCGCCGGCCCGTTTTGTTATTTCAGTGCGGGCCGCTGAGGGCAGCGGCCCCTGCTGTTATCCAATCACCTGCCGGGCCACGTCCACGCTCTCCTTGGCGTCCCTGGCATAGAAGTCGGCTCCAATTTTTTTGGCGTAGTCCGCAGTGAGCACCGCGCCCCCCACCACCACCTTGCAGGGGACGTTCTCCTCCCGCAGCAGGCGGATGGTCTGCTCCATGCTGCCCAGGGTGGTGGTCATCAGGGCGGACAGCCCCACCAGGGGGGCGGAGTGCTTCTTGGCGGCCTCCACCACGGCGGCGGGCTCCACGTCCTTGCCCAGGTCCACCACCGGGTAGCCGTAATTTTCCAGCAGTACCTTGACGATGTTCTTGCCAATGTCGTGGATGTCCCCCTTGACGGTGGCCAGCACAATCGGGGCCTTGGGGGCACTCTCCCCGCCGGGCTGGGCGGACAGGCGTTCCCGGATGACCTCGAAAGCGGCCTGAGCCGCTCCCGCCGCCTGGATAAGCTGGGGCAGAAAAACCTTCCCGGCCTCAAAGTCCGCCCCCACCCGGTCCAGGGCGGGAATCAAAATACCGTCCACCACCTCCATGCTGTCCATGGTCTCCAGCAGCTTTCTTGTGGCGGCGTGGGCCTCTCCCTTCAAGCCGGCAATGACAATCTGCTCCAGGGTCCGCTCCCCGGCAGAGGCGGCAGACTGGCTCTGTCCCGCCCCGGCGGTGATGGAGGTGGACACCGTGGCGTTTCCGTAGGCGGCAATGTAGTCCCGGGCGTCGCCGTCGATGTTCATGAGCAGATGGTAGCACCGGACAGCGGCCATCATGGCCTCCAGATTGGGGTTGATGATGGGCAGGTCCAGCCCCATAGTCATGGCCATGGTGAGGAAATTCTGGTTCACCAGAGGGCGGGCGGGCAGGCCGAAGGAGATATTGGACACCCCCAGCACCGTCTTCAGCCCCAGCTCCTTCTTCACCCGGCGCAGGGCCTCCAGGGTCTGGGAGGCCGCCGCCTGTTCCGCAGAGACGGTGAGGGTGAGGCAGTCGATATACACATCCTCCCTCCGGATGCCGTAGTTCATCGCCCGGTTCATGATCCGGCCGGCGATATCCAGCCGGTCCAGGGCGGTTTTGGGGATGCCGTTCTTGTCCAGGGTGAGGCCCACCACCGCTGCGCCGTACTTCTTTACCAGGGGGAGGATGGCGTCCAATGTCTCCCCGTCCCCGTTCACCGAGTTGACGATGGCCTTGCCGCAGTAGACCCGCAGGGCCTTCTCCAGTACCTCGGGCCGGGTGGAGTCCAGCTGGAGGGGGGCGTCAGTCACCCCCTGGAGGGCCTTCACCACCTTGACCATCATCCCGGCCTCATCAATCTCAGGCAGGCCCACATTTACGTCCAGAATATCCGCCCCGGCCTGGGTCTGCTCCAGGGCCTGGCCCAGCATATAGTCCACATCCTCCCGGAGAAGGGCCTCCTTCATCCGCTTCTTGCCGGTGGGGTTGATGCGCTCGCCGATGACCCGTACCCGGTCGATGGGCACCACCTGGACCGGGCTGCACACAGCGGCGGGGACATGGCGGGGGATTTCCCGGATGGTCCGGCCCTCAAGCGCTTTGCACATCTTGGAAATATACTCCGGGGTGGTGCCGCAGCAGCCGCCGTAGAGCTTCACGCCCAGCCCGGTCAGGTCGGCCATGGCCTGGGCAAATTCCTCCGCTGTGATATCGTACCCCGCCCCGCCGGGGTCGGGCAGGCCGGCGTTGGGCTTGACGGAGATGGGCAGAGTGGTCCACTTTGTCAGCTCCTCCACCAGGGCGGGCATCTCCCGGGGGCCCAGGGAGCAGTTGACCCCGATGACATCCGCCCCCATGCCCTCTAGGGTGAGGGCGGCGCAGGCCGGGGCGTGGCCCAGGAAGGTCCGTCCCCGCTCCTCATAGGTGAGGGAGACAATGACCGGCAGGTCGCTGTTCTCCTTCACCGCCAGCAGGGCGGCCCGGCACTCCTGAAGGTCGGTCATGGTTTCGATTTTCACCAGGTCCACCCCGGCCTGCACCGCGCAGCGCACCTGCTGGGCGAAGATGTCCACCGCCGTCTCAAAATCCAGGGTGCCGGTGGGCTCCAGCAGCTGGCCGATGGGCCCCAGGTCCAGGGCCACCAGGGCTTTTCCGCCGGCGGCTTCCCTTGCAATGGCGACGGAGGGGGGGATGACCTCCTCCACCGTCTTCCCGGTGCGGCGCAGCTTCTCCCGGTTGGCTCCGAAGGTGCTGGCACAGAGAATCTGGGTCCCGGCCTCCACATAGGCCCGGTGGATGTCCAGCAGCCAGTCGGGGTGGTCCAGGGCGGCCAGCTCGGGGTACTCCCCCAGCTTCAGGCCCTTGGCCTGGAGCATGGTGCCCATGCCGCCGTCCAGAATCACGGGGCCGGGGGTGCTTAACAGTTCACGAAATTCCACAGTGTCCGCCCGCCTTTCGGTATTGACAGCTTCCCTGGGCGGGACAGCCCAGGCAGCTTCTCTTTTTCTGTTCGATCTCCCCCTGGGCCACCCCTAAAATGGCAGTGACCGACTTCCGGGGGGTGAGGAGGTGGTTGGCCGTGGCGCACAGCCCCGCCCGGCGGGGGGCGTCCAACAGGTCCAGGAGGGGCCCCTGGACTTCCAGGGGCAGGTCGCCGTAGCCGGGGCTGTAGCGGAAGGGGAAGGAACAGCCGGGAAATTTCCCCTGGAGCTCCTCCTCAATCTGGTCGCAGACCGCCTCCACCGCCGCCGAGGCGCAGCAGTCCAGAGTGAGCGCTTTGGCCATATCCAGCCGCTCGGCGCGGCGGATGAGGGCGTCCGCCTCCGCCCCCAGAGTGGCACAGAAGAGGACCGCCCGGTCACAGCCGGCCAGATGGGCCTTCAAATCCTCGCCGGGCAGGAGCAGGCCGTTTTCCAGGCGGACACCGCACGCCTCGAAGGAGAGGCCAACCGTCCGAAAGCTCCACCGGGGGCGGATGACCCCCAGCAGCTCCCGGGCGCAGGAATCCACCTGGGCCAGCAGGCCCTCGTCCGCTTTCTCCGGCGGACAGCCCATGTACCGCAGGACTTCGCCGGTATTCAGTTGGGTGATGGTGATGGGCATAAAAATTCCTCTTTTCACCATGTGGGACCCGGCCCCCTGGCCGGGTCATTCTCTCTGTGAAGATGTCCCGCCGAGGGCGGCGGGCCCCACAATTATCTCCTCACAACAGCGTAATCCCCGCCTTCTCAGCGGCCTGGATGTTGGCCTCATCCCACAGGGAGGATTGGACCTCACCGATGTGGGCCTTGCCCAGCAGCAGCATGGACACCCGGCTCTGGCCAATGCCGCCCCCCATGGTCAGGGGCAGCTCGCCGTTGAGGAGCATCTTATGGAAGGGCAGCTCCCGGCGGTCCTCACAGCCGGCCAGCTTGAGCTGGCGGGCCAGGCTCTCCTCGTCCACCCGGATACCCATGGAGGACACCTCGAAGGACCGGCCCCCCACGCTGTCCCACACCAGCAGGTCGCCGTTCAGGTCCCAGTCGTCGTAGTCGGGGGCCCGGCCGTCGTGGGGCTTTCCGGACTTCAAGACCCCGCCGATGCCCATGAGGAAGGTGGTGGGGTGGTCCTTGACAAAGGCGTCCTCCCGCTCCTTGGGGGTCTTGTCCGGGAACAGGTCCTCCAGCTCCTGGGCGGTGATAAAGGCGATGTCGGCAGACACCAGGGGCAGGACGTTCAGCTGGGGGAAGACGGTGCGCAGGAAAGCCTGGGTCTCAAAGAGGGCATTGACGATGGCGCACACCGTCTGCTTCAAAAACTCCACATTGCGCTGCTCCCGGGTGATGATCTTCTCCCAGTCCCACTGGTCCACGTAGGCGGAGTGGAGGGAGTCCAGCTCCTCGTCCCGGCGGATGGCGTTCATGTTGGTGTACAGGCCCTCGCCGGGGTGGAACTGGTAGCGCTTCAGGGCGTACCGCTTCCACTTGGCCAGGGAGTGGACCACGGCGGCGTCCCCCTCCACGCCGTTGACATCGAAGGCCACCGCCCGCTCCACGCCGTTCAGGTCGTCGTTCAGACCGGAGGACACCGGCACGAACAGCGGGGCGGATACCCGGTGCAGCCGCAGGGCCCCGGCCAGCTTGTCGGCAAAGAGCCGGTTGCCCAGGTCGATGGCCTTCTGGGTCTCGTAAATGGACAGCAGGGGCCTGTACCCCTGGGGCAAACGCATATCTTTCATAAAAAAGCTCCTTTTGTGATCCCGCTCTCGGGGCGGGACATCGAAATCAGAATAAGGGCATTGGATTTTCCTATTATACTCGCTGGAAAGCAGAATTGCAATAAAAAACGCCTGCGGAGAGTGCCCTAACGCGCATTTTATCCAGAGATTATCTGTAGGGGCCGCCCCCTTGGGCGGCCCGAAACCAGGGAAAAGGTTGCACGTTGGTGGGCCGCCGAGGGCGGCGGCCCCTACATTTAAATCTGCGAAAAGGACAATCCCCACCTGCGCCGAAGGCACGATTCCTGTCTATGGCCGGCCGCCGTCCTCCGCCGTGGCCTCGGGGACGCCGTCGTAGTCCCACTGGTGGTCGGTGTCGGCCAAAAAGTCGCTGGTGACGTTGAAGTAGGTGTACACAAACTCCCCATTTTCGTCCATCCAAGGCCGTGTGTCCCAGGTGGAGTCCACGCAGTACCACCCCCCGTCCAGCTTCACCATATTCCAGGCGTGGTTCTCCCGGTTGCCGAAAGCCGCCCCGGTGACAGTGATGCACTCGATCCCCGCCATGTCCATAAACAGCTGGAAGGTACAGGCGTAGCCCAGGCACACCCCTTTCCCCTTCATCAGCGGGCCGTAGGGCTCATAGGAGGTCCGGGGCGCTCCCCGCTTGGAATAGTGGGACTGGTCATAACTCACATGGGTGGTCAGCCAGGCGTAGAGAGCCAGCTCCTTGTCATAGTCGGACATGTCCGGGGTGACGCACTGGTCGAAAACAGCTTTCGCCGCCTCCAGCACCTGCTTGTCCTCCTTGGACAGGCCGGAATCGTCCCCGCTCTCCCAGGCAGCCAGGATGGCGGAATTGTCGAAGAGGGTCATGTCGTCCTTGCCGGGGTCCTTGTAAATCAGACGGCCGTTGGGGCGCAGGTCATCCTCATCCGGGCCAAGGATGACTGGGATGCCCACGGCGTTGATTCCCTCGCCAAAGCAGCTCTCAAAGGCGGATTCGGCCTGGTTCGGGTCCTCACAGACGAGGAGGGCCGCCCATTGCCCCTTGGAGAGAATCAGGGCGTTGTCGATCAAATCCACCTGGTCAGGGAGGTAGCCGGTAAAGGCCCCCTTCCGGTCCAGCAGATAGTCCTGTAGGGCGGCGGTCACCGTCTCCACATTCTGCTCGTCCACCCGGAGCACTGCCAGCTCAAAGGCCCGGGCCCCCTCTATTCGGGCGATGGCTCCATCGGCCCAGGGCACATCCTCCAGCTTGTAGTAGTCTTCTATGTAGCCGTCTATGTCCGAGGGCTCCAGATACCATGTGAGGGTGTCCGACTCCTGGCTCTCGTCCAAATAGGCCAGTATGACACGGGCGATGGTCTCGGCGTCCTGGCCGGTGGTCACGTCTTCCTTCTTGCCGCACCCCGGCAGCAGCAGGAGCAGGGCCAGCAGCAGGGATAAGTATTTTTTCATCGGTATCACCTCCAAAGCTGGGGACAGTATAGCAGAGGTTTCTTACAAAAAACAGGGCAAGTTCCTTAAATTTTCATGAAGAAAGGGCGGCCGCAGGCCGCCCTTATGCGGTTACAGGCTCTGAATGTCAGCAATGAGGGCGTCCACGTCCCCGTCGGTGGTGGACCAGGAGGTGCAGAACCGGACGGCGGTGTGTTCCCCGTCCACCTTGCCCCACACCTCAAAGGAGTATTTTTCCTCCAGCACCGACATAGCCGCGTTGGGCAGAACGGGGAACTGCTGGTTGGTGGGAGAGTTGACAAAGAGGGGCCAGCCCTTCTCCTCGAAAGCCGCCCGCAGGCGCAGAGCCTGGGCCACCTCCTGTCTGCCGATGTCCAGGAACAGCCCGTCCTGGAGGAACGCCTCGAACTGCACCCCCAGCAGCCTCCCCTTGGCCAGCATTCCGCCCCTCTGCTTGATGAGGTAGCGGAAATCCTGGTCAAGATTGGGGTTAGAGATGACCACCGCCTCGCCAAAGAGCAGGCCCGCCTTGGTGCCCCCCAGGTAGAACACATCGCACAGCCGGGCCAGGTCGGGCAGCGTCACATCCGACGCCGCCAGCCCGCAGGCCAGCCGGGCCCCGTCCACGAACAGGGGCAGCCGCCAGCGGCGGCAGGTCTCGTGGATCGCCTCCAGCTCTGCCAGGGTGTACACCGTTCCCAGCTCGGTAGGGTGGGACAGGTAGACCATCCCCGGCTGGACCATGTGCTCCCAGGCGGGGTCTGTGTGGTGGGCCTGGCAGCAGTCGTGAATCTGCCGGGCGGTGATTTTGCCCTCCACAGCGGCCAGGGCCAGCACCTTATGGCCGGTGGACTCAATGGCCCCCGTCTCGTGGACGTTGATATGCCCCGTCCCGGCGCACAGCACCCCCTGGTGGGGCCGCAGGGCGGCGGCGATGACGGTGGTGTTGGCCTGGGTGCCCCCCACCAGGAAGTGGACCCCGGCCTCCGGAGCCTGGCACAGCGCCCGGAGCATGGCCCGGGCATGTTCGCAATGCCCGTCCACCCCGTAGCCGGGGCAGGCCTCCCCGTTGCTGTTCACCAGGGCCTCCAGGATTTTCGGGTGGGCTCCGGTGGTGTAGTCGCACTCAAAACGGATCATTAGGATACTCCTTTGGTATGGTATGTAGGGGCGGATATTGTCCGCCCGCGGAAATTGCGGATGCCGGAGACGGGCGCACAATGTGCGCCCCTACAGGATCAGCGCAGCCGGGCCCCGCAGTCCTTCTCCAGGGCCTCCAGGATGGACTTCACGTCCTCGTCGGCCTCCTCGCTGGTGAGGGAGCGGTCGTCGGAGCGGAGAACCAGGTTGAAGGCAACGGACTTCTTGCCCTCATCGACCCCCTTGCCCCGGTAGATGTCGAACAGGGAGACCTCTTTCAGCAGGCCCTTGGCCCCCTTGCGGATGGCCTCCTCCAGCTTGCCCACGGTGACCGCCTCCCCGCACACCACGGCGATGTCCCGGGTGACAGAGGGGAACTTGGGCAGGGGGACGTACTCGGGGTCGGCGCCTCTGGCCAGCATCAGCTCGTCGAAGGACAGCTCGGCGCAGTACAGCTCGCCATCCACGCCGAAGGCTTTGGCCACATTGGGGTGGACCTGGCCCAGCACACCCACCTGATCGGTGCCGCACCAGATTGTGGCAAAACGTCCGGGATGGTAGGAGGCGTCGGAGGGGGCTCCCAGGGAACCCTCAAAGTGGACTTCCTCTGCCCGGATCTCCTTCAAAACGGCTTCCACGGCCCCTTTCAGGTCGTAGAAGTCGAAGCCCTCGCCGTAGGCCCCCAGGGTGAGCACCTTGGCCTCGTTGGCAAGGCCGTTCTCTCCACCGGGGAGATAAATCCGGCCCAGCTCATACAGCCGTACGTCCTTATTCCGATAGTTGTAGTTTCGGGCCAGGATGTCCAGCATGGAGGGCAGGGTGGTGGTGCGCATGATGGAGGTGTCCTCCCCCAGTGGGTTGAGGATTTTGAAGGATTTGCGGTGGAAATCGTTCTCCGGCCAGCCGATCTTGTCGTACCAGGTGGGGGAGATAAAGGAGTAGGTGATGATCTCGTCGTAGCCGCAGGACCGGCACATGGCCCCCAGCCGCTGCTCCAGCCGCTGCTCGGGGGAGTAGCCTCCCAGGGTGGTCTGGCCCCGCATGAGGGTGGTGGAGATGTTATTGTAGCCGTAGAACCGGGCCACCTCCTCGGCCAGGTCGGCCATCTCCTTCACGTCCCCCCGCCAGGAGGGAATGGTGAGGGTCTGATCATCATGGAGCTCAAAATTGATGCGTTCCATGATCTGCGCCATCTCGCCTTGAGAAATATCTGTGCCCAACAGGGCGTTGATCTTGTCAGGCTCCAGCTTCAAAACGGTGGGCTGGGGGACGTAGTTGAGGATGTCAATGACCCCATCCACGACCTCGCCGGCCCCCAGCAGCTCCACCAGCTCACAGGCCCGGTTGACGGCGGGGAGGGTGTTCATGGGGTCCAGCCCCTTCTCGAACTTGGCGGACGCCTCGGTGCGCATACCCAGGGCCAGCGCGCCCCGGCGGATGCAGGTGCCGTCGAAGCAGGCGGACTCGAACACCACATCGGCGGTGTCGTCCACGATCTCGGAGTTCAGCCCGCCCATGATGCCCGCCAGACCTACCGCCCTGCCCTCGTCGGCAATGACCAGATGGTTGGCGTTCAGCGTGTGCTCCCTGCCGTCCAGGGTGGTGAGCTTCTCGCCCTCCTCCGCCCGGCGGACGATGATCTTCCCGCCGTTCACATAGCGGTAGTCGAAGGCGTGCATGGGCTGGCCGTACTCCAGCATGACGTAGTTGGTGATGTCCACGATGTTGTTGATGGGCCGCACCCCCATGGCCCGCAGCCGCTCCCGCATCCACTTGGGGGAGGGG
>ERZ779633.206-NODE-206-length-21677-cov-10.363426_pt1 | contig 21677 bp, 19 predicted proteins | sample MGYA00514195_ERZ779633 | MGnify/ENA primary metagenome ERZ779633 (study PRJEB29562, sample SAMEA4376707) | mouse gut metagenome | isolation source: Cecum | study: EMG produced TPA metagenomics assembly of the A DSS colitis mouse model was used to assess the...
ACAGGGCGTCTCGATCGAAGTAAAGCCAAAATTTCCGTAGGTTTCTTTAATGATGCCGATCACATAGTCGCGGATCTCCATCTCCTCGGGGAGAATGTCCTTCATGCCTGTCATCGGTTTTTTGCTTAGCGCCATGGTTACCTCCGTGTGTTATTTCCTGTCTTTATTCTCTTTTAGTGAATGAATGGTACATGCTTGTTAGATTTTACACTCTTTTTTAAGTTTTTTCAAGATGTGGGAAGTTTTTGAAATAAGCGCCTGAACAATACAACTCTAATTTCAATATGTCTATAATTTCTAATCTGATTCCCCTGCATACCGTCTCCGATAATACGCCATCGTCCGATATTCCAAAATATCCTTCATCTGCCGCTTAAAAGCATTATTCTGTACAATCTCCGCAAGCAGTGCCGACGGCTGTGTAATACCCAGATAATTTCCAGTAAGAATCCGCATCTGTACGCCCCTGTCCAATGCTGCCTGTAAATCCTTCAAGATCATTTTCACACCGGATTCCATCAGGAAAGAAACGATAATATCAATACAAACCGCTTTCTGCATACTCATCTTTAACTGGTAATACAGAAAGCGGCCCCTGTTTCGATCCCCCGTCATCACATCTGTCTGTGCAGCGGTTTCCATCTGTAATGGTGTCTCCTGTCCATTGCCCAGATTCAATTTTTTCGTAAGATCAAATTGAGCCATTTTTCCTCGCTTCTCCCTGGACGTGCATCTGCACTGACCCACTCCTCTTCTACCTGTAGTTCTTTCATATCCCGAATAAAATCTGCAAAGGTTTCTTCCGTCATATCCGTGAAATAGCGCCCGTCCCGCTCTCCCTCAAAAGTGCCATACTTAAAAGAAGTATAGATGATGCCGTTTGCTTTCAAGGCGACAATCATCTTTCGCATAACTTCGACAAGTTCCTCTCGTGTCAGATGCAAAATCGAGGAACATGCCCAGATGCCATCGTACTCCGATATCTCAGATAATTCCTGAAAAAACATGTGGCGTATCTGTATTCCCGTATATTCGGAAGCAAGTTTACATAACTCTTCCGAACCGTCTATGGCATCCACCTGATACCCCTGCTCCAAAAAGGCTTTTGTGTCACGACCGGATCCACAACCGAAATCGAGAATGCGGGCGGCGGCATAAAGCCGGGAAAGGAAGCGGTTTTGGGTGGCTGTGAATTCTACGGATACTGTGTTTTTGCAGAATTGGACGGCGTTTTGGTTGTAGTAATTGAGGGTTTGGGCCATTTCAAGCATGGAATTTCCCTTCTACATAATTCATTTGTGTGTAGGTTTCATTTTTCTCTACCTGCTGAACCGTAGAATTAATTTGTGTGGTCACAGAGGGGTCAGATGTTACATATTTTATATAGGGTAAATGCCTTTTCTTTAAATTCATCAAAGTCTATCTTACTCATTTATTATAAAATTATTTTTTCAGTTTATCAAACACTTTTGTAATACGGTTCTTTCACCATATGCTAAAGCATTCCCTCACTCATACATCCCCTTCACCTCAACTAACTCCGCCCCCTCTTCCCCCGCTCTCCTCTTCACTGCTTCCGTAAACCCACTCTTGCTGATAAAAATCAGCCACTTTTCCTTCACGCCGGGAAACGCTTCCGTCGCTGTCACCAGATCGTCATACTCATCCATTCCCATCGGTCTGTTTCGAAACTTGCATTCCACAAAGATGCCCCTCTCTCCTTTTCTGTCAAGAGCAAGAAGATCCACATCATCCTGCGCCTTGATGACCGGATTATTCCCCCACCACTTTCCAATGGCATGCGGAACAAAAGGAAGTATACCACCTTTAGCCCTCCTGACCAAATACTGCCTGCAAATATCTTCAAATACGGGCCCCATATAGTCATTGATTCCCTCCATGATTTCATCCGCCGCCCGTTCAGTTCCCAACATACTATAATAACTTTTGTTAGAAAACACATATCTGTACCAGAATCTGTAAAAGTGATCAGTAATCTCATAAATGCCCTTTTTACTTCCATCCGTTTCACCGCATGGAACATGCTTTTCCAGCAACCGGAGTGTCTGCAATGTCAACATATATTTACTGCATTTGCTCTTTTCCTCGTGAATGCGGTCTGCAATTTCCATTATTCTGTTACAGCCGTTTGCCACCGCTTCCAGAATGGAATTATAAACAGCCGGTTCTCTAAGTTCCATGCGCAGCAATGTCTGCGGCTCATCATTTAAAAAAGCGCCTTCCGTCAATATCTCCGAAATTAAATTTTCTCTGAGAGCACGTTTGGGATCAAAAGCGTTCAAATATCTTGGAACACCGCCCAGAATACCGTAAGCGATCAACTTTTCCTCTTCAGAATAATCAGGAAAAAACGCAGCGCTTTCCAGATAATCAAAAGGGAGCACTTCCATACTGCCCGTACTGCGTCCATATAAGGGGCTCTTATATCCCATCACATCATTCAACATAAAACTGACGCTTGAACCGCAAAAAATCAGAAACAAATTACGTTCTTTCCAATCGTGGTCGATTTTATGCTGGAAAATGCTTTTAACACTCGGATTGCTCTCCGCTAAAAAAGGAAACTCGTCAATAATCAACACAGTCTTTTGCTTTTGTGCTTTTTTACCAAAATAATCTAAAGCATCTGACCAGCTTGCAAAACTCGCTATAAAGCCGCCGTCAAAATGCTCCTGCAAAAGTTTCGAAAAATCCTGTAAATTTAAGGTATCGTTCTTTTCCTGTGCAGAAAAAAATATGGTTTTGTGCATTTTTGAGAATTCCTGCAAAATCGTAGTTTTTCCTATTCTCCGCCTTCCGTACATAACCATAAACTCAAAACGCTCGCTTGCATACATTCGTTCCAGTTGGTTCATTTCCTGCAATCTTCCAATCATTGTGCTCCTCCATTTTAGGCAAAAAGAAAACTACTCATAGGTAGTATACTCTAAAGTAGTTTTCTTTTCAATGATTATTATTTCCTTACTATATTACTTTTCCTACCTCGACGACGGCACCATCCTGATAATCCTTCCTGCAAACTCATTAAAGTTCTGGGTCTGAAGAATCACCTTCCCCGGTCCGGTCAGCTTCGTCAGAAACAGTCCCTCACCGCCTAAAAAGATATTTTTCAGCCCTTTCACGGTCTCGATTTCATAATTGACCGTTCTTTCAAAGGCAACCACATTTCCCGTGTCAACCTTGAGGACTTCTCCGGGCGCGAGATTTTTCTCCACCTTATTGCCGTCGATTTCCAAAAATACCATGCCGCTGCCACTGATATCCTGCAGGATAAAGCCTTCCCCACCGAAGAGACCTGCAGAAAACTTTTGGGTAAAAGTTATGTTCAGGTTCACCGTCTCCTGCGCGCAGAGAAACGCCCCCTTCTGGCAGATCAGGCCGCCGTTTGCGCCCACGTCAACGGGAAGCACTTCTCCCGCCACGGTTGACGCAAAGGCCACCATACTTCCCGCACGCTCCGCCTTGTAGGTCGCCATAAAAAGGGATTCCCCCGAAAACATCCTGCCGATGCTCTTGCCGAGACCGCCCTTCATGTTGGAATCCATGGCGATTCCCTCCGACATCCACGCCATACCGCCCGACTGTGTATACATCGCCTCCCCCGGCGCGTCAAACAAAACCTCCACAGCAGGCATCGTGTCTCCGATAATTCTGTACTGCATATTGAAATCCTCCTTTGCACAACATTCTTTTCGGTTTTATTTTATCATATTTTCTTCCATCGCTCTACTGGCTTTTCTGTCGGCGCGTCTCACAAAATGTCATGAGCGCGGACGATCTTGTGCGCAAAAGGTGCCGTGACAGGGAGGAGTATTATCAACACTTGCGCAATTATGAGCGGAAGATTGAGCAGGATCGCTTGGAGCACGAGCAGGATCTTCGCAATTACGAGCGGAAGATTGAGCAAGATCGCATGAAGCACGAGCAGGCAATTGCCAAAAAAGACACCTTGATTCAACATCTCCTTGCGGAGAACGAAGCTCTTAAAAAGCAAGAAATATAATATGCCGCAACAGGCAGGGCAGCGATACATTTTATCCCTGCCCTGCCTGTCTCTCTTATTCCCGTAAATTCTTATCTCTGTCCTTCTGTCTCCTCCCCTTTCCTGCGCCGCAGTGCCACAAATATCACGACAGCCATCACCGCAAGGATAAATGCCAGCCAGATAAAGTAACAGAGCCCCAAAAAGGTCGGGCAGATATGGCAGAGCCCACACTTGCCGTCCGTGTCTGTGCTGCCCGTCTCCACATAGGCGATGGCGTAGCTTGAGAACATGTCCGTGCTGACAGTGATGGTGTCGGGCACATCGTCCAGATCGTTCATAAAGGTGTACGTCCCGTTATGGGCACGGATGATGTAAAATTCCCTGCCGTCACTTAGCAGTTTTTCGGGAATGCTTACCACCACTTCTATGGGTTCATCCGTTGCGGTGATGGCGCTCCAGTCTCCGGCTCCGATCCTGATGAACATGGAGATGTCAACGTACATACCGAGCACGAGTCCGGGTACTTCTTCGCTGTATGCCTCGATGCCGCTCTCGATCACTTCCCTGTCCTGTGCGGGTACTTTTTCGGAGATATCCGTCACGTCTATCCGAATCTCTATGGTCTTGCCGCCGTTTACAAGTTCCTGCTGGCCGGGTGTCAGTACCGCCTTAACGACCGCTTCGGTGTCCGCCACGGCTGCGGTACATTTTTCTTCCTCGCATACCACCGTCACGATGACCGTGCCGTCTCCGAGTCTCACTTCCGCCTGTTGTACCGGTGTGCCTGTGGTCTGCCCGGTATCTGTGCCGTCCGCCGTCCGGGTCTGCGCATCAGGGCCGCCTTCCGTGGATGTGCCTGCGTCTGCGCCGCCCGTCTCCTGCCTTCCCGCTTCCGTATCAGAGTCCCCCAAAGGCTCCCCACTTTCTTTAAACTCCTCGCTTTCTTCCTGTCCGGATTTTGTTCCCGGTCTGCTCTCCGGCTGTTTCCCTGCCGGATGCGTGTCGCCGGGTGCCGGTTCCGGCGGTGTGGGTTTGGCGGGCGGGGTCACAGGCGGTTTTTGTGTCGGATTACCGGGCTCTGGCGTGGGTGTGCCCGGGTCTGTGTCCTCCGGCTTGGGCGCCGGGTCTTCCGGGTCTGGTTTCGGATCCTTTCGCGTCATTTTCTGTCAACTCCGTTTTTCCTTAAATTTGTGTTAAAGTGAGCTTCATTGTTGATTGAATATTGATCGAATCATTGCCATGACTAAAAATCTTATTGGAAACGATATGACAATTAAAGGCAAATAAAAAGGATGGCAATCCATTTTCACGAATCACCATCTCTTCATCCCACTATATATTCAATTTTTCTTGTTTATGACCTGTTCCAAAAAACAGCCAGACTCATTGCCCGAATTTCTGAGTCACAAAAGTCAGTTTCCCAAAAGCGCCCGTTTCCTCTCGATCATTTCATCCACCCTCTCGATATACTGGGTCACATCCTTCACATTCTCGCACCGCTCGATCCGGTCGTCCGAAAACACGCCCTTGGTGATGGAGCCGGCACCCAGCGCTGCGATTGTCTGCTTTTCCTCGTTGATCAGAATGTTGTAGATGCCGTACTTACCCTGTCTGGAATAGCCCACATTCTCAAAATTACCCGACATATTTTTCTGACGGTAAAGATAATAAGGCACCATGTCCAAAGCCGCCGCCCCACGGGACGCGATCTCCATGATCTCCTCCGTGTTATTGTAGGCGGTCGCACCGTGTTCCTCGATCCATTTCCCCAGTTTGGAGGCACGTTTCACCGCAAGGGAATGCACCGTCAGGGCATCCGGCGAAAGCATCTTAACCGCCTCTATGGTATGCGCCACATCCGCCGCTGTTTCCCCGGGCAGTCCCAGAATGATATCCATATTGATATTGTCAAACCCGGTCTTCCTCGCCAAATGAAATGCCTCCTCCACCTGTTCCACGGTATGCCGCCTGCCGATCAGGTCAAGAGTCTCCTGCTTCATGGTCTGGGGATTCACGGAAATCCTCGTCACCCCGTTTTCCAGAAGCACCCGCAGCTTTTCCTCCGTAATGCTGTCGGCTCTCCCCGCCTCCACCGTGAACTCCTGCACGGTGCTGAAATCAAACGCACCCTTCAGCTTCGTAAGGAGCCGCGCCAGCTCCTGCGCTGACAGGGACGTGGGCGTGCCGCCGCCGATATAGACGGTATCCAGTATCTTATCCCGCATCATTTCTGCCGTCGCTTCAATCTCGCGCTCCAGCGCCGCCAGATAACTGCCCACCTTCTTTTTCCACGCGCCGATGGGATAAGAAGTGAAGGAACAGTACAGACAGGTGGTGGGGCAGAAGGGAATCCCCACGTAAAGGCTGTAACCGTCCTCATAATGGAGGGTGCTCAGAATCTGCTGTTCTCTCTTTGCGATATCCAACGCCAGCGCGGTTTTCTCCTCACTCACCAGATGTATGGTTTTCATGTAGCCGGCGGTCTCCGCCTCGCTTTTCCCCTGTTCCATCATGGTCATGGCGATCTTTGTGGGACGGATGCCCGTCAGATTCCCCCACGGCAAAGTCGTGCCCGTCTCCTCGCAGAGAGATTGATAGAAAAACCGCTTGAACGCATTTTTATATTCCGGGGTGCCCGCCGGCTCCTGCGGCTGCCAGATGTACACATGGCTGTCTCCTTCCTCATTTGCAACTGTCGTTCCGTTCTCCGTCTCAGCGTTATGTAAACCACTATCAGACTCAGTATTATGTAAACCTACACAAAATTCTGACACCTCTTTCTCACATCTCGTCTTTCCCATTTCTATCTGCCGGGAACCTCTGATCATCCTCAGTGTCACCTCATCCTCGCCGAAAAACAGCTCCATCACTGGCTCGCCTTCCAGAATCCTTCTGTCCCTGACCTCTGAATCCGGCGCCAGCATACGCGGCTCCCACTCCGGGTAAAAGGACTTCAAAAGCGCCTGTATGTCATATTCAAACTGTGTCCTGTTGCTCTTTATGATCTGTATCACAATAATCCTCCGTATCAGGGTCTAAATGAAAATTTTTCTCCATCAGCCCAGTATTGACTTCCAGATAAATTTCATGCGATGACTCTATATGAAATCATCGATCAGTTTTCTATGGAAGCGCTGATTAAATCAGCACTTCCTTAGAGCCTCCGGCGGATGCACACGGATTTGCAAAGGAATGTGCCGCTTCGCGGCGCAAATCCGGTGCGGGAAACGCTTTAATCAGCGTTTCCCTATATTTCTTATCCTCGCCTTCAAAGATTTCAGCACCCTCGCACATATATGCCTGAATCAGATACTTTCTTGCTTTCTCCATATTATGGCTCTCATAAAAGCTTTCTCCCAATCTTAACAAAATGAAGGGATTTCCGATTCCGTCAGGACATTTCAATGCCTCATTCAGATACTCTATGGCGCTGTCATACTTGCCATCAAGGTATGACACGTCTCCCAACGCCGTATATAGCCACGTACTCGCCTCCCAGTTATACTTTGGCAGCGGCACATACGCAAGCGCTTCAAGGAATAATTGTTTTGCCTTGTCAAACTCCCCCTTTTCCGCGCACTTGTCTGCCCTGTTACTTAAACTGGTAATTTTCTTATATGTCTTTTCGTCAAGTTCTTCGTTGCCCTTTCCAACGGCATTAGAATCATTCACGTTTAAACCGACATTCCTGTCTGATTTTCCTGTGTTCTTCTTATCTGCCAAAAAATCTGCATACTTCTTATCATACTCTGTCAGACGCCAACCGTTTTTCACCGCACTGTGCAAATTTTTACGGGCTTCTTCATAATTGCCGAGTTCATATTCCACTTTACCACGGTAGTATTCTTTTTCTCCTTTATCTCCTGTCTCCCTCTCCCTTTTTTCCGCTATATAATCCATTTTACCGATCCATTGCCGCATAACTTCTTTGTCACCGCAATCAATCGCATTTTCAATAATTCCCGCTACGACAGAAAAACTCTCCTCATGGTCTATTTTGTTTCCCGAAAGCAGCTCCCACATTTCATATAGCATTTCAAACGCCTTTTTATAATCGCCTTTTTCACTATAAAGACACATTTCATCATAACATTCTGTCATTCTGTCCCTTAGCTCTTCTTCAGTTAAAATTTCCATCTTGATTCCCTCCAAATGTGTTTACTCCAAACACTCGGCTCATATTTTATCAAGTAATATCTCACATATGCCAAATCCCCAAAAAAGACACTTGTATTCATTAATAGACAATCACTTTCCCTTTTTGAAATCTCCCCTTATATCCGCACGGCAAATGTCCCGACAAATAGATTTCCAAAATATTATTCATCAAGTCACACTGGTATAATTCCGAGTAAAAATCAAAAATAAATACCATAGTTACGTTGCACTCAATGTCCAGTATAAAGCTTTCCGGAAGATTTTTCTCAGTTACGGCATCTTTCACCGCCGCCATAATATCTGGCACATACTTCTCCTTAATCCGCGCAAGCTCCTCATTCCATTTCTCAAAAGCATCCGGGTGATGCTCCATCAAAAAAGCCCATATTTCATTTTTCTCTTCACCAACTATATTTTCCCATCTGACAGAATTAATCTTTTCTTCCGCTTCCGATAAACTTTGCGCCCAAATAACGCGAAAATTCTGATAGATTTCTTCCCTGTCTCCGCATCTGCTCAGCCAATCACATTGCAACAGTTTTTCGTACAAAACGTCATAATTATACATGTCAAATCCCCTCCTATGCTTCCCAGCCCCGCCCGTTTTCAAGTGACACCGTTCTCCTGTGAATCCGCTCTGTCAAATGACCCGATGAAAATATTCTACTATATACACAGACACAATTCCAATCTGTTTTCCTTAAACTTTTCATGTACTTCGACGCACCATTTCTCCCCAGAAATGACTGCCGCTCTACCTATCCCGCGGCATCCCCATCTTTTCCCGTACCCCCGCTGCGTCAATGCCGGGATGGGTCAGATAGAGACGGCAGATCTGCTCCGTCATTTCCTTAGATATTTTATATTTTTCGGCGATGTCAGAAACACTTTTCCCTTTATCAATATCCCGCAGAATCAGACGCAGTTTGTCCACAGAAAACGCCGCCTCCGACGATTTTTTCCCGCCGTCCGCCTTTTCTTTTTCAGACGCAGCACACCCGTTTTTTTGATCCGTGGAAACCTGTGTGTCCTGCACAATGTCCTTTCTGATAACCCGAAGCTCTCCCGTCTCCTCCTCCACTTCCACCACCGCCATGGTCACAGGCTGGGAGAAACGCCTCGGTCCGCAGCTCCCGGGATTTAAGAAAAGACAGTCTCCCTCCCTGCGCTCCTCGTATTTATGCGAATGCCCAAACACCGCCAGATCATAATGCCCCATCTCTTTCGGCATATGCTTTTTGTTATGTACCATGAAAACCCGCAGACCGCAGATCTCCTCCGACAGACTTTCCGGCAGTCCCTCCGCCCACTCCTTGTCCGCATTCCCCCGGACGATATAGAGCGGCGCAATCTCCTTAAGGCTCTCCATCACCTTCGGCGTATTGATATCCCCCGCATGTAAAATCACATCGCACCCCTGCAGAATCTCCGCCACCTCATCCCGCAGCTTCCCGTGCGTATCCGACAGCACACCGATCCGTTTCATGTCCCTCTCCTCTCAAGGCAACAGGCGCCTCCGCCTCCAAGAAGCGCCTGTTTCTTCATAAGCATTATATTTTGTTGAACGGCTCCTTGTAGCACGCCACGCTCCCCAGCTCCTCCTCAATCCTGAGAAGCTGATTGTACTTCGCCACGCGGTCGCTCCTGCAGGGCGCCCCCGTCTTGATCTGCCCGGCGTTCACCGCCACCGCCAGATCCGCGATAAAGGTATCCTCCGTCTCGCCGGAGCGGTGGGAAATCACCGCCTTATAGCCGTTTTTCTGCGCCATCTCTATGGCGTCCATCGCCTCGCTGACCGTGCCGATCTGGTTCACTTTCACCAGAATGGCATTTGCCACCTGCAGCTTGATGCCCGCGTCCAGACGCTTGGTATTTGTGACAAACAGGTCATCTCCCACAAGCTGAATCTTTTCTCCCAGCTTTTTCGTCATCATCTGCCAGCCGTCCCAGTCATCCTCCGCCAGCCCGTCCTCGATGGAAATAATGGGATAACGCTCCACCAGTTCCTCATAGTAAGCCACCATCTCCTCGGTACTCCTCGTAATCTCGGGAATCTCACCGCAGTCCGGCGTCTGACAGCCCGCCTCGTAGCACGACGTCACAAAAGAACCTTCTAACTCCTGCCTGTGCCGCTTTAACTCCGTCTCGCCCGGGAAATGGTATACCCCGTCTGCCTCATTATAAAGCTCGGAAGCCGCCACGTCCAGCGCAATCTTGATATCCTGCCCTGGTGTGTAGCCCGCTGCCTTGATGGACTCCACGATCAGGTCAAGCACCGCAAACGCGTCGGGAAGTGACGGTGCAAAACCGCCCTCGTCACCGACACCCGTGGAAAGCCCTCTGTCATTGCAGATTTTCTTTAAGTTGTGGTAGATTTCCGCACAGATGCGCAGCCCGTCCGCAAAGCTTTCCGCCTGCACGGGCATAATCATAAACTCCTGAAAATCCACGGTATTGTCCGCATGTTTGCCGCCGTTTAGAATATTCATCATCGGCACCGGCAAAAGTCTGGTGTACGCACCGCCCAGATAGCGGTACAGGGGAATCCCTAGAGCCGCCGCGCCCGCTCTGGCACATGCCATGGAAACGCCAAGCGTCGCATTCGCCCCCAGATTGCTCTTGTTGTCCGTGCCGTCCTGTTCGATCAATGTCCGGTCAATCAGCCCCTGATCAAAGGCGTCCATGCCCAGAAGCGCCTCGCGAATTTTTGTGTTCACATTATTGACCGCCTTGGTCGTTCCCAGACCGAAGTACACCGTCTCCCCGTCGCGAAGCTCCACCGCCTCAAACCGCCCGGTGCTGGCGCCGCTCGGCACAGCCGCCCGCCCCTTGTACTGGCAGCCGCCCACCTCCTTCTCCACGGTCACCTCAGCCTCCACGGTGGGATTGCCGCGGGAATCTAATATCTGCCTTGCATGTACATCCACAATTCTCAGTTTGCTGCCCATATAAAAACCTCCTCTGCGCACTTTTTATATCTAGTATGCGCAAGGGAGGTCTGAAACATGTACTTATCCATATTTATGTATGAAACTAATTTACTTTGCCGCCGTAACCGTGAGCGCGTGCATATACGCGTCGTCCCCTCTGGAACAGGTCACGGAAATTTTCTTCCCCTTCACCAGAACCTTACAACCGATGGGAGCGGAAACCTTGTCCATCTTTAACTCCATCTCGCCCGCGGAAGTATCCAGTAAAAGAATATTTTCCGTAGACTTTTCCTTCACCGTGCCGATCACCGTAGACTGTGACGAAGTGTCCACGGAAGCCGAGGAACTGTCCTTCACGCCCACAATAGACGCCGCATGAAGGTTGCTGTCCGATCCTCTGAAATAGGTAACCATCAGCTTATTGTCCGGCGTCAGAACCATCCCTTTGGACGTATCCGTACTGTCGTCGATCTGAAAGGTAAAAGTCCCCTCGGAAGTTGCCAGATAAAGCGTTGCCTCCTCGGTATTTTCCTTCACCGTACCCGTCACGGATCTCGTCTCTCCTGTGGGATTCACCACCGGCGTCTGCGTGTACGTCTGGGAAAACGTTCCTGTCTGGGACAAGTCACTTGAGGGAATGGGCGCCGCCGCCACATCAGCAATGCTGATGGCATGCATGTAAGCGTCCTCGCCTCTCGCGCAGCTCACCACATATTTCCCGGACACCACCAGAACAGAGCAGTTGCTAAGATCCGTATTCTTGTCGATCTTTAACTCCATTTCGCCCTGCGCCGTATCCAGATGCAAAACGTCTTCTGTGGTGTTTGCATTTACCGTTCCGACCACACTGGAAACCTTTGAGGTATCCAGTTCCACGCTGGGATTTTCCCCGTTCTCCGATATCGTAACCGCATGTAGATAGCCGTCGTTTCCGTTGGCTACCGACACACTGATCTTCTTGTCCGGCAAAAGCATCTTGCAGTTGCCTGTGCTGGTACTCCCGTCAATTTTTATCTCCATTCTGCCATCCGAAGTGTCCAGATATAACAGCTTGGCAGTCGTCCCTTCCATCACCTTGCCCTGTACCGTGGCAATCACTTCCTCCGCCTGCACGTCCATTCTTATCGCCGCAGGCGCAAGCAGCATCCCACAGGCGGCAAGAGCCGTCATACAAACCCTCGCTGATCTTTTGTATTTTTTCATGCTTTCCTCCTCACCTGAGCAGATTTTGCGTGTTGCGCAAGATTACCATAATAAATACTTATGTAAATCTATCATACAACACTTCGGGCAAAAAAAGCAAGCATTTTTCAAATTACTTTAACTTAACACTATTGTTTGTAAAAAACCTCTCCGTTACACCAGAAATAATCCCTCTCCTCCGAGATCCCCAGTATGTACCATGCCAGTTCGCCTTCCTTTGTCCCGCGCCAGTAAATTGCCAGCTCCGGGCAAAGCCCCCTGCTGCTCCTGTCCACAACATCCCACTCATAATACGTGTCACCGTAAAACTCTACTGCCGGATAATAAACCACCGCCTTGTCACCGTCAAACTGCAATACCACATCATATTCTTCGCTGTCACCTACATCCTTTGGATGATAATACCATATGCCCTGCAGCGCCTCTTTTGTGATCTTGCCCCAGTCGCCGAGCACATACGCATTTTCCACTGCAGAGGCATCCGCATCCATGTTTAAGTTCTCAAAAACCGACGCTTCGATCAGGCAGTCGCCCCTCTCTTCCGTATGCGTTTCAGAGAACGTCTCCGTGTCGCGAATCCACCCCTCCGCAATATGATTACTGAGAAAACGCCTGTGCCCTGACTCAACGCTCACTTTCACCTCGCATGTCCGCACCCAGTCATCCCCGTCGAACTGCAATGTGACAACCGTGCCATCCTCATTGAGCACACCGTCCACACACACGAACCGGCAGTAATTGGTATCCCCGCTCTCCGAACAGAAACTGTCCGTCTCCGCATAATACCAGTCCTTCATCCCCTGGCTGCCCGTTGCCACAAGCTCGTCATAGGTAAATCCCACTTTTTCCAGAAGCAGCGCGTCCACAGCCGCCTTATCGATCGCGCCAAAATCCGTTTCGATTTCCGCATAGTTCCAACGCGCCAAATGCGCCCGCTTCTCCTCATCCGTTCCCGGTCGCCCAACCCCCGCGCTGCTGTAAAACACCTGATAGAGATCGATCTCCGCAGGATTCTCCCAGTCGGACAAAAGGAATCCATAATTGGAAAAGTCCTGTATCCACTCCGTATATTCCGCAAGCTCCTCCTCCGTCAAACGCCTGCCGTTTTCAGGTATCTCTAACCCCTTTTCCTCTTTCGCAGAGGGGGACGGCTCCCCGCTTTCCAGCCCCGCCCGGTTCCAGTCATCTGCTGCCGGCTGCACATCCGCGCTGTCTGCTTCCGTCTCCGCAGCTCCCGCCTCATCCGCCAGCCCGCCAGCTTCATCAGGCAAAGCATCCACGCCGGACAAACCGCCTTCGCCGTCAGCTTCCGCGCCGTCATTCTCCGTCTCAGAAACATCCGCCTCAGAAATCTCATGCCCCTGTGCCGCACCATCCGCCTGCTGCCCGCACCCAACACAAAGCCCCAGCACACAAACTCCCGCTAAAACCGCCAACTTCTTCCTCATTCACACTTCCTCCATCTATAAAAATAATCCATTTTACGGAGCCGGACACGAGAGAACATTTTGTACAGTCTGCCACTACCCTTCATATCAGACACATTTTTATAAGCTGCTCCCACCTCATTCACATCCATGCGGAGAATGCCGCTTTTGGGCATTCTCCTGCGCAAAATATAGAGCTTCTTGGCGTCCCGTCCAATGGCGGGACGTCTTTAGAAGCTCTTTTTGCGCTATTCATTGCGTATCGCTGCCAGCGGGCTAAGCCTCATCGCCCTCCTCGCCGGGAAAAAACCCGCCACCATGCCCACCATCACCGCAAACACAAGCGACAGGAACACAAGCCAGATCGGAATGTAGGAAATACCGCCGGTCGTACCCATATATTCATTGGCGTTCGCCGCCACTTTATTAATGATCACAGACAGGATAAAGCTCAAAATCAGTCCGATCACGCCGCCGATAAAACCGATAAACCCTGCCTCCATCAGAAAGAGACTGCGGATGTTTCTCAGGTCGCACCCCAGCACCTTCATCACACCGATCTCCTTCGTCCGCTCATAAATGGACATCATCATCGTGTTGGTGATGCCGATTGCCGCCACAAACAAAGACACCGCGCCGATACCGCCGAGCACCGCCTGAATGTACCCCATGGTCTTCTGCTCGGACTCCACCCACTCCGCCTGACTGTTTGCCTCGTACCCCAGTTCCTGCAGGCTCTTCTGCAGTGCCACCACATTGTCCATGCTGTCCACGTTCACCAGAAGCTGGCTGTAAAAAATTTCCTTGTAAGGCTTTCCCGTCTTCGTTGAAGGCTGTCCGGGAATCACCTTATTCTTGAAGATTTTTCTCAGCTCTGCCATGAGCTGATCGATATCGCAAAAGGTATACCAACCGTACTGCGACCACTGGTCTTCCCCGGGCTGTGCCTCCACCCCACAGGTGTCAATCAGATATTTCTTCGGCGGTTTCTTCGTCTGTCCATTCTCATCCGTGGAACCCGCCTCATAGTAAGCGTTCATATCAAAAATGATAAAAATGGGATCTTTCATCAAATCAATATCCGGCAGTGTCCCCGTCTCGTAGTAACTGCCGCCGCTTCCCTTTGAATTGTAAAAGTCCTGTAACACCTGACAGCCATAGAAAAAGGTGAGTTTCTCGTCATTCCCGGGAAGCTGTCCCTGCTCCACCTTGATATCCAAATCCTCAAAATATTCCTTCGGCAGTCCCTGTAACTGCAGATAACCCTCGTAGCTCCCGTATTTGGCAAGCGCCTGCGTCCGCAGCATAGGGTACACCGACTCCACATGCTCCATGGCGCTGATCTCGTTGATCAGTTTCTGGTCCAGACGCTTCACCTCCTCCGAGGAGGAATCGCCCCACGGCTCGTACACCGTGACCTGGGTCAAGCTTCCGTATGACTCGTACTGCGCCATCAGGGAACGGCTCAAGCCCAGACCCAGAGATACCATAACTACAATGGAAGCGACGCCGATCACCACACCAAGCACCGTCAGAACCGTTCGCACTTTTCTTTTCCAGAGATTACTGCTGCTCATCCGCAGCAAATCAAGAAATTTCATAGCCCTTTACTCGTCCAGCTCCTTCTCTAATTCCGCCAGCTCCTGCGCCTCCAGAAGAGCCGCCTTTTTCTTTTTGCGTAGCTTTAAGAATACGCCAAGCCCCACGCCAGCCAGAACAACAGCCCCGGAAACACTGCCAACAATTATCCCCGTCTTAGGGTTGCCGCCTTCTCCGTCGTCCATCATCATGTCACCGCCCATCATGCCATCATCACCCATCATCATGTCGTCCATCATGGGCTCATTTACAAAGAGGGTAATCTCCTTCTCCGCCGTGGTCACATTGCCCGCGTCATCCTCGTAGGAGATTTCCAATTTCACAATGCCGTCGTCCATCGTTGCCGCCTGGCCAGTCAGCATCACGTCCACATTTCCCGTGTTGCCGGACTGGAGATTGCCCACAAAGGCCGACGCCTCCGCGATGGATTCCGCGATAAATTTCACCTGCACATTATAGAGAGTCGTCTTTCCCGTATTGTAAATGCTGAACATCACGTTGGACTGGGAGCCCACTTCTATATTGTCGGGCACCACTTCCGGGATGCTCGTGTCAAAACGGCTCTCCTGCAAAATCGGGATCGACACGCTCGCCTTGTCCGTCAGATCAAAAACCGTTGCCGCATCATACTTCATGTTGACGTCCAGCACATACGGCTTCTGCGCCAGATCCGCCTTCGCCGTCATCTCAATCTCGATATCCGCCGAGGTGTCCGGGGCAATTTTCTCCATATAGACAGAACTTGACCCCGACGTTGGCAGAAAGGCGGAGTACGTGTTCGTCTTGTCCTCACCCTCCTGCGCCGCCTGCATATCAAAGAGCACGTTAGTCACCGTCGTATCCTTGGAGGTATTTTTGACATGGATGGTCAAGGTGAAGGTCTCCCCCGCGAAAACCTTTGCCGGATTCGTCTCAAAGCCGGTTACCACAATACGGGGCTTTGAGCCGGATGCCTCCTGCCCGTTGCCGCCGATGATACCGCTGCCCGGCTTTCCGATTGTCTTCACGTACACCGTAAGCTCCGCCGGCTCCTCGCTGCGGACGCCCGCTTTCGTGTAGGATATATGGAATTTTAACGGGTAATACCCCGTCATCACATCGCTTCTCGTCTTAAAGTGGAAGGTAAACTCCCTGCGGTTCGCCATAGCCGCCTCTTTCGTCTGGCATCCGGGAATAAAAGGCTCTGTCTGCAAATAGTTGGTAGTATCCGGCTCAAAAGGCCACTCCGTCACCAGCGTGGAAATCACCGGCTCCACGATCAGGTCGTTTAACTCCTCCGTTCCGAAATTGACGATAGGCAGCACGATGGATACGCCCTGCCCGTAACTCACAACCGGCGTCTGCCAGTTGTCCGCCACCTGTATAAATTCGCTGGTCGTCTGCGAAAGTTTCGTTGTCGCCGCGGATTCCATGGACGATTTCACGGAATTGACATAGGCCCACAGTTCCGTCAGAGACATTTCCGTATTGGCAATATAGTAGACCGCACTGTCGAACACTTTGTGCAGGCTTTCCATCATCTTCTCATCCAGATGATATTTCACTTCCAGACTCTGCATATAGTAGAGCAGATCCTCGTCGGCATCAAAGCGGTCGTCGTCCGTGATCACACGATCGGAATTTCTCTCCACATATTTAATTTCTTCCGCATCGTTTTCACTGACGCTCTCCTTTTTCTCCTCCGCGTATGCCACGGACGCAGCGCCAAATCCGCCCGTCTGTCCCACCACGGCTAACGCAAAAAACAGGCACGCCAGACTGCCTGCCAAACGCCTTACTGCACTCCTACGGCTCTCCATTTTCCCTCTCATTTCTCCTATCCTTCCAATTCTCAAACTTTTTTGCAAGACTCCTGCGCTGCAATCTCCTCCGGCATATCCTCCCCGCTCCGCTCTTCGATCTCCAAAATCTTTCCGTCCCGGATCCGAATCACGATATCCGCAAAACCCGCCAGATAATTGTCGTGGGTCACCATCACCAGCGTCTGGTTTTTCTCCCGCACCACCCGCTTCATCAGGTTCATCACCTCCACGGAAGTGTTAGAATCGAGGTTTCCCGTGGGCTCGTCCGCAAAGATAATCTCCGGCTCCACCACAAGCGCCCTGGCCACGCCGACACGCTGCTGCTGTCCGCCGGACATCTGGTTCGGGCGGTGTCTTTTATGCTTGGTCAGCCCCACCAAATCCAGCATCTCCTCTGCCCTTTTGTTGCGGCTCTTCTTGTCCATGCCCTGAAAGGTCAGCGGCAGCGCTACGTTCTCGATGGCGTTCATGGTGCCCATCAGATTGAAGGACTGAAAGATAAAACCGATGTGCTCCCTGCGAAATGCCACGAGCTGGTTCTCCGTCTTTTTTTCCATGTGCTCACCTGCGATCACGATCTCGCCCTTGGTGGGCTTTTCCAGCCCCGCCAGCATATTGAGCAGCGTGGACTTGCCGGAGCCGGAGGCGCCCACAATCGAGCAGAAGCACCCCCGTCTGATGGAGAAGCTGACCCCGTTTAAGGCGCGCACCCGCTCCTCCCCGACCCGGTATATCTTATATAAATCCGTCACCTGAATCACAGGCTCGTCCCACCTGTTAGCGTCCACGTCCGTTTCCTTTCTGTAAGTATCTTTCTTTATGCGGATAATGCCGTATTTCAGGCATTATCCTGCGTGAGACGGAGTTGCAAAGCAACTCCTGGAACTTCTTCGCGAAGCAGCCTTAGCTGCGAGTGATTAGAGGTTCTTCTCACGCTATTCACCCGTGTATGCCGTGGCCTCCACCACAAACTCCGGCACCTGCTCCGCATAGAAGGAATAACCGAAATAATAGCTGTCCCGCTGATACGGATAGGCCGTATCCCGCTTAAACACAACCTCCACGGAATAATTGTCATCCAAATCCTTGTAGCGGCTCCACGGTGCGTCTATCCATGTACAGTAGATATGAGGCAGAATCTGCGCAATCTGCTCCTCCTCGTAGAAGGTCTCGGAAACGGTATAATCCGTATAGCCGCCATCCCATGTCTCTGCCACCGCTCTCGGCTCGATTTCGGCATCCTCTGCGTTCTCCTGCTCCGCCAGCTCATTGTGGTAGCAGGTCACCGTCACCGACTCGATATCCGCCGCGTCAAGCTCCATCGGATAATACGCCTCCAGCTTTTGCAGCGCGGCAATCGTATTGGTAAAACTGTCATACACAAACCACTGTCTCTGGTTATAATTTTTATACTCAAAAGAGAGACTGCCGCACGGACGATTATGCCGCACAAGCGTAAAGTCAAACTGCTCCATATCCTTAAGCCACGCCTCGCGAAGCCGCGCCGCCTCCGCCGCCGGAATCACTGTCCGCGCCGGACCGTTGGTGTAGGTAATCCGGGTCACATCCTTGCAGACAGTCTCGTCCGTGATCCCCTGAAACGTACCTTTTTTATAGGCATCCGTACGGAAAATCTGATTGAGGAGCTCCTCCGTGCCGGAATCGTCATAATCTACCCGTATGCTTCTGGCTTTCTGCCTGCCCGACTTCAGGCGGTAGAGAATCTGTACATAACGGTCATCCCCCATCTCCTCCGGGTCAGCCCCCTGCGCCGCCTCCGCCAGCTTCAGAACGGGCGAAGCGTCCGTCAGAAACATATTGTCTTTTTCAAACTCGTTTTTTTCTATATACTGCCTGTCTTCATCCCAATAGTTATCATAGTACCCGTCTGCTGAAATTGCAATACTCTCGATTTTATTTTGCGCCGGTATGTAACTGTCATACCCGAACACATCCCATTTAAAGACGCTAAATATTGCCAAAACACCGACAAGCGCGATACCGCTCGTGGGCAGATGTTTGAAAATGCTTCTGATATCAAAATCAAAAAGCACCTCCGCCGCCGCACAGAAAAGCAGGCCGCCGGCAAGCATCCCCGCTACCTGCAGCATTTCATTCTGATAGGACATATCGTACACCATTCCGCCCACCATAAACGCCACCGGAATTGCCACCGCCACCTTAAACACAGGCTCCGTAAAGGGAAACGCCATAGCGCGGCCCGCCGCTTCGGAAGGTCTTTTTTTGTAGGCATAATAGGCAAGCAGCAAAAACATCGCCGCAATCAAAATCCACTTCGCCACAATAGGCATGGCGATGGCCGCCGCGACTGCGGCATCCTTCGCGTTCTTAATATCCCAGATATGAATCATGCAGTCATAGAGCACCGACAACTTCGGATTCGTGCTCAGATAATATTCGGAATAGGTCTCAAAAAAAATTCGTTTCAGCGTGCCAATCTGTCCCTGCAGGCAGAGGTCATACAGCACAAAAGTCAAAAATACACAGACCGTCACAAAACGGTTTCCCGTCAGCATCACCGCCAATATCATCATATGGTAAACCGCCAGAAACAAAAACAGATGCCACACAAAGGCCAGTCCCGCGTTCGCCAGCACATCCATGTTCACCGCTCCCTGCGCCGTCGCAATGACCGCACCCAAAATCATGCCGGACAGGTTAGCCGCAAGGTAAATTATGATGCCGTTTAGGTAAACCACCGCAAACCTTCTGTCCTTGGACACCGGAACACTGTGGTACATATCCACTTTTCTTCTGTCATACAAATAAGAGAATCCCTGCATACCGATAACTGCCGCCAAAATAATTATGACTCCGTACACATTATCGGAAAATGCCAGCGCGTCCTTGGCCGCCTGATACATCGCCGCCTGAAACTGCGCCATGGTTCTGTAGCTGCCCTCCGCCTGATAGCTCCTGATCCTGCTTAAATAAATCATCATCATGCCGCCGTAAACGAGAAGCTGGGACAGTACCGCCACAATCCAGACCCATACTCTCCGTTTATGATTTTCCCTGCAGCTAGCCAAGAATGAGTTTTTTGATGTCATAGCCTACCACCTCCGTCTCGCTGATAAATATCTCCTCCAAGGACAACGGAAGCACCTCATAAAAAATCGTGTCCACCGTGGCGAACCGCGCCTCCACTTCCTCCCTTGTACTGCGCACCGTAATCGTGCAGAGGGATCCCCTCTGTTCCTTCTTTAAGACTTCCAGCCCGTTTAACGCTTTCCGTTCATCCTCCACGGCACAAAATACACACTGCACCTTCTGGATATTACACTTCATATCCTCCAGATCCTTGGACAGCAGAACGCCGCCCTTATGTAACAGTCCTACATGGTCACAGATGTCTTCCAGCTCCCGCAGGTTGTGGGAAGCGATCACGGGTGTCAGCCCCCGCTCCTCCATCTCCTTCGCAAAGATGGACTTGATGCCCTGACGCATCACCGGATCAAGTCCGTCGAAGGTCTCGTCGCACAGAATGTATTTCGTGTGGGCACATATTCCCAGAAGCAGGGCGAGCTGCTTTTTCATACCCTTGGAAAAAGTGCCGATCTTCCGATTTTTATCAAGGTTAAATTTTTCCAGATACCGATAAAACTCCTCCCGGTCAAAAGCCTCGTAGATGCCGCTGTAATACCGCTCCATAGCCCTTGCGTTGGCATTGGCAAAAAAGTAAGGTTCATCGGCAATAAAGAATAATCTCTTCTTTGCCTCCACATTGTCGTACACGGGCATATTGTCTACCGCCACCGTACCCTCATCGGGCTTGATCACGCCCGCGATCATGCGCAGCACCGTACTCTTGCCCGCGCCGTTCGTGCCGATCAGGCCGAACACCGTCTTCTCCCTAATTTCCACACTGACTTCATCGACAGCCTTTATTTTTTCAAACTGCTTCGTCAGATTATGTATCTCAATCATACGTTCCTCCTTGTCGGAGCGCCTTTTTCGTAGATACGCGTTGAGTAATTTGCGTGCTGTTTACAACACAGCGATTCTCTCATCTGCGATTTCGAGTTTGTGGCTCCGACACAAACTCGCGATTGAAAAATCAGCGCACCAGCGTGATTTTTCAATCTGCTCTCCTTCCAGTCACACCTGCAGACTCTCAATTTCCAGAACAATTTCCATCTTTGTCATACCGATCTCCAGCAGTTCTTTCACGAGCTTTATAATCTGATCCAGATATTCCTTCCTGCGCTGTTCCACTAGACTGCTGTCCCCGAGCACAAAGCTGCCCCTTCCCTTAACCGTATAAATAAAGCCCTGCCGCTCCAGCTCCGCATACGCCTTCTGGATCGTGTTCGGGTTGATGGACTGCTCCATTGCCAGACTGCGCACCGACGGCATCTGCTCGTCGGGCTGCATGACGCCCTTTAAAATCAGGGTCTTAAACCGCTCCACAATCTGCTCATAAATGGGGCGGGTATCCTTGTAATCAATCAGTACCATGTCGTCTCCTTTCTCACGTTTTTAAGCCGCCGGCCCAACGCGCGGGGGGGGCGGGGGGGGGGGGGGCGGTGGC
>ERZ779633.208-NODE-208-length-21251-cov-10.898849_pt1 | contig 21251 bp, 20 predicted proteins | sample MGYA00514195_ERZ779633 | MGnify/ENA primary metagenome ERZ779633 (study PRJEB29562, sample SAMEA4376707) | mouse gut metagenome | isolation source: Cecum | study: EMG produced TPA metagenomics assembly of the A DSS colitis mouse model was used to assess the...
AGGACACCTACCGCACCCTGATGGCGGCGGACTCCGCCGTCATGGTCATCGACGCGGCCAAGGGCGTGGAGGCACAGACCCGCAAGCTCTTTAAGGTCTGCGTCATGCGGGACATTCCCATCTTTACCTTTATCAACAAGATGGACCGGGAATCCCGGGACCCCTTTGAACTGTGCCAGGAGATCGAGCATGAACTGGGTATCGACACCTACGCGGTCAACTGGCCCATCGGCTGCGGCAAGGAGTTCCAGGGCGTCTACGACCGCAAGGGGGAGAAGATCATCCACTTTACCTCCAACGGCGGGGCCAAGGCGGCCACGGCCACCCAGGTCTCTCTGGATGACCCCGCCCTGGATGGTCTCATTGGCCAGCGGCTCCACAGCCAGCTCTCCGACGACATCGAGCTGCTGGACGGGGCCTCCTGCGAGTTTGACATGGATAGGGTCCGCCACGGCAAGCTCTCCCCCGTGTTCTTCGGCTCCGCCCTTACCAACTTCGGCGTGGAGCCCTTTTTGGAGGAATTTCTCCGCATGACCACCCCGCCTCTTCCGCGCATGGCGGGGGAGACGGTGATCGACGCCTTTGACGAGCCGTTTTCCGCCTTCGTCTTTAAGATCCAGGCCAATATGAACAAGGCGCACCGGGACCGCATTGCCTTTATGCGGGTGGTCTCCGGGAAGTTTGAGGCGGACAAAGAGGTCTACCACGTCCAGGAGGGGAAAAAGATTAAGCTCTCCCGTCCCCAGCAGCTCATGGCCGCCGAGCGGGAGATTATTTCCGAGGCCTACGCCGGGGACATTATGGGCGTCTTTGACCCCGGCATCTTCTCCATCGGCGACACCCTTTGCGCACCGGGGAGCAAATTTCAATTCGATCCCATTCCCACCTTTGCCCCCGAGCACTTCCAGCGCATCCGCTCCATCGACACCATGAAGCGCAAGCAGTTCTTGAAAGGCGTGGAGCAGATCGCCCAGGAGGGCGCCATCCAGATCTTCAAGCCCCCCTATACCGGCATGGAGGAGGTCATCGTGGGCGTGGTTGGCACGCTTCAATTTGACGTGCTTGCCTATCGGCTGAAAAGTGAATACAATGTGGAATTATATACAGAAGGTTTGCCATATTGTTATCTGCGATTGGTGGGCAACGAGGAACCGGTAAAGGAGGACGAGCTGAACCTGGGCGACGCCAAGCTGGTGGAGGACTACAAGGGGCGGCAGATCGTGCTGTTTACCTCCTTCTGGTCCATCAACTGGGTGGCCGAGCGCAACAGGGACCTTGTTTTGCTGGAGTTCGGCGGCGGCAAGGAGGAATAAGATGAAGTGGACCTGGCTGCTCTGCGCCAGCAACGCCCTGGCCTTCCTGCTCATGGGTCTGGATAAGTGGAAGGCGGTCCGGGGGGCATGGCGCGTCTCCGAGCAAATGCTTTTCCTGTTTCCCATCTTGGGCGGCGCGCCCGGCGGGACGCTGGGAATGTTTCTCTTCCACCATAAGACCCAGCACTGGTACTTTCGCTGGGGCTTCCCCCTTTTGGCCATTGCCCAAATTCTGCTGGTCGTCTACCTGAAGTCCCGAAATAAGCTGTAAAAACGCCCCTCGACCAGCGGTCGAGGGGCTCCCTTTCTGCGCGTAGGCGAAAGGTACAGCCGCGCTTCTACGCAAAAGGGGGCCCCGGAATTTTCTGGGGCCCTCTTTGGCGTTGGATCAGTCTGAGGTTTTGTCAATGATGGCGCACAAGATACCCGCTACGGGGAACACCACCCAGCCAGGGTGCCAGAGGTTGCCGCAGAAGCCCAATAAAAGGTACAGGGCTGTTGCCAACAGCATAATGATGCCGGAAACGTCCCGGGAGGTCTTGCTTCGCTCTGGCTCGGGGTGATACATGGAGTGGCGGATACCCAGCCACACCATGACGCCCACGCAGGCGGCCAGCAAAAGGAAAAACCCCGCAACCGCAAGGGTGAGGATGAATTCATCATGTTCAAAGAGGACGGCGGCGGCCACCAGAAGGACCACGCTTACCAGCACCCCCGACACCGCGGCGGCCATGCCACCCCGAAACCGTGCGTCAAACTCCGCCTCCTCGTCAGGGTAGGGGCAGGGCGGCTGGATGGGGTAGGCCCGCTGGAAATTGCCGTGGTCCAGCCCTGCAAACACAAAGTTGAATACCGCGCAGGCCACCAGTACCAGGAGGGGCAGGGCCACCGCGCCGGAGTCGGGGAAAAACGCCGCGGCAGCCACCGTGAGCGCCACCCCCACGAGGACCAATACCACCCCCAGGGCGATTTGAAAGGCAAAGCGGTTCATATGCTGGACAAATACCGCCCAGTCTGCGGCGGGGTTATCCGCCGCATCTGGCTCTGATCCTGCGGCTTCCACCGTCTCATCCTCTAAAGGCTGGCGCATGAGCTGGTCTAAGGAACAGCCCAGCAGGTCGGCCAGCGTGAGGAGAGTGGACGCCTCGGGCAGCCCCTGGCCCGATTCCCACTTTCCCACCGCCTGCCGGGAGACCCCCAGGGCCTCTGCCAGGGTCTCCTGGGTATAGCCTGCCCGCTTGCGCAGGGCGGCTAAGTTTTGAGCGAATTGTGTCATATGGATGACCTCCTTTGTGGGGCCATTGTACTGTGGCAAAGGGGAAACCGCCACCAACCTAGGGTTTGAATTTCAAAAAATGTGCTGCAACACTAAGTTGCCTCCCCTTGGGCCGCATGGGCTACCAGCTTTTCGAAGGTCTCGTCGCTCAAGTCGTGCTCCACCTTGCAGGCGTCCCGTTCAGCCACCTCCGGGGATACGCCCAGACGGATGAAAAATTCCGTCAGCGTCCGATGTCGGCTGATAATGCGTCGTGCAACCGTCTCTCCCGACTCTGTAAGAGAGAGAATACCGTCCTTATCTACCGTGATGTAGCCCGCTTCCCGCAGACGTTTCATTCCCACGCTGACGCTGGGCTTGGAGTAGCCCAGATCGGCTACCACATCAATGCTGCGCACGGCTTTGCCCTGCTGGCGCAGCTTCAAAATAGACTCCAAATAGTCCTCGCCCGACTCGTGAATGGGCACGTTCAACACCTCCAAACCCTTGATAACTCCAGGTTAGCACATCCAAACTCAAAGAGCAAGAAAAATTTTCAAGAACCTCTTGACAAACAAATTGGGTTAGACTATACTAACTTCGCAAGTGGTTAGGGAAGCCTAACCGCCATATTTAGGCCAATGGTTAGGAAGGACTAATCTAGAAAGGGGCGGTCATGATGCCGTTGACATTGGCAAAGCCGGGAGAAAATGTGACCATCCGGCGGATCGCAGGAAAGGACGAGGTGCGCGCCCACTTGGCGGAGCTGGGCTTTGTGGCGGACACGGTGGTGACGGTGGTCAGTGCCCTGGCAGGCAATCTGATCGTACAAGTAAAGGACAGTCGGGTGGCGCTGGACGCCACACTGGCCAACCGCATCTTTATTTAAGTAAGGAGGAACAAGGATGAAAACGCTGAAGGACGTCAAGGTGGGAGAAACCGCTACCGTCGTGAGGCTGCACGGCGAAGGAGCCACCCGGCGGCGGATCCTGGACATGGGGCTTACTCCGGGAGCAGAGCTTCTGGTGCGCAAGGTTGCCCCTCTGGGGGACCCCATGGAGCTGTCCGTGCGGGGCTACGAGCTGTCGGTGAGAAAAGCCGACGCGGAGTTTATTGAAGTAGAGTAAGGAAAGGAGTTGATGGAAATGGAACGGAAGATCGCCCTGGCGGGCAATCCCAACAGCGGCAAGACCACCCTGTTCAACGCCCTGACCGGGTCCAACCAGTATGTGGGCAACTGGCCGGGAGTGACGGTGGAAAAGAAGGAGGGCAAGCTGAAGGGTCACAAGGACGTGACGGTGCAGGATCTGCCAGGCATCTACTCTCTGTCCCCCTACTCTCCCGAGGAGGTGGTGGCCCGGAACTATCTGGTCAACGAGCGGCCCGACGCCATCCTCAACATCGTAGACGGGACCAACCTGGAGCGTAACCTCTATCTCACCACCCAGCTCATGGAACTGGGCATTCCGGTGGTCGTGGCGGTGAATATGCTGGACCTGGCGGAGAAAAACGGCGACAAGCTCGACCTGAAGTCGCTGTCTAAGGAGCTTGGTTGCCCGGTGGTGGGCATCACCGCGCTGAAAAATAAGGGCGTGGACGAGGCGGTAAGCGCCGTTCTGACTGCCGCGGACGGCCCTGCCCCCCAGAACTACCGCACCTTCACCGTGGAGGAAAGCGCGCTGGAGGACGGGGACGACGTGGAGAGCGCCACCGCTGCCGCCCGGTATGATTTTATCGGAAAAGTGGTGTCCAAGTCGGTGAAAAAGGGCCGCGCCGCCCACGCCTTGTCCACCTCGGACAAGATCGACCGGGTGGTGACCAACCGGATCCTGGCTCTGCCCATCTTTGTCTGCGTTATGTTCCTGGTCTACGCCATTTCCATGGGCGGATGGGGCGTTTCCATCGGCACTCGGGCCACTGACTGGGCCAACGACGGCCTGTTTGGCGACGGCTGGTTTATCTCCGGCGGCGACGGCTACGAGGACGCGGCAGGGGCATTTGAAGAGGCCGGCTTGATCATTGAAGCCTGGGAAGCCGGCGAGACCACCGCTTACCTCTATGATGACGACGAGGGCACTACCGATGAGGTCCCCCTCACCGAGGATCTCTATCAGGCGGCCTTGGCGGTAGAAGAGCCTGACCCCGCTGACTACGGTCATTGGGTGAACGGCATCCCCGTCACGGTGGGTAACTGGCTGGAGAATATAGGCTGCGCCGACTGGCTGTCCGGCCTGATCGTGGACGGCATCATCGGCGGCGTGGGCGCGGTGCTGGGCTTCGTACCTCAGATGCTGGTGCTGTTCCTGCTGCTCTCCATTCTGGAGGATATCGGTTACATGGCCCGGATCGCCTTTATCATGGACCGGGTGTTCCGCAAGTTCGGCCTCTCCGGCCGCTCTTTCATCCCCATGCTGGTTGGTACCGGGTGCGGCGTGCCGGGGGTCATGGCCTCCCGCACCATTGAGAACGAACGGGACCGCCGCATGACCATTATGACCACCTGCTTTATCCCCTGCGGGGCGAAAATGCCCATCATCGCCATGTTTGCCGCAGCGCTTTTCGGCGGCAACCGGGCGCTGGTGGCTACCTCCGCTTATTTCATCGGCGTTGCCGCCATCGTCATTTCCGGCATCATCCTCAAGAAGACCCGGCCCTTTACTGGCGAGCCTGCCCCCTTTGTTATGGAGTTGCCCGCCTACCACATCCCTGCCGTGGGCAACGTTCTGCGTTCCACCTGGGAGCGGGGCTGGAGCTTCATCAAGCGGGCTGGAACGGTCATCCTGGCCTCCTCCATCCTGCTGTGGTTCCTCCAGGGCTTCGGTATGGAAAACGGCGCCTTTGGCATGGTGGAGGACAACGCCAACTCCATTTTGGCGGTCATTGGCGGTGCGGCGTGCTGGATCTTCGCGCCTCTGGGCTTTGGCAACTGGCAGGCCACGGTGGGTACGGTCACCGGCCTCATTGCCAAGGAAAACGTGGTGTCCACCTTCCACGTTCTCTATCCGGGCGGAAGCTTTGCCGCCCAGATTGCCGGAGCGTTTACGCCCATCAGCGCTTACTCCTTCATGATCTTCAACCTGCTGTGCGCCCCCTGCTTCGCCGCTATGGGCGCCATCAAGCGGGAGATGAACAACGCCAAGTGGACCTGGGCCGCCATCGGCTATATGTGTGGCTTTGCCTATGTGGCCTCCCTCATTGTTTACCAGCTAGGCAACGCGTTCACCGGAAACCTTAACCCTATCGGCCTGGTTACGGCGGTCCTGTGTCTGGCAGGAATGATTTGGCTGTTGGTTCGCCGGGGCAGCGGCGCGAAGAAGTCCTCCCCCGCGGCCTCTCAGGGAGTGGCGGTATGAACGCGCCCACGATTCTGATCGCCCTTGTGGTGGCGGCGGTGTTTGTGGCCATTATCCTCCGTGGCGTGGCCAACCACAAAAAGGGGAAGTCCTCCTGCGGCGGAGATTGCAGCCGGTGCAGGGGCTGTCATTAAAGAAGTTTTCGCGGCCCACGAAAAGACAAGGACGGTTCCGAAGGGAACCGTCCTTGTCTTTTCGTTTTCTTTTAATTCATGTGCGGCAGAGCCTGGTGTCCCGGTCCCCGCGAATCAAGACGCCTCGGTAAGCAGGTTGATGGCATAGGGCCGCTGGATCAAGGTGGGCAGGGCCCGGCGGAGGACCTGGGCCGTGCGCGTGGAGCTGGAGAGAGTGACATAGGCGTCGCCGCGGTCGGAAATATCCTGGATGAGGCTGCGGGCCTGGGTAGCCGCGCCGCCGGTGCGCAGGCGGGTGTTTCCCGGCCAGACCCACCAGGGAGCTGCTTCGTCTCCCAGATCGGCGGCGGCAGCGTCGCCCAGGAGGGCGACCTGGGTGGCCTCATAGCGGAGGATGTGTCCCAGCAGCTCATTGCCCCGGCGAAATTCCTCCCGGGGGTCCGCGCCAGTGAGGAGAAGACCGACCTGGTGCCCGGCCGCCGCCGCGGAACGGACCCGGCTATCCTGCTGAACTAAGGTGTCCACCGGGAAGAGAAACAGGGCCTTGACCTGGTATTGGTTCAGCGCGGCGAGCACGTCGGAAAAGCCGTCGTCGGCGGTGCATTCAATGGCAAAGGACACGTCGCCGCCCTGAGGAGCCACCGAAGGGGTGGGGGTGGGCACAACCGGGGCGGTGGGGGTCGGGACCACCGGACGGAGGGTAGGCGGAGGGGAGGGGGTGGCCTGGGCGGCAAGATACTGGGCCAGGGGCCCGGCTACCAGCTGGGCGGCCTGGGCGCCAAACTGGGCGTCGCCCAAGGTGGCGGCGGCGGTGCGCAGGCGGGCGATGGGGACCGTCCCGTCGGGCAGGACCAGGTTATAGAAGGAATAGCTCAAGCCAAAAAAGCTGCATACAAAGCGCAGAGGGATATACACCACGCCGTTGCGGGTGATGATTCCCTGGGTATATTCCCCGCCCTTTTTGTCCGCCGCGCCCGAGCCGTTGAGCTGGAAGATGAGGGAACCCTCCCGGTTGAAGATGGTAAAGGTCCCGCCACTACGGTTGAGGGCGTAGCTTAAGTCCAGCTCCTTGTTGTCCAAAACGGTGTAGGGCGCATAGATCACGCTGCCCCGGCGCACGGGCATCTGGGTCTCGTTGATCAGCCCCAGCAAAACAGTGTCGTTGACGCCGACTAAATACACTCCGTCGTAAGTTCCGGCGGCATAACTCCAAGGAATCAGCAAGACAAGGAGGGCGGCCAAAACGCACAAAAGGGCCAACAGACGTTTTTTCATGCTTAAAACTCCGCATTCCCCACCGTGCGGGGATGCAGCTCAACGTCCCGAATGTTGTTGATGCCGGTGAGGTACATGACCATGCGCTCGAAGCCCAGGCCAAACCCGGCGTGGCGGCAGGAGCCGTAGCGGCGCAGGTCCAGATACCACCAGTAGTCCTTGGGGTCCATGCCCAGCTCCTTGATGCGCGCCTCCAGCAGCTCCAGCCGCTCCTCGCGCTGGGAGCCGCCGATGATCTCCCCAATGCCCGGGACCAGGCAGTCGGCAGCGGCCACGGTCTTGCCGTCGTCATTGAGGCGCATATAGAACGCCTTGATCTCCTTGGGGTAGTCGGTGACAAAAACAGGGCGCTTGTAGACCTGCTCGGTAAGGTGGCGCTCGTGCTCGGTCTGGAGGTCGCAGCCCCACTCCACCTTAAAATCAAATTTGTCATTGTTCTTCTTAAGCAACTCCACCGCCTCGGTATAGCTCACCCGGGCAAAGTCAGAGGACGCCACATGCTCCAGCCGCTCCTTCAGGCCCTTGTCCACAAAGGAGTTGAAGAAGTCGATCTCGCTGGGACACTTGTCCAGCACGGTCTTGATGATATACTTGATCATGGCCTCGGCGGTGTCCATATAGTCGCCCAGATCGGCAAAGGCCATCTCCGGTTCGATCATCCAAAACTCCGCGGCGTGGCGCTGGGTGTTGGAGTTCTCTGCCCGGAAGGTGGGGCCAAAGGTGTAGACGTCACCGAAGGCCATGGCAAAGTTCTCCGCGTTGAGCTGGCCGGAGACGGTGAGGCTGGTCTTCTTGCCAAAGAAGTCCTTGGACCAGTCCACCTGGCCGTCGGGGGTGCGGGGCGGGTCGTTTACGTCCAGAGTGGTCACCTGGAACATCTCCCCCGCACCCTCGCAGTCTGAGCCGGTGACGATGGGGGTGTGAATATAGACAAAGCCACGGTCCTGGAAGAAGCAGTGGATGGCGTGGGCGGCCACCGAGCGGACCCGGAAGGCCGCGGAGAAGAGGTTGGTCCGGGGGCGCAGGTGCTGGATGGTGCGCAGATACTCCACGCTGTGCCGCTTCTTCTGCAGGGGGTATTCCGGGGTGGAAATTCCCTCCACCTCGATGGCGTCTGCCTTCAGCTCAAGGGGCTGCTTGGCCTCGGGAGTAAGCACCACCCGGCCAGTGACAATGAGGGCCGCGCCCACGTTCTGGGCGGCGATCTCCTTATAATTGAGCAGGACGTTGGCGTCCATGACGACCTGGAGATTGGAAAAGGCGGAGCCGTCGTTGAGCTCGATGAAGCCAAAGGTCTTCATGTCCCGAATGGTCCGGGCCCAGCCCATGACCGTGACGGTCTCTCCGCCGTAGCCCTCCATGTTGGACAGAAGCTCCCGGATGGTGGTGCGCTGCATAGTGATCCCTCTCTTACCTTATAAAATGTGACCCCATTATAGCCTATTCTTCCCGCAGTTGCAAGCATATTTCCGTCCTGAAAGGCGTATAGTGCCATAGGTCAAGGGCAGGGAGTGTTGCTGTGTGAAGGGAAACATGGAAGACCGGGCGGTGGCTCTGGCGGAATACATCATTGACCAGGGCGCTACCGTCCGCGCCGCCGCGGCCAAATTTGGACTGAGCAAGAGCACGGTACACAAGGACATCTCAGAAAGACTGGCCTCCTTTCGGCCGGGGCTGTATGCCCAGGTGAAGGAGGTCCTGGACGTAAACAAGGCTCAGCGCCACCTGCGCGGCGGTGCGGCCACCAGAAGAAAATATAAGGGAGAATGACCGCGCGCCGCCGGGAGGGAAAACTGCCCTCCCGGCAATTTTATGCGCTCTTGCGGAAAATTTTTCTTGACCGGGAGAAAAGGGCAGTGGTTGTGGTGATAAGGGAGCTTTTGGCCCGGTCTACCCCAAGATATTGTTACAAAACGGTGACAAAAAAGCTTCAAAACGTGGCGCTGTGGGGTTGACGGACAGGGCAAAAGGGTGTATGATACCAATGTTGTAACTAAATTGTAATTTTTTCCTGCCTTGGAAAAGGCGGATATTCCACAACACCTGGTATGGAGGGGAGATCCCATGGACGAGATATTGTATCCCGGCCCTCAGCCGGAGGAGGCCGTCGGCGCCGCGGAGCGGCGGGACTGGCGCGAGACGTTGAGGGCGCGGGCGGAGGATATCCTCTTTCGGTGGGACGCGGGCAGAGAGAAGCGGCGGCTTCCGGCACGGGCCTTTCTGCTGGCGGCGCTCCTGGTGGCTGTGCTCACCACGGTGCCTACGGTCTACACCCGCGGCTATGAGGTCACGGTGGACGGCCAGGCTCTGGGCATCGTCTCTCAAAAGAGCGAGTTTGAGAACATCGTGGACCGGGTGGAGGACCGGGTGGGTGAGATTCTGGGCTATGACTACGACCTCACCTGCGATGTAAGTTATAAAAGCCGCATCGTGGAGCGCGGCGAGATCTCCTCTCTCTCCGGCTTTGAGACTTATCTTTTTAACCAGGTGGATGAGGTGAGCAAGAACTACACCTTCACCATCGACGGACAAAATATGGGCGTTCTGGCGGACGCCACTGAGCTGGAGGCTCTGCTGGACGAGCTGAAGGCCCCCTACCGCAACGCCAACACCGTCTCCTGTGAATTTACCGTGCCGGTGCGGTTGGACTACTCCTACACCGCCAACGGCGACACCGCTGACATGGATGCCCTGCGGGAGTTGCTCACCTCCAACTCTGTGGAGGCGGTGACCTACACCGTGAGATCCGGCGACACCTATTCCGCCATTGCCCGCAGCCACGACATGACAGTGGATGAGCTGATGAACATCAATCCCGACGCCAGCCTGAAGAGCCTGATGCCCGACCAGGTGCTTACCGTGCGCCAGAACGTGCCCTATCTTTCGGTGCGCAGCGTAGACGCGGTGACCTATCAGGAGGCCATTCCCGCTCCTGTGGAGTACAAGGAGGACGATTCCATGTACCAGGGGGACACCAAGGTACTTGACCCCGGTGAGGAGGGAATGGCGCTGGTCTCCGCGAGGATCACCTACCTCAACGGCATTGAGGAGGCCCGGGACATTCAGACCACCCGGGAGCTCTCCGCCCCCAAGACCAAGGTGGTAGCCAAGGGCACCAAGGAGCGGCCCAAGACCATGGCCAAGGGCAACTTTATCTGGCCCGTCCGGGGCACCATTACCTCCCGCTATGGCTGGCGCACCCTCTTTGGCGTTTCTAACTTCCACGGCGGATTGGACATTGCCGTGCGCACCGGGACCTCCGTCAAGGCCGCCGACGGCGGCAAGGTGATCACCTCCGCCTGGCACAGCAGCTATGGCTACTATATCATCATTGACCACGAGAACGGCAAGCAGACCTACTATGCCCACAACTCCAAGCTGCTGGTCCGGGTGGGCGAGCGGGTGTACCAGGGCCAGGTCATCGCCAAGTCCGGTTCCACCGGAAACACCACCGGCCCCCACTGCCACTTCGAGGTCCGGGTGAACGGCCAGCGGGTGAACCCCCGCAACTACCTGCCCTAAACGATCTGATATCAAAGAAGGGACGCACTGTGTGCGTCCCTTCTTTTGTGCATGAACGAATAAATATTCACCATACAATGAATAAACTAAAATACAACCTTGAATTTGTGGAATTTGCCCTTGCATTTTTGGTGAATCAAGTGTATAATCCAGTTCAGATTTCCGCTTCGGGGAAGCGGACGGATAAGGAGACGAGTGAAATGAGGAAATTTACCAAGTATCTTGCTTTGGCCCTGGCCGTCATGCTGTGCCTGGGCGCCCTGGCTGGCTGCACCGGCGGGAAGGGCCCTGTTGAACCCACCCAGCCCGCCGACAACGGGGGCAACGACCCCGTTGTCTCCACGGTCAAGACCGTGGAGGCGGGCAAGCTCCATATGTCCACCAACGCGGCGTTCCCTCCCTATGAGATGCTGGCGGATGACGGCAGCTTTGAGGGCATCGACGTGGAGGTGGCCGCGGCCATCGCCAAGAAGTTGGGGTTGGAGCTGGTAGTGGACGACATGGGCTTTGACGCTGCCCTCACTGCCGTGCAGACCGGTAAGAGCGACATCGCCATGGCGGGCATTACCGTCACCGACGAGCGCAAGGAGGTCATGGACTTCTCCGACAGCTACGCCACCGGTATTCAGGTGGTCATTGTCAAGGAGGGTTCGCCCATTGAGACGGTGGATGATCTGGCCAACGCCCAGATGATCGGCTGCCAGAAAGCCACCACCGGGTACATCTACTGCTCCGATACTCCGGAGAACGGCGGCTACGGCGAGGACCACGTCACCGCCTATGAGACCGGCGCGTTGGCGGTGATGGCTCTGGTCAACGGCCAGATCGACGCGGTGGTCATCGACAACGAGCCCGCCAAGAGCTATGTGGCCGCCAACGAGGGCCTGAAGATCCTGGACACGGAGTTTGCTGTGGAGGACTACGCCATTGCTGTGGGCAAGGGCAACAGCGAGCTGCTGGACGCGGTGAACAAGGCCATGGCCGAGTTGAAGGCGGACGGCACCTTCCAGAGCATCGTGGACAATTACATCAAGGCTGAGTGATCCAAGCAAAGAAGGGCGGCCTTTGAAAAAGGCCGCCCTTTTTCTTTATAAGGAAGGAGTGACGGTATGATTGAGGGCATCGCCCTGTGGCTGGCCAAGCTGGGGCCGCGGTTCCACCGGGCCTTTATCGAGGGAAACCGCTGGCGGCTGTATCTCAAGGGCTTGGGAGCGACGGTGGAAATGACCGCCCTTGCCCTGTGCATGGGCATTGCGCTGGGGGTGGTGGTGGCGGTGATCCGAACCGCCCACGACCAGCAGCGGCCGGGGAGGCACAACCTCCTTTTGGGCCTTTTGAACGTGGTCTGCAAGATCTACACCACCATTCTCCGGGGTACGCCCATGATGGTGCAGCTGCTCATCTGGGCTTTTGTCATCTTTAAGACCAGCCGAAATATGATCGCTGTAGGTATTATCGGACTTGGTATCAACTCCGGGGCATATGTGGCGGAGATCGTCCGGGGCGGTCTTATGAGCGTAGATGTGGGGCAGAGCGAGGCGGGGCGCAGTCTGGGCCTCAACTACTTTGACACCATGCGGTTCATTGTCATCCCTCAGGCGTTCAAGAATATTTTGCCGTCTCTGGGCAACGAGTTCATTACCCTCTTCAAGGACACCTCGCTGGTGCAGGCCATCGGTGGCGCGGAGCTGGCCTATTACGCCTCTACCATCGGTGGGAACACTTTTGACTGTATGCCGCCCTACATTGGTATCGCTGTCATGTATTTGGCCATTGTGATCGGCTTGACTTGGCTCCAGGGGAAGCTGGAAAGGAGGCTGCGTCAAAGTGATCGACGTTAAAAATTTGTCGAAATCCTTCGGCGACCACCTGGTGCTGGACAATATCTCCGAGCACATCCACCCCGGAGAAAAGGTGGTGGTCATCGGCCCGTCCGGGTCGGGGAAGTCTACCTTCCTGCGGTGCCTTAACCTGCTGGAGACCCCCTCCGCGGGGACGATCACCTTTGAAAACACCGTCATCACCGACCCCAAGACGGACATCAACGCCATGCGGCGGCAGATGGGGATGGTGTTTCAGCATTTCAACCTCTTTGCCAACATGACCATCCGCAAAAACATCACCCTGGCCCCGGTGCGCACCAAGCTCATGAGCCAAGGGGAGGCGGACGAGACCGCCACGGCGCTTTTGCGGCGGGTAGGGCTGGAGGACAAGGCGGACGCCTATCCCGCCCAGCTCTCCGGCGGACAGAAGCAGCGCATCGCTATCGTGCGCGCTCTGGCCATGAAGCCCAAGGTCATGCTCTTTGACGAGCCCACCTCCGCCCTGGACCCTGAAATGGTGGGGGAGGTGCTGGACGTGATGAAGGAGCTGGCCAACGAGGGGATGACCATGGTGGTGGTCACCCACGAGATGGGCTTTGCACGGGAGGTGGGCAGCCGGGTGCTCTTTATGGACGGCGGGCACATTCTGGAGCAAAATAGCCCCGCGGAATTTTTTGCCGCCCCCAAGGAGGCGCGCACCATCGAATTCCTGTCCAAGGTGCTGTGAGAATGAAGCAGGAACAGACAACATGGGGGAGGGCGGCGAGAGCTGCCTTCCCCTATACGCTCCCTGTAATGGCGGGGTATGTGTGCATCGGGATCGCCTTTGGCCTGATGCTTCGGGCTGCCGGGTATGGCGTTTGGTGGGCGGCGGCTATGAGCCTGCTGGTCTATACCGGGGCAGGACAGATCATGGCCGTGCCCCTGATGGCGGCGGGCGCGCCCCTGGGGCGGGTAGCCCTGCTCACGGCGGTCATCGATCTGCGCCACCTGGTGTACGGCCTTTCCATGCTGGACAGGCTCCACGGCCTGCCCTGGCGGCAAAAGCTCTATCTGATCTTCGGCCTCACCGACGAGACCTACGCCTTGCTGGCGGGGGTCCACCCCCCGGAGGAGATGGACCGGGGGCGGTTCTACACCGCCATCACCGCCCTGGACCAGTGCTATTGGGTGGCCGGCTCGGTGGCTGGGAGCCTGTTTGGAAGTCTGTTGACGGCGGACCTGACGGGGATGGATTTCGCCATGACCGCCCTCTTTCTTGCCATCCTCACCGAGCAGTGGCGGGAGAAAAAGAACCGTCTGCCCGCACTGCTGGGCCTTGGAATTGCGGCGGCCAGCCTGGCCATGGTAGGGGCGGAGCGCATGCTGATCCCCGCTCTGGTGGGGGTGGTGTCGCTGACTCTGGCCCTGCGGGACCCCATAGAAGCGTCTGCCGGACCTGAGAAGGGAGGCGGAAGCCATGGGACATGATGTCGCTCTGGTGGCCCTTATGGCCGCCATCACCTTTGGAAGCCGCCTGCTCCCTTTCCTGCTCTTCGGCCGGGGAAAGGAGCCGCCCGGTTGGGTGACCTACCTGGGGCGGTATTTGCCCCCGGCGATGATTGCGCTGCTGGTGGTGTACTGCGTGAAGGATATCTTCTTTACGGCGGCTGGGGGCTGGGTGCCCTATCTACTGGCGGGGGGCACGGTGGCGCTGCTGCAGTGGAAGACGAAAAACGATCTGGTCTCCATTTTTACGGGGACCCTGCTTTACATGGCCCTGGTACAGCTTATGTTTCCGGCATAGTAGTTTGGAAAGAAAGCGAGGCCGCCACAGATGTGGCGGCCTCGCTTTTGCCGTTGAACGGCGGGTCAAAATTGGTTGCTCCGGGCCTGGCGGTCCGTCTGGAGCTGGTCGTTGAGGGCCTGATCGGTGAGGGTGACCCAGCCCGGGCCGGTGGCGGCGTCCTGGGGCGGAACGGCGGTGGGGGGGACCACCCCGGGGAGCTGTCCCTGCTGGGCCTGCCGCTGGGCGGCATACCGGCGGGCCAGCTCTGCGGCCTGGGCCTGCGCCTGGAACACCTGGTTTTGAGTGACCTGTCCGCTGGGGGGAGAATTGGGGGCCTCCATGTGCTCCACGGGCCAAAGGTTGCCCTGGGCGTCTACCTCCATGATGCCCATGGGGTTGTTGGGCAGAACACCGGGGGCGGGGCGGGTGGCAAAGAAGGCCACAAATTTGGCGGAAAACACGTCGCACATCACAAAGTTGCGGTTGGTCTCGTCATAGAGGACCACAAAGCTGCGGCCCACGGCGTAGATAATACCGCTGCGGCGCACCAGAGTTTGAACGCCCACCAAAAAGTCAATCTGGACGTAGTGGCCCAGGTTGTCGGCCAGTACCTGCTGGAAGGAGCCTTCCAGACCGGGGGAGTCCATAATGCCGCTGTTTCCTTTGGTAGGGGTGTTGATGGAGTTGTTGTCCTCCATCATGCTCTGCTGCACGCGGAGGATCCCTTCGGGTTGTATCGCCATATGTCAAAACTCCTTTCTGAGTGAGATATTGCGTGGGGCTAAGTATCGGCGTAATAGCTGGTGGGGTCGTAGAAGCAGTGGTCGCCAATGCGCAGGGCAAACGAACCGACCCGGGTCGGGAAGTTGGGCTTGCAGGTGTGGGAATAGGGGTTGAAAAACCAAAGCGCCTGACCAAGCCCGCCCAGACGGCCCCCTGCGATGGCCCACTCCGCAATGGCATAGTGCTGGGCCTCGGGCCGCATGTTATAGATGTTCTGGGCGTTGTATTTCCCTCCGACGGTTTCCATGGCGCAGACAAACTGTCCCTTTTGATAAATAACGCCCGGTATTGTCATAATTCTTCCATACTCTCCGTAATCAATACGGACACGGTTCATCACCACGCTGGCGACAGCCTCCATGCCGTTCTGGCCCTCCCCACCCGCCTCGCATTGGATGAGCCGGGCCAACAGCTCAACATCGGAATAGGCCATAGCGCGCCTCCTTTCATCGCCGGCTAAGTCATCCTATGTCACAGAGAAAGGGATGGTGCGGCTGCGGACAGCGATCCATGCAGCTTGACAGAGAATGACCTTGAGATGGGGATTTCCCGGCAGAATGCTTCGAGACTTCACCGCCCCGGCACTTTCATCATTGCTTGGCACCAACCCTGCACAAGACGCAAGGAGCTGCGGGGAAGGGAACTGCCTTGTGGAGCAGGCCCGAACTCGGCCACGGCGTGAAGATTCAAGATACTCATCATTTGGCTGCCGCCTTTGATCCGAGCGATCGTTGATGGGTCGACCTCCACCATGTTCGCCAGCTCTTCCTGTGTCAGCCCGCGTTCCATTCGGCACTGACGAACATTGTTTCCTATCAAGGTCATCAGGGTTTGTTTGAGCTTTTCTTCCTCCATGCGGCATTCCTCCCTGTTTCCGTATAGGAACTGCTATAATGCCTGTTTGTCACCCAGAATATGTCCTAACAGGAATGAAAGTGTTTTCTAACAGCCATATTTGTGGCATACTATAGCTCAGAGAAAAAATTTCCAGAAATGATTCCAAAATTCGCCTGCTACGGACATAAGTATATAGAGGGAAAAATGAAGAAACCATGATTGTCCCCTGACTTTTGCTGTATGAGGTGATGCCTAAAGTCAAAACGTTCCACTTTGCTTCTTGTGAATTGTTTTGCCAAAAAGAGAGAAAAACGGAGGTTTCCTCATGAAAAGACACAGAGTACTCTATCAAGCTACCGCCGCGCTGCTGGCTCTGATCCTGACCCTGGAGCCGGTTGCCGCCGCCGTGCTGCCCGCGGACGTGGAAGAACCGCAAGAGGACTATATTGAGCAGGTGGCAGATGTCGCCGCTGATCCGATGCTGGGGGTGCAGAGCGGCGTGGAGGACACTGCCGAGGCCCAAGGTCCCCGGACGCTGGAAGAATTGGTGACCCTGGACGGGGTCACCCTGACAGAGGACGGGCAGCTCACCTCGGTCAAGACTTCGCTTTTGGATTCCCTTTCCGAGGAAGAGCGGAGCCTTTTGTTGACACTCAGGCCGGTCACCACATATACAGCCCGCACTGCGGACCCCACCGAAGAACTGAAGGAGCAGTTTGGCCTGACGGATGACGAGACCGAGCAGGGTGCGCGCCTCCACGGGGATATGCTGGCCTTTACGCATGAATTGAGTGACTTGTGCGTCAACTATGACAATATGACGATCAGTGAGCAGCAGATGGCAGAACTGGTCCAACTGATCGTGGCCGGATATACCTGCTCACAGGCAATCATAGCCTATGCGGCGATGAACACGTTTGAATTGGATCTAAGCGATTTGAAAACGGAAAAACAAGCTGAAATTGAACAACTGATGACAACCGACGAGGAAGCTCTTAACAAAGGCAAAGAGGCAGACGTCGAAGATTATTTGTCTTTAAAGACAGGGCTGCCGAAATCTTTGGTGGAGCAGATCATTGCGTCTGGAAAGATGTCGGCATACCAGATTGAACAGGAAATGGACGGTGCTCTTGCACAGACATTTCCCCGTCCCGATGCGCGTCAAAGTGAGGAGTATGAAGCGGCGGAACTGGCAGCAACTGAAGACAGCCAGATCCGGTATAGCCCCAAGGAGGTGCTGGGGCAGCTATACTCCTATGACCGGCAAGGCGATTTTGATATTAACCTCAGTACAGGCGCCTATAGTTACACGGAAACAGATTTGAGCATTCCGGGAAAGAACGGCCTTGATTTGGTTCTGACGCGGCAATTCCATTCAGAACAAGCCAGCACCAGACGCCCTATGGGCGCGCTCTCGCCCGCGAAAGGAGATAGATACGATATCAGCAATAAAACGGCGTTTCATGTTTATTGCCGTTGGTATATCGTAGATGCAGAAAATAACGCTAAAATCATTGGGGAGCTGACAAATCACAACGGCTACACGTTCTCCGATGATGAGATAGCCTATTATGCAACGGATAACCGTTCGTTTCCTCTGAGCCATTATAGTGAAGAGAGCCTTGCAGAAGAACACCGAATCAATCCGCCGTCAGGCACAGAAACGGATACCCTCACGGCATTAGAGTACAAAGCCTTTTTGGAATCGCAAGTCGGCGGGAGTATTTTCTGGGCCCAAGACTCCAAGGGAAAGGTATATTCGCTGTCTCTGGTTCCCACCATTACGGGCGTTGCGGATATCATGGAAAAATATACGGAATCGTTCTCGGTAGAGGACTCCTATTTAGTGGATGAATTCGGCTTGGGTCATGGGTGGATGTTTGGGTTCTCGCATTTACGGAAAGAATATCCGGGCTATGGCGATATTAACACGGATGATCTCCAGCTCCGCCTTACTACCTCCAACGGAACGCAGTACTTCATCGAAAAACATGTAAGTACCAGCGGGAATTACATTGAAAACTACGAAGGCAATGACCTCATGTTCCATAAGTGCGTCAGCGGAGAATACCCTGGCGCAATGTATGGACTGTATCACAAGGATGGAAAAGTAGAATACTTTGATGCGGACGGAAGAAATATTGCTATTGTAGACCGCTTTGGGAACAAAATTACTTTGGCCTATACATTCGCGGACACACAGAAAAAAGCCGTGTCCAAAATACAAATCACCGACACAGTCAACAATGTTGTAACATATGAGAAAGTCGGGCTAAATCCCGACGAGACACACAAAATCGGCCGAAAAGAGTACAACGGGATGTGGCGTCTCTCTTTGAATGGAGGGATGATTCGGGAGTATTACACTTATACTGATTCTTGGACGCTTGAAACCACGCCAAATTCGGATGGGACCTTCAAAAAAACTGAAACGACTTATGTTGAGCTGATCGGCGTCAAGGACGAAGCCGGTGAAATCACGCAGTATGAGGAAGGGCAAACCCAGGCACGGTTTAATTGCTTCCTCCAACCAACAAAACGCACATTTGGATTCCGCGAGGCATTATTCTCCAGTGATGGAGAGGATCTGATCATTTCCCTCAAAAAGGTGACCTATCCTAATGGGGCGGTCAACGAACTCCGTGTTAGCACTCCTATTGAAACCTTTGGTTCCAATGGGTATCGGCATTATAGCCGTTGTAATGATGTGCTGCCAATCAACAGTTCCAATATAGTAGACATTACTGCAAGCTATACATGGGGGGACTTTGATAAACTGGAAGGCCAAGGTGTTGTGGATCAGGGGGGTTATAAGACAACTGTCCGTACACGGCAAACCTATCCATTTAAAAACAGTGATGGGACACTGAAAGCCACAGGGCTAATGTGGGAAAACACCGAACAAAGATATGTTTTCAATTCATGGGGACAAATGCAACAATCTACCAAAGAATTATATAGCACGATGTCTCACACTCAGGATTTTGCCCCTGAAGGCCATAATTGGGAGGATATTCAAAAAGCGAAAGCTGAAACTGTACAGTACAAATATCATTCTGAATATGACCGTAGTCCTTCCCAAATTACCACTGTTCACCATGATATGTTTGGAGATGCGGGGATGACGGCCACCGAGTCGTATACCTATGATGACAAGTGGAATATTACATCCTACACAAAGCCCAATGGCTCCAAGGAGACCTACACCTATGATCCCGCATACAATTTACTCCGGACCCAAACGGTGCAGCAGGATGACAACACGAAGATCACCGTCAGCAACACCCTGACGGCGGACAAAAAGAACATTGCCGCGTCCGACGTGAAGCGAGGGACCACAGCGGTGGGGAAAACCACCTTCGCCTACAACGCCGCGGGCCAGTTGACCTCCCAAAGCGACTATCTCTCCGCTTCCAGCTTTGTGACCACCGCCTATGAGTATGGCGGCGGGGCCCTGCCCACGAAGATCTCCGTGTCGGGGGTCAAGACCGCAGGCGGGACCGATGCCGCGGGCACCCCCGGTCTGGCGGCGGGCGTTATCGCGCGTACGCAGACCTACAATGACCGGGGTTGGATCACTAGCGAGACGGACGCCAAGGGGAAGACCACAAGCTATCAATATGACGCTGTGGGAAGGATCACCAAGGTCACCTACCCGGATGGAACGACCCAGCGCTACGCCTACGATGTGCCCAACAATACTGTGACCTACACGGATGAAGCGAACTCCAGTTGGCTGTGTACCTATGGTAAGTCAGGTAAGCTGCTGACGGTCAAAGATTTGACCAACAACAAGGTGTTGGAGTCCTATACTTATGACCATCTTGACAAAATGGTCAAAAAGGTGACCTACGGAGATTCCACCCCGGATCAAACTATCTATTACCACTATGACACCGATGGTCGATTGGTAGAGCAAAGTTATGTAGATACTTGGGGCTATGATCTTTACCAGGAATTCTACCGTTACGGCTGTGAAGATGGTTTTTTGACGGTTGAGAAATCTACTAGTGGTTACGGTGTTGTCTCCACCACTTATCAGGATAATATGGGCAACGTGGCAAAGACCAGACGACGTGGGGATGGAGAAGCATACTTTGACACCTTTAAATATGATAATCTAGGCAACCAAATTGAGGTCCAGAGCGCCTACAGCGCTTCCCTGGGCGACGCCTATTCCTCCAAAACCACCTATGACTATGCGGGCCGTCCCCTCACCATTACAAACATTCTGGGCCAAAAAACCACCAAAACCTATGACTGGCTTGGCAATTTGCTCACCGACACCGACCCCAAGGGCAACGTGACCCGCTATACCTACGACGTTCTGGGCCGCCTGGTTCGGGTGGTCACGCCGCTGGACTCCGGGCGCACCAGTCAGACCGACTACACCTACGACCCCAACGGCAACATCATTGAGGAACGCACCCGCACCGGCTCCGCCGCCACCTCGACCACAGCCCGGGTCACCACCTATGGATATGATGACATGGGCCGGGTGATCCAGGTCAAGGGCAACGGCAAGGAGGACGGCAAGAGCGGCGCCGACCAGCTTCAATACACCCAGTACGTCTACGATAAGCTGGGCAACGTTACCAAGATGTACACCGGCCTCCACTCCCCGCTGACCATCAGTAGCAGTGGCGGCGTGACCACCACCGGAGACAGCGCCTATTCCGTCACCCGGTATGACTACGATCGCTATTCCCGACTGGTGAAGCAGACCGATCCACTGGGCAAGAGCGAGACCTATACCTATGACCTCAACGGAAACCTGACCCAAAAGACGGACCGCCGAGGCGTGACTACCAGAAACAACTTTGACGCCATGGGCCGGATGACACGCACAGAGGCAAATTCAGACTATTTCTTGTTTTCGTACACGTCCAGCAATCAACTTAGGGAGGTTAAAAACTTCGGAAAGACCACTACTTACTCCTATGATGGATTTGGGCGACTTATCTCTGAAGAAACTCCCTACGCCACCAAAACCTTCACCTACAATATCGGAGATCTGCGCACCGGCTTTAAGGTCGCGGATGACACAACGGTGTACCTGAACAACACCTACACCTACGATAAACTGGGCCGCCTGACCAAGGTAAACGGCAGCGGAGCGCAGGCCACCTACGCCTACGACGCCAACGGCAATCTGAGCACCACTACATACAACAACAATACCTCCGCC
>ERZ779633.209-NODE-209-length-21170-cov-57.509022_pt1 | contig 21170 bp, 26 predicted proteins | sample MGYA00514195_ERZ779633 | MGnify/ENA primary metagenome ERZ779633 (study PRJEB29562, sample SAMEA4376707) | mouse gut metagenome | isolation source: Cecum | study: EMG produced TPA metagenomics assembly of the A DSS colitis mouse model was used to assess the...
TGAACCGGAAGGTGCGGTATGGCAGTAAGCAGGCATTAAAGCGCGGGGATTATAAGCGCATGTGCAAGACTTTACATATGGTGGAGTTCTCATAATCCGCCATAAATTTTCGGGAGGGAAAGGGATGCTGACGGAGAAGATAAAAGATCAGATATTTGCAGTCAGGGACAGCGGGGCGGCCAACATGTGCAACATGGCTGCGGTGCAGCGGGCGGCATTTGACAGGGGATTCTACGAACTGGTCCTTTTTATCGAGGAAAACAGGGAGTCCTATTGGGATTTCATCCTTACGGGCAAGGAATGACACAGCGGGGCGGCTTTCCGGGAAGGGATGCCGCCCACTGTAATGTACACAATTCCCAGCCATTATCTTTGTCACATTTATGCCTCTGAATTGTGTGGATAATACCTTCGTTCAGAGGTAACATGTGTCTAACAAAAGGAAAACGGAGGGAAAAAGGATGGTAAGAAAAGGGGTAATCGGGATACCGCAGGACGGAAGGATGACAGCCTGCAGCTATACGGTAAAGCATTATGAGGAAGGAAGCAGGTACGGGATTGACGGCGGGAGGATTTCCAAACTGGCCATAAAGATAGACGGGAAGACCACCTGCTGCTATGACAGGGGATGGGACTGCGAGCCGGAGGATGACGCGACAAAAGCGGCGCTGGCGATCCTGATCATGGAATACAACTAAGGAGGGAAAAACACGATGAAGGAAATTTACAATGGATATGAATTGCAGACAGAATGGGATGATGAGGCGCTTGGGTACGGTTTCCGTATTTCCGACAGGAGCGGTGCGGAGGTTTCCAAAAGCATAGACCCATATTTTTATGAAGAGAACGCACTGACAGCGGCGAGGGCAGCGGCGGACGCACTCCCGGAACAGGGATAAAGGCAGAGGAGGGAAAGAGGATGAAACTATACAGGGTGGATTACTACGAATGGAACTACACATTTTCAGATTTGTTACCGAGGCAGATGCTTTCGGTGGGGAAGGATGCGGAGGAAGCCATTGCAAACGTAAAGCCGAGGGCGGACAGCGACGCGAGGAATTTTTCCGCAAAAGAAATAAAAACGGTCATGGGCCATAAGATAATGGTCAGATAAAAGCACATACATAGCAGCAGAAAGGGTTCCTCCGGGAGCCCTTTTCTGCTGCGTGAATTTAAGGGAAGGAGGCGGCACAGGTGCAGAGCGGAAGGAAACCCAAGCCCACGGCGGTCAAGGCGCTGGAGGGCAACCCCGGCAAGCGGAGCCTTAACACGGGCGAGCCGAAGCCGGAGAAGAAAGCGCCCCGCTGTCCGGCATGGCTGGAGGGCGAGGCGAAGAAAGAGTGGAAGCGGATGGCAGGGCAGATGGAGAAGCTGGGCATCCTCACGGAGATCGACATGGCGGCTTTTGCCGGGTACTGTCAGGCATACGCCAGATGGAAGGAGGCAGAGGAATTCATCACACAGCACGGCACCATCGTGAAGACCCCTTCCGGCTACTGGCAGCAGGTCCCGCAGGTATCCATCGCGCAGACCTATTTGAAAATAATGAACCGTTTCTGTGAGCAGTTCGGCCTTACCCCTTCCTCCCGGAGCCGAATCGTTGCGGATAACGGCGAGGATAAGGAAAGTGACACGATGGAGCTTTTGCTCTTTAAGGGAGGCGGGGGATAGTGTTTGACGAGGAAAAGGCGAAACGCACCGTGGATTTCATAGGCTGCCTGAAACATACCAAAGGCAAATGGCGGGGGCAGCCCTTTGAACTGCTCCCGTGGCAGGAGGCGATCATCCGGGACGTTTTCGGTACAGTGAAGGAGAACGGGTACAGGCAGTACAACACTGCCTATGTGGAGATTCCCAAAAAGAACGGGAAATCGGAACTGGCGGCGGGCGTGGCGTTATATATGACCTGCGGTGATAATGAGTGGGGCGCGGAGGTTTACGGCTGCGCCTCTGACCGACAGCAGGCGTCCATCGTCTTTGACGTGGCGGTGGATATGGTGGAGCAGTGCCCTGCGCTGAAAAAGAGGATAAAACCCGTTATGTCGGTAAAGCGTCTGGTGTATAAGCCTACGAACAGCTTTTATCAGGTGCTTTCCGCGGAAGCCTACACCAAGCATGGACTGAACGTCCACGCAGTCATATTTGACGAACTGCACAGCCAGCCGAACCGGGAGCTGTTCGATGTCATGACCAAAGGCTCCGGCGATGCCAGGACGCAGCCGTTATTCTTTTTAATAACTACAGCCGGAACAGACCGCCATTCCGTCTGTTTCGAGCAGCACCAGAAGGCGGAGGACATCCTGCAGGGGAGGAAGGTTGACCCTACATTTTATCCCGTCATATACGGCGCGTCCGATGATGCGGACTGGTCATCGGAGGATGTGTGGAGGAAAGCGAACCCTTCGCTTGGGCATACCATTGACATTGAGAAAGTGCGGAATGCGTATCTGAGCGCAAAGGACAATCCGGCAGAGGAAAATATATTCCGGCAGCTGCGCCTGAACCAGTGGGTGAAGCAGTCCACAAGGTGGATGCAGATGGAGAAATGGGATGCCTGCGCCTTCCCCGTGGATGAGCGGGAAGTGCTGGGGCGGGAGTGTTACGGCGGGCTTGACCTGTCAAGTTCCATTGACATCACCGCTTTTGTTTTGGTATTCCCTCCAAGAAATGATACGGAAAAATATATTTTACTTCCGTATTTCTGGATACCGGAAGAAAATATGCGCCTGCGGGTGCGGCGCGACCATGTACCCTATGACGTGTGGGAGAAACAGGGATATTTGCAGACCACGGAGGGAAATGTGATCCATTATGGATTCATAGAGAATTTTATTGATGAATTAGGGAAGAAATTTCACATCAAGGAGATTGCATTCGACAGGTGGGGCGCTGTGCAGATGGTGCAGAACCTTGAGGGATTGGGATTTACAGTGGTTCCCTTCGGGCAGGGCTTTAAGGATATGTCGCCGCCCACCAAGCGGCTGATGGAGCTGGTGCTGGAGAAGAACATCGCACATGGCGGGCATCCCGTCCTGCGGTGGATGATGGATAACATCTTCGTCCGCACGGACCCAGCGGGGAACATCAAGCCGGACAAGGAGAAGTCCACGGAGAAGATTGACGGCGCTGTAGCAACAATAATGGGATTAGACCGTGCGATACGGAACAGCGGCATCAGCACGGGAAGTGTGTATGACGAGAGGGGGATTTTAGTATTTTAATTTCTATGATATACTACAGAAAAGAGATGGGAGGAATTTAATGAATAATAGTGGAACTGTTAGGAATGCCCTAGTCGAATATTTTAGATCATATAGCGCACTTGACTTACCTTCTATTTGTGAAAGGCTACAAATACCTTGTAATAATGAACTAGATCCGATGCATAGCAAAGCCACTTATCTAAAAAGCGGTTTAAATAAAATGAAGGATTCAGAAATTATTGAGTTAGTAAAGGCAATAATATCGGACAATGATTGTCCTGAATTGTTAGAGAAGATAAGCAGGTATTTGGAAACAGAATTGTTTGAAATCACATCTGTGACCAGAAGAAAGATTGTAAATTGGTTATCGGAACAAACGGATTTAGAAGGAGAACTTTATTTAGATAAATTTTTGAACAGAATATGGGACTTAAAAAATATGTCATCTATTTCCAGAGAAATAAATCGGGAAGAGGATATTTTACGACATATGGTTAGAAATAATGATTGGACGTATGGAGAATTATTGAAAGATGTGTTAAAGGTTATTTATGTTAGCGATTACACATTCAAAAGATTTATGGAAGAACTTGTGTATCCCGATGTGCATAGCGAGGAGCGACAAAAACAATATGTAAAAGGGTTAAATTCATTTTTGAGTATAGACGGGTATTCCTTATTATGTTCCAACTTTATATCTGGAAACCCGATATATACATTACAGAAAAATGTCCGAGGGGTAGGAAATGAAATAAAGAATATTATTTTTGCGGGAATAGGGGGAAAACCGGATATTGTATTAGATGATTCACTCAGTAATACTATCAAAACGATTGAAAATGGTGTGGATTGTTTAATCTACAACCAGCCAATTTCTGCCAAAGGATTGACGTGGAAAGAATTAGTTACTTGGTGGGGGAATGTGGATGAATATGATGAAAAGTGTGCAGATAGACTTTTTGATCGCCTAATAAAATCGATGGATTCTAATGCTGAAAAAAATTTTATGTGGGTATATTATGAATGCTTTGTCAAAGAGAGAGGGAATCCAGAGATTCCGGCATTAATTCCCCAAGTATACTGTCACTATGATCCTAAATCAGCAGCATTGAGAAATGGAGCAGTATATGTTCATCAAAGAATGGATTTTTTGATGCTGTTTTCCGGCAAAGAAAGAGTGGTTATAGAAATAGATGGTATGCAACATTATTCAAATGAACAGGAGATGGATGTTATAGTAAATAAAGAGATTAAGAAAGTAAACAAAAACATAGCATCTTCTAAAAAATATGCAGAAATGGTAGAGGATGATAGAAAGTTAAAACTTTATGGGTATAATGTATTTAGATTTGGAGGATATGAATTTTTACAGGGACAGCATCCCAAAAGTAAAATCATAATTTTTTTTGAAAATTTATTTAGAATATATGGGGTTGAAATATAAGTATGAAACAAATTTTTTTACAGGCATCTCTTCGGAGGTGCTTTCTTTTTGCCTGTTTTTAAGGAGGTGCCTATGAAACTACCATCCATTTTTGGAATGAGGGGTGCGAGGGATAAGCCAAAGGACAGCTACGGCGGTTCGGCTTATTCCTTTTTCTTTGGGAGAAGCACCAGCGGGAAAAATGTGAATGAGCGTACCGCCATGCAGACCACGGCGGTCTATTCCTGTGTGCGGATACTGGCGGAGGCGGTGGCATCGCTGCCAATCCATGTGTACCGCTATACGGAAACGGGAAAAGAGCGTGTATATGACCATCCGCTCTATTACCTTCTCCATGACGAGCCGAACCCGGAGATGACTTCTTTCGTGTTCCGGGAGACGCTCATGAGCCATTTATTGATATGGGGGAATGCCTATGCGCAGGTCATCCGGGACGGGAGCGGCAGGGTATTGTCTTTGTATCCATTGCTCCCGGACAAGATGGAGGTTGACCGTGACGAGCATGGGCGGCTTTTCTACACCTATACCCGCAATACCGATGAGAACCCCAACTTTTCCGAATACGGGCGCGTGAGATTGCAGCCGGAGGATGTGCTGCATATCCCCGGTCTTGGCTTTGACGGGCTGGTGGGGTATTCGCCCATCGCTATGGCAAAAAACGCGGTGGGCATGACGCTGGCCTGCGAGGAATACGGCGCGTCCTTTTTCGAGAACGGGGCGACACCGGGTGGCGTGCTGGAGCATCCGGGGGTGCTGAAAGACCCGGCGAAGGTAAGGGAGAGCTGGCATTCCGTTTACGGCGGCTCGAAGAATGCCGGGAAGGTCGCCGTTTTAGAGGAGGGCATGAAGTACCAGCAGATCGGGATTCCCCCGGAGGAAGCACAGTTTTTGGAAACGCGGAAATTCCAGATAGACGAGATCGCACGGCTGTACCGCATCCCGCCGCACATGGTGGGGGATTTGGATAAGAGCAGCTTTTCCAACATCGAGCAGCAGTCATTGGAATTCGTGAAATATACCTTGGACCCGTGGGTGATCCGGTGGGAGCAGTCCATACAGAGGGCGCTGTTCCTTCCGCAGGAGAAAAAAGAGTATTTCGTGAAGATGAACGTGGACGGCCTGCTCCGGGGCGACTACCAGAGCCGGATGAGCGGCTATGCGGTGGGGCGGCAGAACGGGTGGCTCTCCAGTAATGATATAAGGGAAATGGAGAACATGAACCTTATCCCGGAGGAGGAAGGCGGCAACCTCTACCTCATTAACGGGAACCTATGCAAACTCAAAGACGCAGGGCTTTTCGGAAAAGCACCGGGGGAGCAGGAAAATCAGATGCAGGAGGAATAAAGATATAGAAACAGGCGGTATGTTCTGCCTGTTTTTTTCTATGCAGAAAGCGAGGTCAGCAGGAATGAAAAGAAAGTTCTGGAACTGGATCAAAAACGATGCGGGAGGGGAGGAAGAGCGCACCCTCGTGCTGAACGGTGAGATTTCGGATGAGACATGGTACGGGGACGAGGTGACGCCTGCCCTGTTCGCAAAGGAGCTGAATGCCGGGAGCGGCAACATCACCGTGTGGATCAATTCACCGGGCGGCGATGTGTACGCCGCAGCACAAATCTACAACATGCTCATGGAGTACAAGGGCGATGTGACCGTGAAGGTGGACGCGCTGGCGGCTTCCGCAGCCTCCGTCATCGCTATGGCGGGTACCACGGTGCTGATGTCCCCGCCAAGTTTAATGATGATCCACAATCCGATTACGGTAGCAATCGGTGATTCCAAAGAGATGCAGAAGGCGGGGGAGATGTTAAATGAAGTGAAGGAAAGCATCATGAACGCCTACGAGATTAAGACCGGGATGGACCGTAAGAAGATATCCCACCTCATGGATGCGGAGAGCTGGTTCAATGCGAAAAAAGCCGTGGAGCTTGGCTTTGCGGACGGCATCCTGCATGAAGGGGAAGGTACAGATGAATCAGGGGATGCGGCTATGGAGGGCATGATGTTTTCCCGGACGGCAGTCACCAATTCTCTGCTGACCAAGCTGATTCCGAAAAAGCCGGAGGCAAAGGTACCCATAGAGCAGCTTGAAAAGAGATTGAACCTATTAACACATTAAATTTTATGGAGGGAAATGTTATGAGCAGGATTTTAGAGTTAAGGGAAAAACGGGCAAAGGCATGGGAGGCGGCGAAGAAGTTCCTCGACAGCAAGCGCGGCGAGGACGGGCTGCTTTCCGCGGAGGACACCGCCGCCTATGAGAAGATGGAAAAGGAGGTAGTCGATCTGGGGAAGGAGATCGAGCGCCTGGAGCGGCAGGCTGCCATTGATGCGGAACTGAACAAGCCCACCTCCGAGCCGATCACCAACAAGCCCAATAACCGCCCGGACGGGGAGGAAAAGACGGGCAGGGCGACTGACAATTACAGGAGGACGTTCTGGAACGCCATGCGGAGGAAGAATTTCTTCGATGTGGAGAACGCCCTGCAGGTGGGCACGGATTCCGAGGGCGGCTACCTTGTGCCGGACGAGTTCGAGCATACGCTGGTGGAGGCGCTGGAGGAAGAGAACTGTTTCCGGGGGCTTGCCACGGTGATCCAGACCTCCAGCGGCGACAGGAAAATCCCCGTGGTGGCGTCCAAAGGCGAGGCGTCATGGATTGACGAGGAAGGGGCATACCCGGAATCGGACGATTCCTTCGGGCAGGTCTCCATCGGCGCGTTCAAGGTGGCGACCATGATCAAGGTATCGGATGAGCTGTTAAATGACAATGTATTCAACTTAGAGGCTTACATCTCCAAGGAGTTCGGGCGCAGGATCGGCACCAAGGAGGAGGAAGCCTTTTTCATTGGGGACGGCAAGGGCAAGCCGACTGGTATTTTAAATGCCACGGGCGGCGCTTCCGATGGCGTGACCACCGCCACGGCGAATATCACCTTTGATGACGTGATGGACCTTTTCTATTCCCTGAAAGCGCCTTACCGCAAAAAGGCTGTGTGGCTGCTGAATGACACCACCGTGAAAGCCCTGCGGAAACTGAAAGATAACAATGGGAATTATATCTGGCAGCCTTCCGTGCAGGCGGGCGTGCCGGACATGATCCTGAACCGCCCTTACCACACTTCCTCCTATGTGCCGGAAGTGGCGGCAGGCAGCAAGGTGATGGCATTTGGAGACTTTTCCTATTACTGGATTGCTGACAGGCAGGGGCGCTCCTTCAAGCGTCTGAATGAACTGTTTGCGGCAACCGGGCAGGTGGGATTCCTTGCAAGCCAGAGGGTGGACGGCAAGCTGATCCTTGCCGAAGCGGTAAAGACCATGACCATGAAGAAAACTGCATCAGCGGCATCATAAGAAAGGGGGCGGCAGGGATGGCAGTCCTGACATTGGAGGAAACAAAGCAGTATCTCCGGGTGGACAGCAGTGATGAAGATACCTTTATTTCGGGATTGATCGAGACCGGGGAGAGGCTGTGTGCGGATGTGGCGCGGATGGAGAAATCGGAACTGGAAGCGCACCTTCCGATGGTGCGGATTGCCGTCCTGTATGCCGCCGCTTATCTGTATGAACACCGGGAGCAGGCAGACCACGGGGAACTGGTGGGTACGCTGCGCTCCCTGCTATTCGGCATACGGAAAGAGGTGTTCTGATGGCGCTTGGGGAATGGAAGGACAGGATCATTATTCAGAAAAGCATGGCGGGTAATGACAAGGCGGGAAACCACATTTTATCGTGGGTGGATTATTACACCTGCCACGCCTATGTGAACAACCTTTCCGGGAAGGAGTATTGGGAAGCGGCACAGCTAAATGCGGAGAAGGAAGTGTTTTTCCTTATACGATACTGTTCTGAGATAAAGGAAATAGATACAGAGCATTTCCGTATCCTGTTCCGGGGACAGGTCTATAATATCACGTTCATTGACAACGTGAAATACCAGAATAAAACCATAAAGCTGCGGGCGGCTTTGGAAAAGAGGTAGGGATGTCTGAAAAGAAAGTATCCATCGAGCAGATGGCGGAGGCGGTCATGGACGGGCTGATTGAGTATGCCGGGCTTGCCACGGATGTGATGAAGGACTGCGTCACCAAAGCCGGGAACACGGTCAAAACGGAAGTGAAAGCCAACGCCCCGGTTCGGACGGGGCAGTACAAAAAGGGATGGGCTGTGAAAAAGCAGAAGGAGACTGCCAATTCCTTAGAGCTGGTGGTGCATAACAAAAAGCGTTACCAGCTCACCCATCTTCTGGAGAAAGGCCATGCCAAGCGTGGCGGCGGTAGGGTCCGGGCATTTCCCCATATCGCCCCTGCGGAACAGGTTGGTATCCGGGAACTGGAGGAAGGGATTAAAAGGGGGCTGGAAGGATGAGCCATGATAATGTGATAAAAATGGTAGGTGAGATGGGACTGCCCTTTGCCTATGACCATTTCGTGGAAGGTGAATCCCCGGAGCCGCCCTTCCTCGTATTTTTATATCCCAAAGCCGCCAATTTCGCAGCGGACGGGATCGCGTATTTCAAAATAAACCAACTCGACATTGAACTGTACACCGATCTGAAAAATCCCGACTTAGAGGAAACCATAGAGGCTGTTCTGTTAAAGCACGGTATTTTCTATGGGAAATCGGAAACGTGGATTGAGTCGGAAAAACTGTACGAAGTTTTGTATGAAATGGAGGTCTGAAATGAAGAACAACAATAAAGTGAAATTCAACATCTGCAACTGCCATTATGCTTTGCAGAAAACACAGGAGAATGGGGAGATCGGATTCGAGAACCCGGTGGCAATGCCCGGAGCAGTTTCCATTGCCCTGGATCCCAACGGGGAGCCGGAATCGTTCTATGCGGACGGCATCGAGTATTACATCATAGCCAACAACATGGGCTATGACGGCGACCTGGAACTGGCGCTGATCCCGGAGAGCTTCCGCACGGACGTGCTGAAGGAGGAAGCGGACAATAATGAAGTGCTGGTGGAGAACGCCCATTCCGAGACGGCGGCCTTTGCGTTGCTGTTCGAGTTTGACGGCGACATCCGCAAGATACGCCATGTGCTGTATAACTGTTCCGCGAGCCGCCCCAAGATCGAGGGAAAGACCAATGAGGAGAGCCGGGAGGTGCAGACGGAGACGCTGACCATCAAGGCGCGCCCGCTGGCGAGCGGCTATGTGAAAGCCAAGACGGGCAATAAGACATCTGCGGAGACGTATGCCAACTGGTATAAATCCGTATATCTGCCGGAACCCAAAGCGGTGGATGCAGAGACAGAAGGACAGGGATAAAGGAGGCTGAAAGGATATGAGCATTGTCAGAAAAATAGAAATAGACGGGCAGGATGTGTTGTTTAAGGCATCTGCCGCTATACCGAGGATTTACCGCTTGAAGTTTCAGCGTGATATTTATAAGGATTTGCGTATCTTGGAGAAAAGCATAGGGGAAGGGGATGAGGAAAACTCCAACCTCGATTTATTCTCTCTTGAAATGTTCGAGAATATCGCCTACACGATGGCGAAGCACGCCGACCCACAGATTCCCAATGAGGTGGATGAATGGCTGGACGGTTTCAACACCTTTTCCATCTACCAGGTATTGCCGCAATTGATAGAACTATGGGGGCTGAATGTGCAGACGGATGTGGAGGCTAAAAAAAACTTCGCCCAACTGAGCGGGAAATGACCACGCCGCTGTTCCTGCTGCGGTGTGTACAGCTAGGGCTTTCGATGGCCGATCTGGAACTGCTCTCCATCGGGCTTATCAATGATATGTACTGTGAGAGCCGCAATGATTCCTTTTCCTACGCTGTACTTGGCGATCAGGCCGCGATGGACGCCTTTTAAGTTCCACATTTTTTTTAGCGGAACACAGCACTTTATTGAATAATCAGCCGCTTTATTATATACTGGAAAGCGGTTGATTGTTCAATATTTTTTAGAAAGAAGGTATGGTGCTGTGGATTATTCGGACAGGGTGTTATTTGAATTGGAACGCTTGGAAAACTTTTGTGACAGATATAAAACAGAACTGCGGTTTTTAAGTAAAAGGATTAGGCGGGATATATGGAAAGACGGGAATGATTATGTATTGGCAAGGATATTAAAATCTTTAAATGACTCATTGGAAGAAACGTATCCAGACAAAGCGGATTGTACGGTAGATACTGTACTGGATTATACACATGCGCTGGGGAAATATAATATTTTTATTAACCCCAAGCTGGATGCGGGATATTATGAGAAATTGATAGATGGTATTCTGCTTGAAAATGCAAAGGTAATCATAGATGAGAAATGGAAAAATGTAAATGCATCCAGCGATGGTTCCAGAACATTTTTAGAGACATTTGGTGAGGTGTTTACACAGTCCATTGAATTGCGGAAAGAAGAATTTTTTCGCCCATTACAAAAATCAGATATATTATGCAGAGTGGTTGACGGGTGGGGGCATGATACAGACAGGTTTATTCCGTGGCCGAACAAAGCGCAGAACCGATGGAACCCACCGGGGAGAACATATCTCTATTTATCATTTGCAGAAAGTTTGCAGGAATATAATGCGGAGCTTTCCATTAGTGAGTATGTGTGCTTAGAAGAGTTCCGTGCCAAGAAAGGTGAGAAGTATTCTTTCTGCCTGTTTGAAAAGGCGAAAGAGGGAAACATCTTAGACTTGTCTTATAATGACATTGATTTAGGCGCATTCAGGAGAAAACTGGATAATTATAAGCATGGTCTGGAAAAGGTGATTTTTTCAGAAATCATATCTGACCCTAAGAAGGTCGAGAGGTATAGGAGGAATGGGAGGGAACTAAAACAGGCAATAAAGCAGAAATCAGAAAGCATGGTGGATCATCAGATTATAGAGGATGCCGTTACGAAGCAATACCTTAAAATGGTATGTAACTGTATATATAAAAAAGTAGATGAAAAAGATGATGATAAGAAGGAGGAGGCATATAGGTCATTTCACATTTTATCGGAATATCTGGAAAGCAGGGGAGTGACTGGAATTATTTACCCATGTACCCGGACAGATAAGGTTGTTGGAAAAAATGTGGTTTTGTTCAATATTCATGATGCGATTCCGATTGAAGGGAGTATTCGGGAAATAATTTATTAGCAGACAGAAAATATAAGTTCAATACATAGCATCGGTTAGAGATAATCGGTGCTTTCTTTATGCTCGGAGAAATCCGGGCTTTTTTAGTGCCTGATTTGGGGAAGGAAGGTGAGGGGAGTGGCATCAAGGATACAGGGCATCACGGTGGAGATTGGCGGCGATACCACGAAACTCACCACCGCCTTAAAATCAGTCAATACGGACATACGCACCACGCAGTCACAGTTACGGGATGTGAACAACCTCCTGAAACTGGATCCCGGCAACACGGAACTGCTGGCACAGAAACACCGGCTCCTTGCGGAAGCGGTGCGGGAGACGAAGGAAAAGCTGGAAACCCTGAAAGCGGCTGCGGAACAGGCAAACGAGGCACTGGCAAAGGGTGAGATCACCCAGGAGCAGTATGACGGCCTGCAGCGGGAGATCATAGAGACGGAGGAACGGCTGAAAAGCCTCGAAGAACAGGCGAACCAGTCAGCGGTGGCGGTGCAGAAGATCGCCGCCGTGGGAGAAGATTTAAAGAACTTAGGGGATAAGATTTCCGGGGTGGGAACCACCCTCACCAAGACCGTGACCACGCCCATTGTGGGGCTTGGCACGGTGGCGGTCAAGACGGCGGCGGACTTCGATTCCGCCATGAGCCAGGTCGGGGCGGTTTCCGGGGCAACGGGAAGCGAACTGGAAGCCCTGCGGGATAAGGCAAGGGAGATGGGGAGCAAGACCAAGTTCTCCGCATCTGAGGCAGCCGCGGCAATGAACTACATGGCGATGGCAGGCTGGCGGACTTCGGATATGCTCTCCGGCATAGAGGGCATCATGAACCTTGCCGCCGCATCCGGGGAAGACTTGGCATCCACTTCCGACATCGTGACGGATGCCCTCACCGCCTTTGGATTAACAGCGGCGGATTCCGGGCATTTCGCGGATATCCTTGCGGCGGCCAGTTCCAATGCCAATACGAATGTCTCCATGATGGGAGAGACCTTCAAATACTGTGCGCCCATTGCCGGGGCTTTGGGATTTTCTGCGGAAGATACCGCAGAGGCAATCGGGCTGATGGGCAATGCGGGCATCAAGTCCACGCAGGCCGGTACCGCCCTTAGAACCATCATGAGCAACCTTTCCGGGGAAGTGAAAATCTGCGGTTCGAGCATTGGCGAGGTCACAATCGCCACCACCAATGCGGACGGGAGCATGAGGGATTTGAGCGCCATCCTCGCAGACTGCCGGACGGCATTCGGCGGCTTGTCGGAGTCCGAAAAGGCAGCGGCGGCAGAGGCTCTGGTGGGAAAGAATGCCATGTCCGGCTTCCTCGCATTGATGAATGCCGCCCCTGCGGACATTGAGAAGGTGAGCAGCGCCATAGCGAACTGTGACGGGAAGTCTGCGGAGATGGCGGCCACCATGCAGGATAACCTTGCCGGGCAGCTCACCATCCTGAAAAGCCAGTTGGAGGAATTGGCCATTTCTTTTGGTGAAATCCTCATGCCCGCCATCCGCCAGATCGTCACATGGGTGCAGGGCTTTGTGGATAAGCTGAACGGTATGGACGAGGGAACGAAGAACACCATTGTCACCATAGGACTCCTTGCGGCGGCAATCGGCCCCGTGCTTATCGTGATCGGGAAAGTGGTCTCTGCGGTGGGCAGCATCATGACCTTCATCCCGACACTGATCGGGGGCATTTCCAGTATCGGCGGAGGGATTAGTGCCTTATGGGGCATCCTTGCGGCGAACCCGGTCACTTTAGTGATAGCCGCCATAGCTGCGCTGATTGCCATCTTCGTGGCTCTGTGGAATAACTGCGAGGGCTTCCGGGAGTTCTGGATCAATTTATGGAATGTGATAAAAGAAGCGGCTGTTGCGGTATGGAATGGATTAAAAGACTTTTTCTCCAATATCTGGAACGCCATCACCGGGGCGGCACAGTCCATTTGGAATGGTCTGAAAGACTTTTTCAGCGGGCTGTGGGAGGGCATCAAGAACATCTTCCAGACTGTCCTTGATGTGATAAAGACGCTCATCGTGGCGCGGTTCGAGTTCTATAAGCTGATCATTACAACTGTGCTGAATGTGATACAGACAGTGGTCTCCACGGTATGGAATGCGATAAAAACTGTGATTGAAACCGTGACAAATGCCATCGGCTCTTTCCTATCCTCCGCATGGGAGACGATAAGGAATACCGTCACCACGGTAATGGAGGCGATTCGCAGTGTAATCACATCTGTATGGGAAGCGATAAAGTCAGCAGTGACGGCGGTGCTTTCTGCCATCAAGGATGTGGTGGTTTCCGCATGGGAGGCGATCAAGAGCGCCATCACCACGGCAATGGAGGCGATACGCTCTGCGGTCATTGCCGCATGGGAAGCCATAAAGAGTGCGGTATCCTCTGCAATCGAGGCGATAAAAAATGTGGCTGTGGCCGCATGGGAGGCCATCAAGTCAGCGGTCATTTCCATTATGGAGGCGATTAAATCTGCCATCACCGCAGCATGGGAAGCCATCAAGTCCGCAGTAAGCTCCGTGGTAGGTGCGATAAAAGAGGTCATTACTTCCGTCTGGAATGCCATTAAATCCACGGTCACCAGTATCGTGGGCGGCCTGAAAGACGCGGTGGTAAATGTGTTCAACAGCCTGCTCTCCGGCATCAAGAACGCCATGAGCGGAATCGCCGGGGCGGTGAAGAGCGGATTCGATGCGGCGATCAACTTCATCAAGGGCCTGCCCTCACAGGCATTGCAGTGGGGCAAGGATATCATCGGCGGTCTGATAGACGGTATCAAATCAAAGATCAGCGGACTTGTGGACAGCGTGAAGGATGTGGCGGGAACGATTGCGTCCTTCCTGCATTTCTCCGAGCCGGATGAGGGGCCGCTTTCCAACTTCCACACCTTTATGCCGGATATGATCGATTTACTCGGCAAAGGAATCAAAGGCAACCTCGGCAAGCTGACCGGTCCCATGAAGGAACTGGCAAGTACACTCATCCCTGCCACGGATTCCATGACGGCGGGTGCGCAGGCGGCAGGAGGTTCCGGCGGCAGTTCCTCACTGGCGGCAAGGCTGGATGCCATGTATGAAGTAGTCACAAAATATCTGCCGCGATTGGCAAACAGCCAGGTGGTATTGGATTCCGGGGTGCTGGTCGGGGAACTGTCCGACGGGCTGAACCGGGAGCTGGGAAAGGCGTATTCATGATCAGGAAATTCAGGCTTATAAACGGGGAAGGGGTGTCATGGGATTTGAACGCCCGGACTTCCTTTTTCCATTCCATTGGCGGCTTCGGCTATAAGGACGGGACGCAGTATGAACAGATCGGCACGGACTTCATCCCTCTGGAGGAATTATTCTCACAGGGTGTGATGACCGGGCGCATCTTTTTTGGAGGGATAAACGCATACCAGAACTACCGGGCATTTTCAAGATTCGTCCGGGCGGTGCCGCTGACCCTTGTGTATGAGATGGAGGAGGCTTTCCGTGTTCCGGTGCGGATGACGGAGATCGCAAAGAGTGAGTTAATCACTGGCGGGGCGGGGCTGGATTGTGAAGTTGCATTTACGGCAACCGGGCTGTTTTATAAAAATGTTTCCGGCTACAGCGGCACCCTATCCATCGGCGGGAAGATATACCCTTACGAATACACCTACGCCTATGCGGATGTGACGCAGAACACGCTGATGATCGACAGTGACAGCCACGGGGACAGCCCATGCAAGGTAACGGTGTACGGCCCCTGCACGAATCCCGTATGGAAGCACTATGTAAATAATGTTTTGTATTAAACGGGGCGGTATGAAGGGAATATCCCGGACGGGCATAAGCTGGTAATCGACACCACGCAGATTCCCTACAGCATTACGGAGCGGGGCGTCAGTGACGAGGTGGTGGCGGACAGATACCAGATGTGCGACTTCACCACGGAGCGGTTCTTCCACCTGCAGTACGGCAGCAACCGCATCTCCGTGGTGCATGAGGGGCTGAACATCTTAAATGTGATGGTGGAAGGGAGGATCAGCTATGAGACCGTATAACGTGGAAATCTTCACGCAGGATTTTGAAATGGTGGGGAACACCAATGTAAATGAGATTACCTACAAAGAGGATTATTTATCATCGGACGGAAATACCGTGACGGTGCTTGCCCTGCCCGGTGTGAAAAAGCAGGACTACATCCGCATCAGCCGGGGTGGTGAGGAATATGCCGGAATCGTGACGGAGATCGGGTATGGCACGGATAAATCAAAGAAGTTACAGACCATTTCCTATAAGCCCCTTATGGAACTGCTCAATACGGATGTGCTGTTTGATGTGGATTTGCAGGGGCAGGGGAGCATGGAGCAGTTTATCTGTGACCGCATCCGTGAAATGTTCATCACCAATGAGGATGGGATGCAGAACATCAAAGGGCTTTCGGTTATGGCGGCAACGGCCACAAAGGACTGGAGCCTGCATATCACGCCCTCCGACAAGGGCGGTCATTACAACATCGTGAACCTCATTGATTCCGTCATCATCCCGGCAATGGAGAAGTACAGCATCCTTGTAAAGACAAAGCTGGATATCCAGAACCGGGAAGTGCAGATTTCGGTGGGGAGGGCGGCGGCAGGAATCATCACCATAGAGAGCGATTTGCCGAACATTATCAAAAAGAGCGTCACCATCAAGCAGGTCAGCGCGGATGTGAATAAGCTGATTATTTATGATGCGGAAAACTATGCCAACACCCGGATTTATTATCTGCATCCCGATCTTGGCTACGATACGAAGGACCGTGACCGCATTGTTCCGGTGGTCTGTGAGATGCAGGCTGTTTCCCATGAGGAGGGGAGCAGCTTTGAGAGCGCGGCCATCAGCGCCGCCCATAACAAGTTCGCAAATTTATCCTATTCCAATCTGATAGAGCTTACCATGATGAACGGTGACGCTCTGGTAAAGCCGGAGGAACTGGAATTCGGGCAGGTGGCGGACATCATATCGGATGGGGAGAGTTACCGCAGCATCCTCACGGGCAGGGAGCGTGGCAAAAATACAAAGCTGGTGTTCGGCACGGTGCGGCTGGATTTGACTAAGATTTTAAGGAGGCAGGAGAATGGCTGACAACATCACACTGAAAACCTATAAGGGCGGCAATGTCACACCGCAGGATGACGCCATCATCTACGAGACGGCGATCCCCGGCAGCGGCATCTTCAAAGGCTGCGAAGTGACCTATGCGAGAGGAAATGTGCTGCATATCTCGCAGGGCTTTGGCATGATTCGTGGCCGGTTCTTTGAGGTGTATGAAACGGAGATTGACGTGCGCCTTGCGGACGTGGGTGAAACACTACAGGGGCGGGTGTATATCCATCTGGATTTATCCAATGCGGATGAACCCATCAAGATACTGGCGCAGGCGGCAGCGGAGCTTCCGCCGCTGGATGCGGATGTAAATATCAATTACAACAATTCCTCCTACGATCTGGAACTTGCCATATTCACCGTATCTTCCGCAGGATTGGACGGGCTTACAAAAGTGTTCCCCACGCTGAAAGCCGGGAGCGGAGGCGGTGGCGGCGGAGGGGAAACGCTCACCCGTGCAACCTCTTATGCCGTAGGGGATGCGGTGACCGCAGTGGGCGCTCCGGGCTGGGCAACGCTGGTCTGCACACAGGCAGGCACCACGGCGGCATCGGAGCCTTCCGGGTATTCGAGGATTACCAAAGTGGGAGACAGGGTTTTAGATGGAACTGCGATATTTACTGCGAGAAATATCATCGGGGAGCTGGACGGTGTTATTTCCACAACGGAAACTTTGGAAGAATCCATGCAGACTCTGGACGAAAAAGTGGCGGAGATGATGAGCAGCACCGGCCTTGTGATGAAACTGGTGAGCCTTGACGAGTACCGGGCAATGGAAAGTTACAGCGCCACCACCATTTACCTTTGTTATGAGGATGAAGCCACAAAAAGGGTGACGCGGATTTTCGTAGGCGAGGACAGGGTGTATGCGGCGGGTGTCAAAGTGACATACCAGATCGACACGGGATATTCATTAGAAAGGACTGTGCCGGACAGGGAGGACGCCATTGCCGCCGCACCGCCCGCCGCGCTGGAGGGCTATACCTTTGTGGGATGGCGGCAGGATGATTCCGCAGAGAAAAAAGTGCTTTCGGAATATCTCATCAGCAGTGAGGAACCCGTCACGCTCTATGCGGTGTTTAAAAAGCAGATGACCATCGGTCTGATGCCCAACGGCGGTACCCTTGCAGAGAGCGGGGCGGAGGAAAGTTTCACCGCGTTTTGCTATTACAATAACGGGAATTCCCAGAGCGAGCCTACCACAGTACCGGCAAGCCCCTACACGAGAAAGAATATGTCCTTCTGCGGATGGAGCATTGACTCCCTTTCCACGCCATCCTACAAACCGGGAGAAATGGGAGTATTCCCGGCAGGAGCCACGCTCTATGCCATGTGGGTGACCACGGAGTACGATTTTCCCTACACAGGCAGTTATGTGCAGTTCACCATCCCGCAGGACGGCATCTATGAGTTTGAAGTGTGGGGCGGTTCCGGGGGCAGCGCAAAAGTGGACTCCCTTGTGGCAGAAGGCGGTCTTGGAGGTCATTCCAAAGGATATAAGAAGATGAAAAAGGACGAAGTGGTCTATGTCTATAATAGCGGTTCTGCAAACGGGACATCTCCGGGGACAAACGGCGGTGGGGGTGGAAGCAACTATGCAAGCGGTAAGCAGTACGGGGCAAGTGGGGGAGGCTCGACCCATGTGGCGACAAGGTCCGGGGCATTGGGGTATGGCAACAGCAGTGGACTGAATTATACCAGCAGGGAGTGTGTCCTGATTGTGGCTGGCGGAGGCGGCGGTGGCGGGATAGATAACGGCGCCATCCACAAAGGCGGGCATGGGGGCGGGGAACGCGGCGGTGACGGCTCAGGAGGCGCATTGGGAGGGCGGCAGATTTCTACGGGGAGCAGCCCTTCCACAAACTTTGGTTATGCCCCGACCTATTCCTATAGCAATACTGCGGAATCCGGCGGTGGAGGCGGATGGTTCGGCGGGAACTATGGCCTGCGCGGTGAGTCAGGCGCAGGAGGCTCCGGCTATGTGGACGGTGTTGCACCATTCACGCATAATGGGAAATATTATCCAGCAGAGACCGAGGCGGGGGTGAACGAGGGGAACGGCAGGGCATTCATCCGGTATGTGGAATGCGCGTAACTGGAAACGGCACCAAAAAGGTGTTTTTTTAATGGAGGAATCAGAATGAAAAATTTTATCGAGGCGGCGCAGTATGCGTTTGCGGCACTCGGCGGTGCGCTGGGCGCGGTCATGGGAGGCTTTGACGGCTTCCTTTATGCTCTGGTGGTATTCGTCATCGTGGATTATGCAACGGGGCTGATGGCGGCGGCAGTGGAGAAGAAGCTCTCCAGCGAGGTGGGATTCAAAGGTATTTTTAAGAAGGTGGTTATTTTCTGCCTTGTGGCGGTGGGGCATATCGTAGATACGCACATCATCGGGGAAGGGAGCGTCCTGCGGACGGCGGTCATCTTCTTTTACCTTTCCAATGAAGGCATCTCTATTTTGGAGAATGCCGCCCGGACGGGGCTGCCCATTCCGGGGAAGCTGAAAGCGGTATTGGAGCAGCTACGGGAGGAAAAAGGGAACGAATAAATTTATGTGACAGGCATCGGTGTAAAAACTGGTGCCTTTTTTCATGTGCGGAAAGAGAGGGAAATGGGATGAATTTAATACAGAATTACCTTACAGAGTCCGGCTGTTATAAAGCGGGAAAGCACATCACCGTGAAAGGTCTTATGATCCACTCGGTGGGATGCCCGCAGCCAAAGGCGGATGTGTTCATGAAGAACTGGAACAGGGCAGAGACATCCGCCTGCGTCCATGCCATAGTAGAGCCGGACGGGGACGTGTACCAACTGCTCCCGTGGGATTTCCGGGGCTGGCACTGCGGAGGCGGCGCAAACAATACCCATATCGGTGTGGAAATGACGGAGCCTGCCACCATCAAATATACGGGCGGCTCAAACTGGACGGAGACCGGGGAGGGGGAGAGTACGAAGAACCATGTGCTTGCCACCTACAGATATGCAGTGGAATTGTTTGCACATCTCTGTCAGCAGTTCCGTTTGGACCCACTTGCGGATGGCGTGGTGATTTCCCATTCCGAGGGATGTAAAAGAGGCATTGCCAGCAACCACGGGGACGTAGAGCATCTGTGGTCGAAGTTCGGTCTGACGATGGTGCAGTTCCGCAAGGATATCAAGGCGGCGATGGAGGGAAGCACAACGGAGGATTCCCTTACCGCCATTATGGGGAAAGCGGCGGCAACTGCGGAACAGATGAAAGCATATCTAAAAAAGAAGAATCCGGCTGTACCGCAGTCCGTTCTGGATATGATCCCGCTGTATATTTCCGAAGGGGAGGCGGAGGGCGTGAGGGGCGATATCGCCTTTGCACAGTCCTGTCTCGAAACGGGGAATTTTACCTTTTCCGGCTCGGCGGTCACTCTTTCGCAGAACAATTTCTGCGGTCTTGGGGTGACGCAGAGGGGCAAAACGGGGCTGTCCTTTGACACACCGCAGCTTGGTATCCGGGCGCAGATACAGCATCTCAAAGCCTACGCCTCCACAGATAAGCTGCGGAACGCACTTATAGACCCGCGTTTCCGTTATGTCACAAGGGGCTGCGCGCCCTATGCGGAGTGGCTCGGTCAGAAGGAGAACCCGCAGGGGAAAGGCTGGGCGGCAGGAGAAAAGTATGGGGAGAAGATACTTTCCATCCTGAAAGCCGTTATGGACGAAGGGAAAGTGCAGTTCATGGAGAGCCTCACCATTTCCGCACCTTATATGGTGCGCGTATCTATTCCCGATTTAAATATCCGCAGAGGCCCCGGAACGTCATACCCAAAGACGGGCAAATTCACGGGTGTGGGTGTATTCAATATCGTGGAGGAAAAGGACGGCTGGGGGCTGCTGAAAGCCTATCAGGAAAAGCGGGACGGGTGGATTTCGCTTGCGTTCACCACACGGATTTAGGGGGAATGTAAGGCGGCATTTATATAGGAAGAAAGCGGCCAGACCGCTTGACTTTACGGGCTTTCAGAGTGATTAATAGACTACCCAAAAAGAAAGGAGCGCAGACGGATATGGCAGATAAAGAGAGAAAAAAACTGAGGGTTGCGATGTACTGCAGGGTGGGGCGTCCGGAAAACCTGGATTCTCACGAGGAAGAAAAATATGGAAGCCCTACAGGGCAGGGACGGAAAGGAGCGGATGCAGATGCGGATACGGAAAGTTGCGATATATGCAAGGGTGTCAACAGAGCATGAGGCACAGCTTTCGGCATTGGAGAACCAGGTGCAGTATTACGATGACCTGATAGACAGGCACCCGGACT
>ERZ779633.210-NODE-210-length-21090-cov-7.186261_pt1 | contig 21090 bp, 22 predicted proteins | sample MGYA00514195_ERZ779633 | MGnify/ENA primary metagenome ERZ779633 (study PRJEB29562, sample SAMEA4376707) | mouse gut metagenome | isolation source: Cecum | study: EMG produced TPA metagenomics assembly of the A DSS colitis mouse model was used to assess the...
CGTGTCCCTCCTAAAGAGCTGCTGTTGCGACATATATGTGAACTATATAATGTAAATCAACACTGGTTGGAAACCGGTGAGGGCGAAATGTTTAACGGTGATCTGAAAGAAGTCAGTAAAAACGATGAAGCATTTCAAATCTTCAAATCATTGCGCCCAGATTTCCAGGACTATGCACTCAATCAGATTAAAAAACTTGTCGAACTACAAGATAAAAAGTATTGAATATATCTGCAAAATGTTTTATAATCAAAGAAAAAAGCAACATGATGTGCGGTCATGCTGCTTTTTCATAAATATCAGGAGGTGCTTGCTATGGCATTAAGTTTTTACGCTGGAATTGCAGGTATCATCATGAGGCACAGACTTCTCAATTCGGATGGTTATTTTGCAGACGACTATCCTGAAGAACGTAAGAAGTTTGTTGTTGATGTATGCACCTGTATTGCAAGTGGTCTTGTTGCCACACTCCTACCTCTGATAATCTAAAAATAATTTACATAACCTAATAACATTAATGTTGTTTTTAAGGTTTGGATAAAAAGGGTGTATCCTCATTTGGATATACCCTTTCAAGTTTTCTGCATATTTACTCGGATTATTCAAGAGCCACACAATTCTGAAAAGGGAGATAGAAATTTCAAACTTAACTCAGGGAAAAAGGCTTCCTTGACTTTTACTGCTTCGTCAATGGAAAACGATGTATCGCCGTTTATTTTGTTTGATGCACTATTCCTATGAATTTGTAGAACATGCGCAATGTCTTCGACTTTGATACTTCTTTTTGCCATTTCCCCTTTTAAGTTTAGGCACTGCATATCATCCCTCCCTATTTATTAATTTGCATAACTCGTAATACAATAATATATTCGTTAGAATAATTTGTCAACACTTTTTTATTCTTTTGAATAACTTTTTGTTTACATGCCTATTTTGTTGTGTTATATTCAATTCACGAGGAGGTTTATCTTAATGGGAATAGGAAGTAAATTATCCAAGTTAATGGATATGAATGATACAAACGCAAATGAACTCGCCCGGAAAATAGATGTCTCTCCCCAAACAATTTATTCAATTATTAAGAGGGACAGTAAAAAGGCTGATATTGAAGTTCTTCTCAAATTGGCTGATACCCTTGGTGTCACTGCTGAATATTTTGTTGATGATATAAACGTTGGTAATGAATCTGGTTTGGAACAATATTCAAAAGAAGAACTTACTCATTTGAAGAAATACCACGACTTAGATCCCATAGGTCAGTCTCACGTCGATGCAGTCCTGCAATGGGAAACCGAACGTGTACAGCAGATTGAACAGGCGGCTTCCACTGTTGTCGAAGTTGCTGACTCTGACTCACAGGGACGTATCCTACAATACTTTCACAGTGTTTCAGCCGGTGCCGGTGAAGTTCTCTTTGATGATGTGTACACAGAACGCATCACCGTGCCAAATAAACCCCAATACCACCGCGTTGCTTACGCTGTCAAAGTCAGCGGGCACAGCATGGAACCGCTCTACCACGATAAGGATATCCTTCTGGTCGAGCCTACCTGCTAAATCAGCGTCGGGGAAATCGGCATCTTTAATGTGAACGGGCAGGCATACGTTAAAAAATTAGGGAAAGGAAAGCTGATTTCCTTAAATAAGGGCTATGACGACATTCCTCTTACAGAAGAATCTCTGTGTATGGGAAGGGTTGTCGATAGTCTGAAACCGTAGCAGAGAAGGGGTATAATAAGAATCATGCAGATAGAATATAGTAAAAAAGCCATTAAATATATAAATTCTGCCGACAAGCCTACAAAGAAACGATTAAAAGAATCAATAGAAAAAATCCCCTTGGGAGATATTAAAAAATTGCAAGGCATAGAAGATGGCTATCGGCTCCGTGTTGGAGATTTAAGGGTTCTTTTTTCAATGGAAGATAATATTATCTATATCGATAATATCATTCCAAGAGGGCAAGCATATAAAAGATTATAGGAGGTATCATATGAGTAGGGAAATGCTGAAAAATTTAATTGAATTGGTTCCTGAAAATGACATTGATGTTCTTTATAAAGTTATCATAAAATTTATTCCCGAAGTGGAACCAGACCAGGACGAAATAGAGGCAATTAAGGAAGGGCGAAAAGACAGGATGGAAAACGGAACTATTTCCCATGATGCCATAAACTGGGATTGAGTATAAACGTGAACAGCATGGAGCCCGTCTACCATGACGGTGATACGCTGCTTGTTGAAATGACGGATAGTGTGGAGATCGGTGAAATCGGTATCTTTCTGGTGAATGGGGAAAGTTATGTGAAAGAGCGCGGTGAAGACGAGCTTCGCTCTTTGAATCCTAAAAGTAAGAACATCCTCATTACTGTTGCGACGTCGCAACAAACCGTAGAAGATTTTGATGAACAGGAGAATAAACCGTACATAAATTGTGTACGGTTGAAAATGCACGCTGTATGGGCGCCAATAGTAGAAAAAATATTTTGCCAACCATAATAAATATATATGATAATACTGAAATAAGCTGAAACAGCGTTTATTAAATGAAGGAAATGAAACGGTGACAAATTGTCCCCAGTTGAACAGGAGGATGATATCATGCTTACCATCGGAATCTACCCGCGCAAATCTGTATACCGTGACAACAGCGACTCCGTCAACGTCCAAGTGCAGCTCTGCAAGGACTATGCCGGTATCATTTTCAAGGATCGGGAAGTCGATTTCAGAGTCTACGACAAGGACGAAGGTTTCTCCGGCAAAAATATGAACCGCCCCAGCTTTCAGGAACTGATGGATGACGTGCGCAGCAATGCGTTGGATGTGGTCATGGTCTACAAGCTTGACCGGATCAGCCGTAACGTGCAGGAATTTTCCGCCATGTACGATATATTCCAGCAGCATAACGTCTCCTTCGTGTCCGTCAAAGAATCCTTCGATACCACCACGCCAATGGGACGCACCGTCATGTACATTCTCGCCGCTTTCGCACAGCTTGAACGTGAAAACACGTCTGAGCGCGTCACCGACAATATGCGTGCGCTGGGTGCCGCCGGGAAATGGACTGGCGGGAAGCTCCCCTCTGGAATGACCTCCGTACGCCGTCAGATCGGCGAGAAGGAGCATTCTTACCTCATGGTGGACGAGAATGCCATCTGGCTGGTAAAACAGCTCTACGGGCTTATCCTGCAGGGATATCCCATCACAAGGATAGAACGGTACTGCAAAGACCATGGCATAAAGAGCCAGTCCGGCAAGTTCCTTAATACGTCGCAAATCTACAATATCATCACCAACCCGGTCTATTGCCAGAACAGCATAGAAGCCTATTACTACTTTCGGGATCAGGGATGCGCCCTGCCGGATGAGCAGCTTTTCGACGGCACCAAGGGGCTGATCGGCTACGGCAAGACGAAATCCGGCAAGCAATCCCAGAAGAAGCAGGATAAGGCTGCATGGACCATTGCCATAGGCATACACGACTATGTCATGCCCGCCGCGGAGTGGATTGCCGCGCAGGAACGTCTGGGCGTCAATAAGATGATCCGCACGGCAAAGCATGACTGCGGCATCCTTAAAGGCGTTATGCGGTGTAAATGCGGCGCCAGAATGGATATACGCACCTACATGAAGAACGGTATCCGCTTTTCATACTATTACTGCACGGATATGGCAAGACAGGGGAAAAGTAAATGTGATACGGGATACATCCGCATAGAGGAAGTGGAAGACGCCTTCCTGAAACAGCTCCGCAGAATACGTCTGAATCCGGAAGGCTTCAAACTCCACCGCGACGAGGCGGACGGTTCCCTACAGAGTGTATCATCCATCAAATCAGAATTAAAACAGATCCAGACGTCCATTGACAATCTGACCTCCGCCCTGATGACCAATATGGAATCTGCCGCGTCTTCGTACATCATTGCCAAGATCGAGGAGCTGGATAAGAGCAAGCGTGCCCTTGAAGGAAATCTCCGACAGGCTTCGCTCCGGGAGAACAATGCGAGAACCCTGCAGGACATGGAAACCGAAATCTATAATAACATTTGCTATCTCCTTGATAACTTCGATTCTATAGAGTATACTGCGAAAAACGAACTGGTCCGTAAGATTGTTAAGAAGTGCATATTAGAAGATAAAAGCCTGCGCATCATTTTTTGATGCACAGGCTCTATATTTTATTCAGATCGGCGTACCGATCTGCCCCATCATGTCGTGTCCCAGATGGGGTCTCGCGTAGCCGTAGCTGCGGGAAGACCCGAAATCATCATAATGGCTGTAGTCGAACCCTTTTGCGATGGGCGAAAACGCCTTCAGCCCGTAGACGTGTTTGCCGTCCAGCGTAAATTCCCCCATCATGCCGCCGAGCACTGCGGTATACGCCTCCAGATAATAGTCGTAATATTCCATATCTTTCGTCAGCACCTCCATCGTGCTGTCGCCGCTTTTCAGCTTTTCCGCCACTTCCTCTATTTTCCTGACACTGTTTTTATCAAACTTTCCTCCGGTCTTTGCCCCCACGTAAGCCAAAAGCTCAATCCAGTTTATGTGTATCTCATCCCGGTAGCTGTCCACATCCAAATCATATGCCGCCGCCATCGCTTCGTTCGTGACATGAAACTCCACCCACTTGATGTAATTTCCGTCCGCAGTCACTTCCACCGCCTGCCCGTTTGCACTGCTTCCACTCTCCGGTTCGGCGGGTGTCTGCCATCTCCCGAGCAGTTCTCCCGCCATACATACGCAGCCAAAGACAAGCAGCACAATCGCTCCTGCCCTTACAACCGCTTTGCCCCATCCGCGTTCCCATCTCCCGCTATGTCTCATGCCCGCCTCCACGATTCTTCATCTCAAATCAACATCTCTAATCCGTGCGGAGAATGCCGTATTTTGGCATTCTCCTATGCAAAACTTAGTACTTCCTGGCGTCTCGTCCTATGGCGAGACGTCTTTAGAAGTACTTTTCGCATTTCTCACTCTATCATATGTAACGCAAAATTCCGTTATGTCAGAAGCCTGCTGTCGAAATTGCCCGCAGCGGGCAAATATCAGAAATATCACATTGTCCCCCGCCGCATATCTTGTTATGATAGGAGTATACTTGATTCGTTGATGGGAGGCTCTGCCTATGACTGAAAAAATCAGAAACGCGCTGGAGGGAAGGGAAATGTTCGTCTTCAGCATTGCAACAGCCCTGCTCCTGTTCACAGCCGCCTTTTTTCTGGCTCCGCCGGGAGAACTTCTTCGCGGTCTGGTTACCATCGCGCTTACAAGGGACGCCCTTGTCACGGACTATTTCGAGCTTGCCGGGTTCGGCGCCGCCTTCTTCAATGCGGGGATGATACTGAGTCTGGCCATTCTTCTGATCCGCCTGCTGAAACTCCCCTTTACCGGACTCACCATGGCGGTTCTCTTTATCAATGCGGGGTTTGCACTCTTCGGCAAAAACCCTGTGAACGTCCTGCCCATGCTGCTTGGGACCTGGCTCTACGCAAGGTTTCACGGTGCAGGCATGAACCGCTATATTTACACGGCTCTCTTCGGTTCCTGTCTGGCGCCCATGGTAACAGAGCTTGTCTACATGCTGCCATTCTCCTTTGCCGTCAATCTGGCAATTGCCGTAACCGTCGGCGTCTTTGCAGGTTTTGTGCTGCCGCCGCTCTCCGTACATACCGCCTCCATGCATATGGGATACAATCTTTTTAACATGGGATTTGCCGGCGGCCTTTTCGCCTTTGTCATGATGTGTGTCCTGCAGTCCTTCGGTCTGGAAAGCAACAATGTATTCATCTGGAGTTACGGCCGCCCTTCCTGGCTGCTCGCCAGTCTGTACCTGTACTTTGCGGCAGCTCTGCTTTTCGGGCTGTACATGGACAGAAGCTGTATGTATTCTCTACTCAGGCTGATGCGCCACCCCGGCCGCGCAGTCGCGGATTTCGTTTTGATGGACGGCGCGCCGGCTACTCTGGTCAACATGGGGATCATAGGTATTTTGTGCACCACTTATATCGTGCTGATCGGCGGCGATCTGTCCGGCCCCGTGGTGGGCGCGATTCTGACAGCGTTTGGCTTTGCCGCCTTCGGCGGTCATGCCAAAAATTATCTGCCGATACTGGTGGGCGTCTTTCTTTCTACTTTTATCAACCACATGCAGCCCACCACGCCGGGCATCCAGATGGGCGCCGTTTTTGCCATCGGACTGGCCCCCATTGCCGGGCAGTTCGGCATCCTCGCCGGAATCATCGCCGGTATGCTGCACGCCGCGGTTGTGGTATGCTCCTCCTCCCTCTACGGCGGATTAAATTTATACAATAACGGCTTCTCCACCGGTCTGGTTGCCATTGTGCTCGTACCGACACTGGAAAGTTTTATCAAAGGATTTCAGACTCAGAAAGAGCAAAAAAACAGACACTGAAACTAACGACAGCGCAGATTTTGCGCGGAATGGAGATTACCATGACACATGAAGAAAAAAAGACCGCTAAGATCGTTGAAGAACTGACCATGTTTTTCTTTGCACTGGAGGCGTCCTATATCGACACCCGGATCGAGCGGAAGGAGAATGAAGTCACAATTCGTCTGGAAGCAGACTTTCATCCGACCTTCGCAGACAAGCTTTCCCAGCTGGATCACTATCTGAACGGACAGAAAAACGACGGCATGGGAGATATCTACTGGGAACTTGCCGGCAGCGGCGACCCCGGCGAAACCAGCCAGCTTCTCCTAGTCGGCATGATGATAGACCGCGCGAAAATAGAACTCGGCGCAGACCGTGTAAAGCTGACCATGTATCGGAAATTCTGAGCTAAGGCTTTCTGACTCTGCTTAAACGCACAAGACGGCAGGGAAGATTGCTCCGCCCTGCCGTCAGTATAAACCGTTTTAAAATTCAGGCTCGATCAGCCCGTAGGTGTTGCCCTTTCTCTTATAAACCACGTTCACCTGATCCGTCTCCGCATTGCAGAACACAAAGAAATTGTGGCCCAGAAGCTCCATCTGCACACAGGCATCCTCGGGATACATGGGCTTGATGTCAAACTTCTTCGTGCGGATGATCTGCACTTCCTCCTCATCCATATAATCTTTGTCGATGAACTCCTGACGGAAATAACCGGCTCCCTGTTTCTTGTCTACCAGCTTGTTCTTATATTTCTTAAGCTGTCTCTCGATAATCTCCTCCACCAGATCAATCGAAACGTACATGTCGCTGCTGACCTGCTCTGAACGGATGATACTACCCTTCACGGGAATCGTCACTTCAATCTTCTGGCGATCCTTCTCTACGCTGAGAGTCACATGCACCTCTGTATCCTCTGTAAAAAACTTTTCCAGCTTACCGATCTTGTCCTCTACCGCTGTCCGCAATCCTTCTGTTACCTCGATATTTTTTCCGACAATATTAAATTTCATATCACTCATCCCCTTCCAGTTGGAGTTATAATCGTAACAGTTCAGCCTTCGGCTTCACTGTCACGCCTGATGCACACAAAATGCTCCAAAGTCGCATTTTGGCGCTTGCACAACTCGCAAAATCGCATACGGAGCAATTTTACTCGCGGAATAGTGCAAGGCTGAACTGTTACTTATAAGCTGCTATGTACAGCTTATGTGAACAGTATAGCATATCCACCTCCTTTATTGCAATATTTTGCTCCCAATCACAAGAAATTCAGGTAACAGTCAGTTCAGCCCAGGCCTTTGCACTTGCTGCAAAGGCTGAATAGTTGCAATATTCACAAAACATACGTTCCTTTCGTTTTATAAATAGAATGATCGACCCGGTCAAAAAGCTGTGGATATGGTGGATAAGTCCGTGTATAAAACCATTTTATGCTGAAATCCCGCTCTTTTTATGTGCATAAGTCGCATTTACCGCATATTCGCTATTCCGCGATCTCCAAAATCTTTGTGCACTGTATACAAATCGAGTGTGTGCGCAGAACGGGAGATGCCCCGATGGAACATCTCCCGCCATATAATCGTATTCTGTCTGTACCGCCGCGCAGCTTTTTCTTAAAGGATTCTTCTGATGGAAAGAATCGAACGGTAGGTTGCGCTGGATTCGATAATACCTGTTCTGGATGTAGACGCATGCACGATCTGGCCGTTGCCTGCGTAAATTCCCACATGACCCGAGTAGCAGATGATATCGCCGGGCTGCGCGTTTTCCAGGCCGTTCACCGCCGCGCCCACGCTTCTGTCTGCCGCCGATGAATGAGGCAGGTTTACGCCAAAATTCTTGTACACGCTCATGACAAACCCGGAGCAGTCCGCACCGTTGGTCAGGCTGGTGCCGCCGTACACGTAGGGATTACCCACGAACTGTCTCGCAAACTGTACCACATCGGATCCGGAGCTGCCTGTCGGGTTCGCATAAGTCTTGCCGCCTTCCTCAACTTTACTGCCGGATGCCGCATTTTCGGAAGTTTTCTTTTTAGCCGCAGCCTGCGCAGCCTTTCTCGCCTCTTCCTCCTTGGCCAGTCTGGCCTTCTCCTCGGCTACAGACTCGGCCTTCACAAACTCCGTGGAAAGGGTAACGTAGTCCAACGAAACATAACCGTCACCTTCCTCGATGTTTACCTTAACCCAGCCGTCCAGTTCCTCCGTGACAATCAGTTCATCCTCGATCGGAACCAGACCGAGAACTGTTTCCTCCAGACCGGGCTGCTCGCGCACCTTCAAGGTCGTAGTCGTAACGGTCGCGATACGGGTTCCCACTTCCTTCGCATAATCGACGGCTTCGTCACCGGTCACACAATATTCACCCTTCACATATCCCTCTACAGAGCCGGAACTGATCTTATACCAGCCGTCCTCCTCCTCGATATAGCTGCCGACGGACTTATTGTAAAGTTTGCCGACGATCTCGCCATCCTCGCTGGGGATATCACGCACATTCACATAATCATTCACCCTGGCAATCACCAGATTCTTAAAGCTCTCTTCCTCCTCAGACAGACCGCTGCCAGCCGCCGCCTTCAGATCCTTTGTGTAGCCCTCACTGACCACAATTGTATCCGCAATCTTCTTTTCAGGCGCCTTGCTCACCTTATCAGATGCGCTGGCAAGATCGGAAAACCCGCCCACCTGGACGCTTCCGACGCTGATACCTTCATTTTCAAACTCTGACGAAGCGTTCTCTGCGCTGTTTTCTTCCTGCTCCGCCGCTTCCTTGTCAGATTCTTCCTTTAAAGCAGATAACGCAGTGGACTTCTCCTCATCCTGAAGGGAAAACTCTATTCCTGCCGAGGGCAGAACGCTTCCCACATTCCCTGTGGCATTTGCCTCAATTCCCGTGCCGCCAAATCCGACCACTGCCGCCAATGCACATGCTGTCCATTTCAGTCTGTTTTTGTTCATAAAAAACACCTCATTTGTTACAGAATTGTTACATCTGGCTATAATATAGCATTGAATAAACGTTTTGTCAACCACAGCATCTACCATCAAAACGCACACTCATACGCAAGTTATTGTGCCTTTCTCACAAAAAGCCCGATTTTTCAGTGTTTGAGGTGTGAAACTCATGTCAAATCATGGCATATTTTACCTGAAATTGCTTCGTAATACTTTTGTAATGATTACTGGCGGGAAATTAAATATTTCTCCGCCGAAGCCACCGCGCACGCCCCGTCGGAGACTGCCGTCACGATCTGACGGAGCGCCTTTGTGCGGATATCCCCCGCCGCAAAGATGCCAGGAACACTGGTGGCGCAGTCTTCCCCCGCAATGAGATAACCGCCCTCGTCACATGCTATCAGCTCACGGTAGTGCTCCGTTTTCGGACGCATCCCCACCGCGATAAAGACGCCGTCCACCGCAAGCTTCCGCTCCGTCTCCCCTCCTTTTTCGCGGATGCATATGCCTTCTACCAAGTCGCTTCCCCGTATCTCCTGCAGGGTGCTGTTCCAAATCACTTCCGCATTCTCGCAGGAAAACAGCTTGTCCTGTAAACTCTTTGCCGCCCGCAAGCTGTCTCTCCTGTGGATCAGATACACCTTGCGGCAGAATCTGGAGAGATAGACGGCATCCTCCACCGCCACGTCGCCGCCGCCCACGACCGCCACGTCTCTCTTCTTAAAAAACGCGCCGTCACAGGTGGCGCAGTAGGACACGCCCTGTCCCCTGTACGCCTCCTCTCCCGGCACATCCAGCTTCGCGTGTTCCGCGCCGCCCGCCAAGATCAGCGTCCGCGCCTCATAAGACTTGCCGTCCGCGGTTTCCACCACTTTTTTCTCTCCCTCGTCCCGAACCGCAGTCACCCGTCCGCTCTTAAAGACCGCGCCGAGCCCGTCCGCGTGACTGCGGAATTTCTGCGCCAGATCGAACCCGTTGATGCCGGGAAGCCCCAGATAATTGTCCACCTCGTAAGTGTCAAGCACCTGCCCGCCGCCCATGGGCTTCTGTTCTATTACAATAAGGTCAAGCCCGGCGCGCCTGCCGTAAACTGCCGCCGACAAACCGGCCGGCCCCGCTCCAACAATAATAAGATCATACATAAGTTTCCGCACTCCTCTCTTACATTTCCGCAACAACTCCATATCCGTAACATTTCAGCCTTCGGCTTCTCTGTGAAAGAATCCGGCCAGTAACAGTTCAGCCTTCGGCTTCACTGTCACGTTTGATGCACACGAAATGCTCCAAAGTCGCATTTAGGCGCTTGCACAACTCGCAAAATCGCATAGAGAGCGATTTCACTCGCGGAATAGCATAAGGCTGAACTGTTACTCCGGCCATACTTTATTTTCTCCGCCCGGATGACATTACCTGCCATCTGTAGTATACTTCTTTTAATATACTCTTTACATTTACAGTATAAGCCTTTTTCCCTCAAATATCTAACGCAAATATTGCAATAAAAAGCTCTTAGCCATTACTATGTATTAGAAAATGAATAAGGAAAGTCAAGAATAAAGAACAAAAAATGAAAAAACAAGATAGCAAAACCATCACAGCACCATACGGAAACAGGCCTGCTGCCGCTCCCGATTCTGCCCCCCGCTCCGCCCTCGTAACCGGCGCTTCCCGGGGAATCGGCCGCGCCATAGCCGAGGCTCTTGCAGAAGAAGGCTACCGCCTGTATCTCACCTGCCGCCGCTCCGAAAAGGAGTTGACAGAGCTGTCATACCGTCTGTCGGAAACCTACAACGTCGCATGTACGCCTATTATAGCGGATATGGGAAACATGCAGGCCGTGAATGAGGCATTTTCACAGATAGATGACTTGACCTTATTAGTCAACAATGCCGGTGTCTCCCACATCGGACTGCTTCACGAGATGACGGCGGAAGAATGGCAGTCGCTCATGGACGTCAACCTGAATGCGCTGTTCTACACCTGCCGCCTTGCCATCCCCATGATGTTAAAACATCACGCCGGACAGATCGTCAATATTTCCTCCGTCTGGGGCAATGCGGGCGCCTCCATGGAAGTGGCCTACGCCGCCTCCAAGGGCGGCGTAAACGCCTTCACAAAAGCCTTGGCGAAAGAACTGGCGCCCAGCGGCATTCAGGTCAACGCCATCGCCTGCGGCGTCATTGACACAGACATGAACCGCTGTTTTTCGAAAGAGGAAATGTCCGCTTTGCGGGCGGAAATACCTGCTGACCGTTTTGGTCAACCCGCCGAAGTCGCCGAACTCCTGCTCTCCATCGTCAACGCGCCCTCCTATCTGACCGGTCAGGTCATCACGCTGGACGGAGCTTGGCAAACGTGAGAAACGCGAAAAGTGCTTCTAAAGATGTCCCGCCATAGGACGGGGCGCCAAGAAGCACTAAGTTTCGCGTGTGAGAATGCCTAAAAAAGCAGGCATTCTCCACAATATCATCCCTGCAGTTTCCTCATCTGCGAAAAATAGCTGATGACTAACACCACGTCCGCGCCGAGCCAGGCGGCGATCTCCGCGAAGAAGATGCCGACTTCACCCAATAGCATGGGAAGAAAAAGAACCGACAGGGTACGCATCACAAACTCTGCCACACCGGACAGCATGGGCAGGATTGTATTACCCATCCCCTGCAGGGCAGAGCGGGTCACATGCAGCACGTAGAGCACCGGCAGGCAGACGCTCATAACCGCCAGATAGAAATAGGCGATCCGCATGGTCTGTTCCACCACTTCCGGCGTCCCGGAAATAAACAATCCCAGAAGGAATTTCCCGAAAACAAGCATACACACCGCAATGAAGGCGGACGTCGCCATAGCGATCCCCATCGCCGCCCGCATCCCGCTTTTGATGCGGTCGTACCTGCCCGCTCCCAGATTTTGTCCCACATAAGTCACCATCGCGTAGCCGTAAGAAGTGCCCGCAATTTCCAGCAGCCCGTAGAGCTTGTTCGTAGCCGTAAATCCCGCAATGAAAATTACGCCGTACCCGTTCACCACAAACTGCACGATCATGCCTCCGATCGCAATGATTCCGTTCTGGAACGCCATGGGCAGTCCCAGCATAAACAATCTGGCGGAAAGTTCCCTCTCCAAATGAAAATCCGTCCGCGCAAGCTTTAGAAAGGCGATCTTTTTAATATGGCAGAAACAGAACACGCTCGAGACCGCCTGCGCGATCAGAGTGGCCGCCGCCGCGCCCGCAATGCCCCAGCCAAAGCCCAGTACAAAAAGGTAATCCAGCACAATGTTCGTCACCGACGCGACAATCATAGCATTGAGCGGCGTCCTGCTGTCCCCCAGCGAACGCAGAATACACGCCAGCAGATTATATAGCATCACAATCGGCACACCCGCAAACATAATCCGCAGATAGAGAAGCGAATACCCGATGATCTCCTGTGGCGTCTGTAAAAGCGTCAGCACAGGTCTTGCAAAAAACTGCCCTGCCGCCACAAGTGCAATAGCAGAAAGCATGGACAGCACCGCCGCACTCCCCACGCTCCTTTTTAACTCATCCGTTCTGCCCGCCCCAAACTCCTGCGCCATCCTGATGCCAAACCCCTGTGTCAATCCCTGTATCACGCCGAGCATCAGCCAGTTCAGCCAGTCCGAGGCGCCCAGCGCCGCCAGCGCGCTTACCCCGAGATATTTCCCGACCACCATGGTATCGACCACAGTGTATAACTGCTGAAAGACATTGCCCGCCACGAGAGAAAGGGAAAAAGCCAGAATCAGTTTCCCGGGCTTTCCCGTTGTCATATTCTTTACATGCACCGCCATCTTCAGATATACCTTTTAAATCCCTTTCCCATAATCTCGCTGCTCTTCGTCACCATGAGAAAAGCCTCCGGGTCAACCGCCTGAATGTGGCGCTCTAAGAGCACCGCCTGTTTCGGATCCATCACCGTAAGAATGACCACCCTGTCTTTGTGCGTGTAGGCTCCCTCCGCCTTGTAAACCGTTGCGCTCCGATGCAGATCCTTCATGATAAAATCGCAGATCGGCTCCGGCTTACTGCATATGATCGTAAAATATTTGCTCAGCTTCATGCGCTCAATCGCCTTGTCAATCACCAGCGATTTCGCCATCAGACCGCAGATCGAGAAAAGGCCTGTCCGCGTGTCAAAGGCAAAGCAGGCCACCGCCACGATGATGGCGTCCACAGCCATGAGCGCCGCCGATATGTCCATGGTCGAATATTTCTTCAACACCATCGCTATGATGTCTGTGCCGCCGCCGGAGGCGTTCTCATAAAACAGAAGCGCCGAAGCCAGAGCCGGAAGCGCTATGGCATAGATAAGCTCCAACGTTGTCTCATTGGTAAGCGGCGCACTCATGGGGAACAACACTTCCATCAGATTCAGCAGCAAAGATGACACTACTGTCACATATGCCGTCTTCACCCCAAAATTCTTTCCCAGAAACAAAAACCCGAACACCAGCAGAATCATGTTGATAATGAGGTTGATCTGAGATGCCGTAAAAGGTGTAAAGTGCGTCACCACCACCGCCAGACCCGAAACGCCGCCGAAGGAAAAATTGTTCGGGAACTTGAAAACATAGACGCCGATATCCATAAGGATTACCGCTATCGTTATCAAAATATATTCTTTTATGATCTTTTTTCGCTTTGTCATGGTGTCCCCCCTCACTTGCACATAAGCAGAGACTCGGTTGGCCAGTCGCTCCTCATAAGCCGTCACAGCCAGGCTCGCATGTAAGCATGCGTCCTGTCTCTGCCGTCTTCCGACTCTGCTTATGCGCGGAAAAAGAAGCCGGAATGGCACCGGCATTCCGACTTCTCTTCTTAAGATAATGGAAGCAATGGGGCTCGAACCCATGACCTCTCGCGTGTGAGGCGAACGCTCATCCCAGCTGAGCTATGCTTCCAGAGTGGAGATAGGGGGACTCGAACCCCTGACCTATACGTTGCGAACGTATCGCTCTCCCAACTGAGCTATATCCCCATAACAAAAATTATAGCATGGAATGAAAAAAAAGCAACAAAAATCTTTTCACTTTGCAAAAAATGCGTCGCTCGACAGCGCCGATTCGGAGAATGCTTCGCATTCTCCCTAAATGGTATACACTGCTGCACTTTCCTATAAAACAAAAAACTCCGCAAGAAAATCCTGCGGAGTCCATGTCATAAATCAATATCATTTCTATTCCGAAAGAAACTTTCAAAAAACTATCTCTTGGAGAACTGCGGCGCACGTCTCGCTGCTTTGAGACCGTACTTCTTTCTCTCCTTCATACGAGGATCTCTGGTCAGGTAACCCGCCTTCTTTAAGGTAGGTCTGTAATCGGGATCCGCCTGAAGAAGCGCTCTTGCGATACCGTGTCTCACCGCGCCTGCCTGTCCTGTGTAGCCGCCGCCCTTCACCGTGATGACCGCATCGAACTTATCTACCGTATCGGTTGCAGCCAGAGGTTGACGAACGATCACCTTCAAGGTCTCAAGGCCGAAGTAATCGTCAATACTTCTCTTATTTATTGTAATCTCACCCTTACCGGGCATTAAATATACTCTGGCAATGGATTTCTTTCTCCTGCCGGTTCCGTAATATTTTGCTGATTTATCTGCTTTAGCCATGATTCTTTATCCCTTTCTTAAAATGTTAATACCTCAGGTTTCTGTGCCGCATGCTTATGCTCAGATCCTACATATACAAAAAGCTTCTTGTACATCTGGCTGCCGAGCGGTCCCTTGGGAAGCATACCCTTCACCGCATGTTCCACAACTCTCTCAGGATGCTTCTGTAACATCTCTTTCAGGGTGGTTTCTTTCATGCCGCCTACATAGTCGGAATGGTGGTAGTAAATCTTCTGATCCAGCTTTTTGCCTGTTACTTTCACCTTCTCCGCATTGACTACGATCACATAGTCCCCTGTATCCATATGGGGGGTAAAGATCGGTTTATTTTTTCCTCTCAGCACCTTGGCAATCTCGGATGCCAGGCGTCCCAGTGTCATATCAGTCGCATCAACTACATACCACTTTCTCTCGATCGTAGCCGGACTCGCCATAAAAGTTTTCATCAATATTACCTCCATAGTAACTGTCTGTACCGCTTCCGAAGACCCTCATGCAGATGTCCGGCCACACTCGGCATCCCTCCACGGCAGTTTGTAGTGCACATGTAAAATGTCTCACCGGGGCTTTGGTCAGACATTTATAAATAATTCGTCACAGTTAAATATTATATTATACGGTTCCGCGCGTGTCAACTGGTTTTTCCCGAAATTTCCTTGAATTTGTAACAGTTCAGGCTTCGGCTTCTCTGTTACGTAATCTGTCGGTCAAATTCAATCCGGCTGCACTCTTACGGCAGAAATTCATACCCCACAAGGGTCAGCCCACAGGCCGGCGCCGTAGGCCCTGCCGCCTGTCTGTCACATGCCGCCAGAATATCCTTCACGCGCTCGGGCGGCATGTATCCTCTGCCCACCTCCATCAGCGTCCCTGCCATAATTCGTACCATATTATATAGGAAGCCTCTGCCCGCCACGCGGATCACAATCTCCCTGCCGGCCTGCGCCTCTGCCCGCCCGGCCGCAGCTCCTCCAGCCGCGCACGGCTTTTCCACAACTGCGCTCCCCTGCACGCTGCAAGCTACAACGTCTTCCGCCGCATGCTTTATGCCGACAGCGCCTTCCTCCCATACTTCCACACTGTCTACGCGCCGCACGGTAGTCTGCGCCTGGGTGTCCACGCTGCAAAAGCTTTTAAAGTCATGCTCGCCCACCAGATACGCCGCCCCCTGCCGCATCCGCTCTACATCAAGCGGCACATAGGTAAAATGGGAATAAAGCCGCCTCACAGGCTGCGCAAACGGCGCGTTATAAATTCGATACTCATAGGTCTTCCTGCTCACACAATGTCTTGGATGAAAGTCCCCGGGCACCTCCTCGGAACCCTGAATTCGAATATCCTCCGGCAGCCGCTGGTTTAGGGCATAGGAAAACTTCTCCGCGGGGATCAGGCTTTCCGTATCAAACACCGCCACATTTCCCATGGCATGCACGCCGGAATCCGTGCGGCTTGCGCCGATCACCTCTATCGACTCACCCGTAAGCCCGCTGATACAGCGATTTAATACTCCTTCTATGGTTTCCCGCCCCGGCTGTACCTGCCACCCGCTGTAATTTGTCCCGTCATAGGAGACAGTTAACATAACTCTTTTCATTTCCCGCCTCCCACCAGCCTAAAATCAACCGCCGCGAGTCTTTCTGTCCGTACTCCCGCCTATCCCGTTTCCGCTGCACTCCTGGCAGACACAGATACGTTACAGCCACACCCGCAACGCGACGCATCCCGCAAAATACAGCAGCAGCACGCAATACGCCGCCCTGTCGGCGGCCCGATACTGCAGAGGCTTCATTTTCGTTCTGTGCTCTCCGCCCCGGTAGCACCTCGCCTCCATCGCCATCGCCAGATCGTTGGCTCTGCGGAAAGCGGATATAAACAAAGGCACCAGCAGCGGCACCATGGCCTTTGCCTTCTTAATCAGATTGCCGCTCTCAAAGTCCGCTCCTCTCGCGATCTGCGCCTTCATAATTTTGTCCGTCTCTTCCAGCAAAATCGGGATAAAGCGCAGGGCAATGGACATCATCATCGCCACCTCGTGCACCGGCACCTTTACATATTTCAACGGTCCCATCAACTTTTCCATGCCATCCGTCAGGCTGTTCGGCGTAGTCGTCAATGTCATCAGCGAGGAGCCCACAATCAGAAACGAGAGCCGAATCGCCATCATTACCGCAATCCGCAGTCCCTCCTTTGTGATCGTCAACTTCCAAAACGTCACTAAGGGCTCCCCCGGCGTGAGAAAGAGATTGAACACCACCGTAATCATCAGTATAAGGACGATGGCCTTCATCCCCTTTACCATATAGCGAAAGGGAACCTTTGACAGCTTAATCATACAGGCCAGAAACAGAGCCGCCACCACATACCCCACCCAGCTGTCCACCACAAAAAGGGATATGATAAAGCCTATTGTGGCCACCAATTTTACCCGCGGGTCCAGTTTATGAATGACGGAATCCGCCTGATAATACTGGCCCAATGTAATATCTCGAATCATGATTTCTCCATTCTGAAGCATTCTCGCGGCAAGCCGAAGAGAATCTCCAATCTTCCTTAGCTTTCATCCGGCATTTTAATATGCCTTTCAGACAGCGCCTCCGGCTCCGATCGCCCGCAGAATCTCCTGCTCCGCTTCTTTGAGCGTGGTGACGGCAGTATCCACCTTCATGCCCCGCTTTGCCAGCGCCTGCATAATATATGTCACCTGTGGTGCCGCCAGCCCCACCTGTTCCAGCTCCAAATAGTGTTTAAATACCTCGCGCGGCACATCGTCATAGAGGACGCTCCCCCGGTTCATCACGATAATCCGCTCCACATATTTCGCCACATCCTCCATGCTGTGGGAAACCAGAATCACCGTAATCCCCGTCTCCTCCTTCAGCCTGGCGATCTGGTCGAGAATTTCGTCCCGCCCTTTCGGATCGAGGCCCGCCGTGGGCTCGTCAAGTATCAGTATCTCAGGTTTCATGGCAAGCACGCCCGCGATTGCTACCCGGCGCTTCTGTCCGCCGGAAAGGTCAAAGGGCGACTGATAAAAGTATTCATCTGCAAGACCTACCTGCTTCAAGGCGGCATAGGCGCGAAGCTCCGTCTCTTTCTGGGAAAGTCCCAGATTCTTCGGTCCGAAACACACATCCTTAAACACGTCAATCTCAAAAAGCTGGTGCTCCGGATACTGAAACACAAGCCCTACCTTGCTTCGCAGCTTCTTCTTATCGTAATCCCCGTCGTGAACGTCTTCGCCGTTGTAATAGATCGCCCCGCTTGTCGGTTTGATCAACCCGTTTAAATGCTGCACCAGCGTAGATTTCCCGGAGCCGGTGTGCCCGATCAGCCCGATAAACTGTCCGTCGGGAATCACGAGGTTAATATCCTTTAAGGCGTGCACCGCAAGCGGCGTATCCTCTCCGTATATATAGTTGACATGATCCAAAATCAAAGACATAACTATATTTCCTCTTCACCCTGTATTGTCGTTTCTGTTGCTCCTGCCACCGGACGTCTATCGTCCTGCCGCTTTGAGAACCGCCTCCGTAAACTCCTCTATCGTCAAAATCCCCTCCGGCAGATTTACCCCCTTCCGCCGCAGTTCGTGCGCTAGGAGTGTCACCTGGGGTACATCCAGCCGCAATTCCTTTAGTTCATCAACTCTGGAAAAAATCTCCCTCGGCGTCCCTTCCATGGCGATATGTCCCTGATCCATGACGAAAACCATATCCGCATGAATAATTTCTTCCATGTAGTGGGTGATCAATACTACCGTAATTCCCTCCACATCATTCAAGGCGCGAACCGCTCGTATCACTTCTTTTCGACCGTTCGGGTCAAGCATGGCCGTAGGTTCGTCCAAAATAATGCACTTTGGATGCATAGCGATCACGCCCGCGATAGAAACACGCTGCTTCTGTCCGCCGGAAAGCTTGTTGGGCGAATGCTTGCGGTACTCGTACATCCCCACCGCTTTCAGGCTTTCCTCCACGCGCTCCCAGATTTCTTTCGTGGGCACGCCCATATTTTCTGGGCCGAACCCCACATCCTCCTCAACCACCTGTCCGATGATCTGATTGTCCGGGTTCTGGAATACCATACCCGCCTCCTGACGGATATCCCAAAGGTGATTCTCATCCTGCGTGTCCATACCGTCCACCCAGACAGCCCCTTCCGTCGGATAAAGAATCGCATTGATATGCTTGGCAAGCGTAGACTTTCCCGAGCCGTTATGCCCCAGAATCGCAATAAAGTCCCCCTGCTTTATATCCAGATCCACCTCGTCCACGGCGCGGGTAATGCCTTCCACATTGCCCTCCTCGTCGCGGCGAATATATTCAAATGTCAGCTTATCCGTCTTTATGATTCCCATAACACTTCCTTTATCTGTTGTAACTGTTCCGTTCCCCACAGTTACCATCCATTTTCCGCCGTTTCCTGCTCAGATACGGCGTTTCACCACCGCCTATTGTACTGGATTACCGTGAAAAAAGCAAGTGTCGGCATCCATATCTCCCCCCTTTCAAAAAAATGTGATATAATATCCGGGATGGCAATGAGCAGCGCGCAGACGAAATCTGGAAAATGGCAGCTTACTGCGCAGCGGAATCGAGCGTGCACTGCAATACATGGAGGAATGAAAGAAACATGTCTGATATAAAAACTTTATTGCGGCAGGCGGCAAAACCCTTTTTGTTCCTGCTGACCTTTATTTTCATATGCGCCTTTCTGGCACACTATCTGGCCGGCGACGAAACTCTGCTGGAATATGCCAAAAATAATCCCGAGCTCGCCTACGGCACACAGGACGACACATCCGTCGGCAGTGGAAACAATCTGTCTGAAAAAGAATTGACCCAGCCGGCTGATTCCGCCCCGTCGGAAATGACACCCGCATCACCTACAGGCAAAAATGCAGGAACTTCCACCCCTTCGGAAGCCGACACCTCTATCACAACGGACAACTCCGACACATATACTGAAACAAACGACAGTACGTCAGACGCCGCCGGCAGCGATTCCGTTGGAAACGTCGACGATACCGCCAAACCCGTCAAGGAGTCTGACACAATGGAGCAGCATCCGGAACGCATCACTTACGAGGAGGGTTTTTATTACGAGCCACTGACCGATGAAGTCAAAGAAAGAATTACCGGCATTTCCTATCCGGAAAACGGCTGTACCGTCCCCTACGAGGATTTAAACTATGTAGGACTTAAGTATATTGATTTCAAGGGGCAGGAGCAGACCGGCGAGTTGATCTGCAACAAGGCCATTGCGCAGGATATGGTGGAAATTTTTCACGAGCTTTACAGAAATGAATACCGGCTCGAGAGCGTCCACCTGATCGACGAGTATGACGGTGACGACACTGCCTCGATGGCGGAAAATAATACTTCCTGTTTCAACTACAGGGTCGTTGACGGCACTGCCAGCCTCTCCAAGCACGCCTACGGACTGGCCATTGACGTCAACCCCTACTATAATCCCTATGTGGTCTTTGGCAGAAACAGTGACGGAAGCGACTATATCTCTCCGCCCGGCAGCGAAATCTATGCCGACCGCAGCCAGAGCTTCGCCTACAAGATTGACGAGAACGATCTGTGCTACCGCCTTTTCACCGAGCACGGTTTCACTTGGGGCGGCAACTGGAACTCTACCAAAGATTACCAGCATTTCCAAAAAAAGATTGACTGAGAGCATGCGCATGTTGTCAATCACTTCTGACTCTGCTTATTCGCGCAAAAAAGGGAGCTCTTCCGCTCCCTTTTTTCAGGCATATCCTTCTTCTCATCGTCAAGATATCTTTTTCAATATCTGGCTGTGTTTAATTACCGTCTGATTCAAAAGCTTTATGTTCTCATATACACAATCCATCTGATCCACATAATCCTGATAGCGTTGATAAGTACTCGTATAGCACGCCTCAATCGTATTCAGTCTGGGAATCACATTGTTTTCCAGCAAATCGACTTCAATTTTCACAACCTTACGTTCCACGCGGTTGGTTCTTCCCTCCACATGGTCAAGCTTTCCCTCCACTCGGTCGAGTCTTTCCTCCACATGGTCAAGTCTCTCTTCCACATGATCAAGCCTCTTTTCCACATGATCGAGTCTTTCTT
>ERZ779633.212-NODE-212-length-21070-cov-22.007756_pt1 | contig 21070 bp, 23 predicted proteins | sample MGYA00514195_ERZ779633 | MGnify/ENA primary metagenome ERZ779633 (study PRJEB29562, sample SAMEA4376707) | mouse gut metagenome | isolation source: Cecum | study: EMG produced TPA metagenomics assembly of the A DSS colitis mouse model was used to assess the...
TAATATGCTTACACGGCGGTTTGCGTTTCCCCTATATCGGACGAATGGCGAAAAACTTTAGGGCTGATTTTGAAATTTCCGTACTGCATTTCTGCCTTTCGTTCCCGAAAAGTGGTCGTTTCGTTCCCTCCGCCCGAAAAACGGAAAATTTCTGCCGATATAAGAAGTGAATGCCTATAGGGATTTGAGGTGATGGATTTTGGATATTGCAGTTGTGGATGACGAGAAAGCGATCAGGGAGCATATATGCGGGCTGGTGGAGGAACAGCAGCCGGAAAGCCGCATAGAAGCCTATGCCACGGGCGAGGAGCTGCTCGCATCGGAGAAACGGTTTGACATTGTTTTCCTTGACATACAGATGGAGGGCATGAACGGCATAGAGGCGGCAAGGAGCCTGCGGGAAAAGCAGGGGGATACCGTGCTGGTGTTCATTACGGGCATCAAGGATTATGTGTTTGACGCATTTGACCTCTATGCGTTCCAGTACCTGCTAAAGCCGATAGATGAGAGGAAATTTGCGGAAGTGCTGGAAAGGGCGGTGCGGGAGGCCGCAAAGAAGAAGGAGCGCCGTGTGCTGTTCATCAAGTCACGGAACCTTACCCTTGACCAGTCCGAAATCCTGTATATCGAGAGCAGGGCGAAGAAAGTGGAGATACACACCGCAGGGGCGGCGCAGGCCATAGAGATCTATGCGGCGATGGATGAGCTGGAGGGGCAGCTTGGGGAGAATTTTTACCGCTGCCACCGTGCGTACATCGTGAACATGGACTGCATCACGGAATATGACGGCGAGAGCATAACCCTCACGGGCGGTGACAGGGTGTATCTGACGAAAAAGAAGTATGGGGAGTTTGTGAAAGCCTATATGTGGCACCTGCAGAACGGGGGTGTGTCCAGTGTTTAAGATGGCGGATGTGTTATATGCGGCCCTGACGGTGTTCCAGGGGTACTGCCTGCAGTATTTTTTGGGGAGCTTTCTGGAAACAAGGATGAGGGGCAGATGGAACGGTCTGTATGTGGCGGGCTTATATGTGGCCCTGCGGACAGCCGTGGCGTGGTGTTCCCCGCCGGGATATGAGGATTACAGGGTGGCGGCGGGGACGCTGGCATTGTCGCTCTGTATCCTGTCAGCCCTTGCGGCGTGCTTCTATAAGGCGTTCCGCCCCGTCACGGTTTTCCTTGTGGTCTCGTTCCAGGCGTTGCTGGACATCAGTTCTTATGTGGCAGCAATTTTGACCAATAAGCCGGGGAATAAATTGCCTGATGTGTGGAACTGGTGTGTCAGGGAGGGGATTATCACATCAGAAAAGAGCCTTGCACTTTTAGTCTGGATTGGAACAGCAACTGTGTTAGTTCTCCAGTATTTGGTTAGCGCCTTGATGCTGTATTTTTCGCTGAAAAAAATAACACAGAACTTTCAGGAAAAGAACTACGGCATCAATAGGACGGAACTGCTTTTTATCCTTACTCCGGCAGCGGTGGGGCTGATGATCTGTATGCTCCTCCGTATCATCATGATCACGCTGGAGGACGGCGTCCTTAAAATGCTGTATGACGGGTATCCGATCCTTATCATCGTGATTCCTGCAATCCTGCTCCTGTCGCTGCTCTCCATCCTTTACGGGGTGAAGCTGTTCCAGGACATGATCTGTTGGAACAGGGAAAAGAGCGGCAGGATCGTCCTCGAAAACCAGATAAGCAGCCTGCAGGAACACATGGAGGAGATGGAGCGCATCTATTCCGGCATACGGGGCATGAAGCATGACATGAAGAACACCCTTGCCGTCATCCAGCGCCTTTCCGCAGTGGAAGGGGGCGGGGAGCTGCAGGAGTACCTGTCGGAGATGAACAAAGGGCTTGAAAAGCTGGAAGTGCGGTTCAGGACGGGGAACACGGTGGTGGATACCTTGCTCAACATGAAATACCATGAGGCGGTGCGGGATATGCCTGACTTAAGGATGGATGCGGATAAGCTGATACTCCCGCAGGGGATTCAGATACACAGCTATGACATAGGCATTATCCTGGGGAATGCGGTGGATAATGCGATTGAAGCCTGCCGGAAGCTGAAAGCGAAAGAGTCGGGGGCGGATGCCTTTATCCGCATAAGCTCCCTGCAGAAAGGGAACCTGCTCATTCTGAAAGTGGAGAACAGTTTTGACGGGCGGCTGGTGTTTAAGGCGAAGGAGGAATTCCCGGTGACGGATAAGGCGGACAGGAAATCTCACGGGATAGGGCTTGCTAACATCAAAAGCACGGCTGAAAAGTATCAGGGAACAATGGATTTCAAGGTAAATGGCAGGGTGTTCATCCTGTCCGTGATGATGAAAAATGAAAGGAGAGAGGAAGATGGATTTCGGAGTGGCAGGTAAATTGGGAGGGTACTATCTGGCGGAGCAGTACCGGAAGAATGCGACAGGAAAAAGTGAGGGCGTGAGCTTTGCGGAGCTTGCGGCGGCAAAGATGGAGAGGCAGGAAAACGTGTTGGGAATGAGTTTTGAGGAAATGATGAAGGGGAAATATCCTGAAATGAAAATTCATCAAGTGGACGCCTCAAAAATTCCGTCTGGCATATGGTGTCGGACTGATTTCCCTTTTGAAAAGTTTTTTGATGATAATGTAGATTATGATGAAGTGGTAAACTGGAAGTCGAGCGGTGCAGCACCGGCAATGAATAGTAAGGAGTGTCAAGCAAGGTATCAATCAACATTCGGGAAAAAGTCAGTTCTTGTGCCCCCTGCTTTACAGGAAAAAATGGATAATGACCCTGCGCTGGCACAAAAAGTGGCAAATACTGTAGACGCATTTATACAACAATCTCAAATGCCGCCTAGAGCTGTTTCTGTTTTGATTAGTTTAGATGAAAATGGAGAAATTGCAAATTGGACTACCTGCACAGAGGGCGGCTTTATGGGACCGTCTGAAAAAGAATTGCGTATGCTTGCAGAACGGAAACGGGAAAAGGAAGAAAAAGCAGCAGAATATGAACGGATTGCCGAAGAAAACGCATTGAAACGCAAAATGCTGGCACAGGAAACGGACAGACGGTATCACCAGAGCAAGGCGGTTTCGATTGCAGCATATGAGGCGGCGGGCATTTTGAAGTAAGGAAGATCATGCCCGGACTTACCACAAGGGGGCATGGGGCGGTTCCGAATGACAGAGGAGCCGCAGATAAGATTTTTAAGGAGGGATTTTATCATGCGTATAGGAAATAACAGTCAGGGAATCTGGCAGCTTTTATCAAGGGTGAACGGAAACAGGGCAAATACGAAGGGGGCGAAGCGTTCCGGCGCAGGTGGAAATACAATTGATGATCTGCTTTCCGGGCATTTCAAAAACTCTTATGGCGTGGAAAGCATGGAAATCACGGGAAAGACAGACTGGAAACGGATTGTCAATGTATCGGACGAAATGAAACAGCATGTTTATGAGGATGTAAAAAAAGAATTTTATAAATATGGCGGAATGTCCGGGAATAATACGGCTGAAACAGATGCGTATTATGACAAAATCCATTCGTATGTAAAGACGCTGGATTTAAAGACCCGCCGTGCGGCTCCGTGGACGCTGAACCAGCTCCATTTGGAAATTGCAGGAAGGGTAACGCAGGCAGTAAAGGCAAAAGACCCTGCATGGACGGCGGGGAAACCCATTTCCCATGACGTATTAGATGAGATTTTTGCGGGAGATACGCTTTATCAGGACAGTGTAAATGCTTTGTATGCGAAAGGCGGTAAAGGTCTGGATATGAAGGTCTGATATATTACAGAAAGCAGGGATATGTATATTGCCGATGTAGTCTGCACTTTATGCGGCGGGGCGTGAGGCAAACGTTTCTGTTAATTAAAAAAATAGAATGGAGGACAAAATCATGGCAATTTCAGGAATCGGAAGCGAGTACAACAATGTGTACGAAAGTACATATGCAGCACAGAAAAATGAGGCGGCAAAGAAAGAAGCCGCACCTGCACAGGCGGGAAAAGCAAAGGATACCGGGGAAAAGGCGGTATCGGATTATTATTCCTATTTGCAGAAAAATTATGACTGTATGTCTAAAGGCAATGTGACGGTATCCAGCGAGTATCTGAAGAAGTGTTCGGGAGATTCCAAAAAGGCGAAGGAACTGGAGGATTTCCTGAAAAAGATACCGGAGCTGGAAAAGCAGGGGTATGAACAGCTTTCCGCCCAGAACAAGGCTTTGGGCGGGACAGTGACCTATTACGAGCAGACATGGATGGTAGGTAAGGACGGCAGCATACAGAGTACCGTATATTCCGTAACCGAAACAGGAATGACCAATGCGGAAAGAATGAAGAAGAGCATGGATGAGCGTCTGGAAAAGCAGAAGGAAAAGAAAGAAGAGGAAGAAAAAGTACAGGAACGGAAAGAGGAAAAAGCGGAACAGGCTGAAAAGCTGGATGGAGGCACAGAGAAGGTTTCCGTGTTGGAAGCGCCTGGGCAGGAGATTACGGTCAAGTATGTGGAAGCAGAATCCGAGCTGGCGGCAAAGGCGATGATGCAGAAAGAAAAGCTGGAGGATGCGTATCATCCAAAGTTTGATATGAATGTTTAGTGCAGAACCCGATGTGGGGAAAAGCCTGTCAGCCATTAGTTATGAGAATGGCAGGCAGGAATATATGTATTTACCATCTTGAGACAGGAGGACAAAATTATGGCAATGGAAATCAGTAACAGGTATGGTCTTGATCATATTAACAAGGTGCAGACCGAACAAACAGAAAGAGCCGAAGAAAAAGACAAGACCGAAATCATTCTGGCACCAAAGGACGAGTATATCAGCAGTGAAAAGTCCGGGAAGAAACCAAGTGGCTTGTACCACATGGGACAGGATGAAAATGGAAATCCGAAAATTATCTTCGATACCGTCAAAAAGGCAGAAGAAGCAGAAAGCGAACAGCCCAAGGGCGCAAGGCTGGAAGGGGTCTCTGATAACGACAGGGTGAAGGTTACGATAGGCAATATGGATAAAGTTAAAAAAGAAATCGAAAAGCTGAAAGAGGAAAAGAAACAGCTTGAACATCAGTTGAAAATGGCGGCGGGCAATGAGCAGAAGACAAAAGAGCTGGAAGCAAAGCTGGCGCAGGTTGAAGCGGAATTAAGCGTGAAGGATACCGCTGAATATAAAAAACAGCACGCTGAGTATACCACAGAGGAATAAATCAGTCTGAGAATTGGAAGGGAGTGGAACAATGGATATCAATAATCTGCAAAGGACACTGCCGCAGTCATACCATGTAGATGCCGGCAGGATAAGGGAGCGCATTCAGCAGGCGGATAAAGGCATTGCTGCGGGGAAACGGCAGGGCGACAGCGTGGATATTTCCGGGGAAGGCCGCAGGGTTTTGAGGGAAAAAATGTCTGCGGCAAAAAGGATGGAGCCTTCCGGGGATATTGGGAATCTTTCTCCCATAAACTCCGGGGCATATGGCATGATGAATGATTTTGAAAAGGTCATGTCGGAACTTGGGGGAGGCTCCGTGTCGGACGAATTCGTGACAAAAGATTATTCGCAGGAGGACGTTGACGCGCTGAAAGCGAGGTTTGAGGAAACGGAAGGGGCGAAGACGGATACCTTTGACAGCTATGTGAATAAGATGGCTTCCGCCTACCAACTGCTGAAAGACCGCATAGAGGAAAAATATGCGGCATCCGGCGGCGGGAAGGAACATTACACTGCGGGGGATGGAAGCACGCAGGAGCTGACGAAGGAAAAGGAACTGGAAATGCTGGATAAAGCCTATGAAACGCACAGCAGGTTCATGGCGGCAAACACGCAGATATGGAGCGAGCTGCAGGGCTTTAAGGCGCAGACGGTATACCATTCCGGCGGTTCGGAAAAGGAAGCGGCTGCTGTGAAGGAGCAGGCCTACCATGCGTTTATGGATGCAGTCAGTGAGAAGAATGGCGGGCGGCTGAAACAGGAAAAGGGCAGCCTGAGCCAGTTCCGGCTGGATTTGGGGATATCCCCTTCCGCAAGGAATGCCCTGAACGGGATTTGGGATTATTATGCGAATTTGAAACATTGATGTGAGCGGGTATTTTATTTGGCGGAGGTGCCAAAACAAGCGCCTCCTGCTATTGGCTAACTGTTTGATTTTAGAAAGCAGTCATGTATATGGATATTTATAAGGTAGGTGAAATAATGCAGGTCAATTCGTCTAATGGCTCATTGCAGAACAGATTCTTTTCAGGGACAGGAAGCATAGGCGGTATCCATCTGCCCGACTTTAATGATAAATATGTTTTCTCCAAAAAGAAAAGCGGCATCAGTGATGAGGAATATCGGAAGCAGATTCGGGAACAGGCATATGAGGATTTTGCAAAAGGGCAGTTCCAGAACAAATCCGAAGGGTTTAACAGGCTGATGAAAAGCTACACATCGGAAGTGTCCCCGGACAGAAAAGGGATTATCACTTCCGGCCTGAAAGCTGTCTCCGGGAACAGGCAGAATGTGCTTAAGCCCATAGACTTTGTGGCGACGCTGCTGGAAGGGAAAGTGAAATATCAGAAACTGCCGTCAGGAAACAGCGATTACATAGAGTTTTACGATAAGAACGGGGAAATGGTGGCGACTTATTCCAATAATGGGTGGACGATGTATACCACCAATGCGGAGGCTTCCAGACAAACGGAAATGTGCATGATCTATAACGAGGCGTGGGGAAACGCAAAGAGGGGCATTCCGCTGGCGGATAAAGAAGCGGTTAATGCGGAGAATCCACAGAATAGCTTTGATGCAAAGGCATAGAAGGAAATGAAGCTACGGCTGGATATCTCCGATAAGCCATAGCTTGACAAGGCAGGGCAGGTATCCACGGTTTCCAACTGAACAGTAGGTTTTGAAATGGATATAACAGGAATAGCAAAAAGCCATCAAGCGGGAATCCAAAAGCTGGGAAAGGCATCATCCAAATTGTCTGATTCCCTCTGGAAGAAGGCAACAGGATGCGGCGCAGAACGTCTATATGGGGAATAAGTTCCTCGCCCTGCGGAAAAGCGAGGTGGACAAAGTCGCGCCGGACAGGGCGGCGCTGATGGGGAAGATTGATATGAAAGAAATACGGAAGATTGATGAATAGTGGAAGGGATGACATTTATGGATATTTTGAGGACTGAGGGCCTGACCAGGCAGTATGGGGTGGGGCAGGCAATAGTGACGGCTTTAGACCATGTAGACCTGCAGGTGGAAAAGGGGCAGTTTGTTGCCATCATCGGGGCGTCCGGCTCCGGCAAGTCAACGCTGCTCCATCTGCTGGGAGGCGTTGACCGCCCTGACGGCGGGAAGATATTTGTGGAAGATGTGGACATAGCGACATTTGGGGAGGAGCGGCTGGCGCAGTACCGCAGGCGCAAGGTGGGGCTTATCTACCAGTTTTACAACCTTATCCCCACGCTCAGTGTGAAGAAGAACATCTGCCTGCCCATGCTCCTGGATAATAAGGAGCCGGGTAAGGAACGGTTTGATGACATTGTAAGGACATTAGGGCTGGGCGACAGGCTGGAACACCTGCCGGGGCAGCTTTCCGGGGGACAGCAGCAGAGGGCGGCAATCGGGCGTGCCCTGATCTACCAGCCCGCGATCCTGCTGGCGGACGAGCCGACAGGGAACCTTGACCGGAAGAATACGGAGGAGATCATTTCCCTGCTGAAACTGTCCAACCGCCAGTATAAACAGACCATCCTGCTGGTCACCCACGATGAGAATGTGGCGCTGGAGGCAGACCGCATCATTAAGATAGAGGATGGGAAGATCATCTCGGATAAGGCGGTGCGGCCATGAATATCATACGGGAATACAGCTTAGACCAGGTGCGTAAAAACCGCCGCACCTCCATTTCCATCATTGTGGCAGTTCTGATCGCTTCCACGTTCTTATGTACATTGCTTGTTTTTGCGCAGAGTTTCTGGAACCAGATGGTACAGCAGCAGATTTATATTGGCGGGGATTGGGATGCGGAACTTATGGATGTCCCGGCAGACAGGCTTGGCATGGTGAGGGATAATGCGGGCGTAAAAGCCATGTTTGTGAAAGGGGACAACCAGACCGCTTTCCTGCTGGAAGGAACCGCGCTTCCGTATTTTTTGATACAGAACTGCGACAGCAATTATTGGGACGCCATGTATGAAAAGAATATGCTCCTGCGGGGGCGCATTCCGCAGGCTCCCGGCGAGGTCGTGGTCAGCAAGGATTTCTTTTTGCAGAACCCGGCATATGGCATTGGTGATACGCTCGCTGTGGAAATAGGCAGCAATGTGCGGACGCACATGGAAGAAAGCCAGCAGAAGGATGCCGCCAGCCTGACCATTGTGGGGGAACTGGATGTGTCTGTTTCCTCCGGATATGAAGGATACCTTGCCTATGGATTTATGGAGCCGGATGAACTTTCGCCGGACAGTGAGGTGGTGGTCTACCTCCAGATGGAGCGGAGGGGGAAAGTATATACGGCAGTCCCGCAGATTGCGGAGGCAATAGGGCTTCCGAAGGATGAATACGGGAACTACCCGTGCCGCTACCATGCCGCGCTGCTTGCATGGCACGGGGTATATGCGCCGGGGAGTTTTTGGGGGAGTGATGTGCCGAAGCTGTTCCTGGGGCTCCTGCTTGCGGCAGGCACATCGATGGCGGTATTTGCCTATATCATAAGGGGCGCTTTCGGGATTTCGGCGAAACAGAAGATTCATCAGCTCGGCATACTGAAATCTGTGGGGGCGGGGCCGAAGCAGATAGGAAGGACGGTCATTTATGAGGCGTGTATCCTTTCGGTTATTCCCATCCTGCTTTCAATGGTTTTGGGATACCTGTTTTCCCTCGGCGTCCTGTCTGCCTATTCCGATATGACCAGTGAAGTGTTCGGGAGCAGGATGGAGGTTTATTTTTCCCCGGCAGCGGCGCTCATGGCGGCAGTGCTTTCCTTTGCTATGGTCCTGCTTGCCGCACACGGGCCGGCGAAACAGATGTCAAAGATTCTGCCCATAGAGGCAGTGCGCGGGGAGCAGTACAGCATTTCCGTAAAGAAAGCAAAGAGCCATCCCGTATTGGCAAAGCACTTCGGATTCCTTGGGGAGATAGCGGCAAACTCGGTAAATGCGGGCAGAAAACTGTACCATACCTGTATGGTGACGCTTTCCCTGTGTATGCTCCTTGCCTTTGGGTTCCTGGCAGCGTTCACGGTTTCCGATATCAGCAATGCGCAGGCGGAAAACAGGAATCATTTTGATGTAAATATCACGTTGAGGACAGGGGAGCAGATAGACGGTGCGCTCCTTGCAGAACTGAAAGCCATGCAGGGGGTACAGGGAATATCTGTTTATGCAAGGGCGAACTGCGCTGTCTGGCTTTCCTGGACTGACCAGTCGGCAGAATTCCTGCAGGCAGGAGGTTTTGATGCCACAGACGGCTATATTGTGGAGCGTGACGGACGTTACCGTGTGCCGTGTGTGCTGGTGGGGATGGAGCAGGATGCCTATGAAAGCGTTCTGCGGGAAGCAGGCGCGGAGTCTTTGCCGGAATCTTCCGCTATTATTGTAAACAGCGTGGCAAAGAATCCCGGCGCAAGGGATTATGAGGCAATGCAGGAAACAATCCCTTATCTGAATCTTCGGCAGGGGCAGAGGGTGGAGTTGACAGAGAAGTATTCGGATGATACTCAGGGCGACTATGAGTTTGCAGTAGACGTTGCGGCAGTAATCCCGTCAATGCCGGAGATCGGGCTTGCCCCTTCATTTTATACACTGCCTGTTATCGTGCCGATGGAAGATTATTACTCCATCATCGGAAATTTCAGTGATGAGATGGAGGTTGATAATTATAGAAACTATGTAAATTATGCTGTGCCAGATGGAATGGATGAAGAAATTCAGGGCGAAGCGGAAAGGATATGCGGCGCATATCTGGGCAGCAGTGATTATATGACTTCCAGTAAGACGGAACGGATGAGGAACCGCGGGAGGATGACAGGCGCGACAATGTTTATCGTGTGCAGCCTTGCGGCGCTGTTCGGGATTGTGGGCATTTCCTCGGTGCTTTCTGCAATTCTGAACAGCTTAGGCCAGAGGAGGAAGGAATTTGCCATGCTCCGCTCAGTAGGTGTGGATGAAAAGGGAATCCGGCGGTTGCTTGGGATGGAAGGGTTTCTGCTGTCAGTCAGGCCAATATTGATTGGACTTCCGCTGCTCACCATTGTATGCGCCGCACAGTGCTATATAGAGGGAGTGTCCGTCATGGAATTTCTATACGCATTCCCGATGTGGGTGCTGATGGTGTATATTGTTCTGGTGCTGCTTGTGATTAACGGGATTTATATGCTGGCATCTAAGAAAATCAGGGATGATGTCATTGTAGAGGCAATCAAGGACGATACAGTGTAGGAACCATTGCAGTAATAGAAAACAGTCCAGGAGGCATACAGGCAAAGCACGGAAAAAAAGAGATGGCCGGATTCCTGCTTAAACTGTATGACAGTGAAAAGGTGGTGGGGCTGGTAGACAAGGTGAGTTTCAGTTTCCGGTTGTCTGACCCGTTGTTTCCCTATGCAGGAAATTCAGCTCATAATCAGCAACGTATGTGAAAATAGGTATTTATGAATGCTACAAAAGACAAACCGCCGCACTATGGCCATCATCCGCCATATGCGGCGGTCTGCCTTTTCCGCAGGCAGGCCGGGCGGTCTGATTTGGAAAGCGGGGGAATAAGAGGTAATATGCTTACACGGCGGTTTGCGTTTCCCCTATATCGGACGAATGGCGATATGCCATATTTGGGTGGTTGTGTATGGGTCTTCCATACAAAAGCGTCAACCTCTCTTAATAATTAACGATAATTGACCGATATATAAAATGGAAATAAAAATCGAAAGGAAGGAAACGGTATGGCAAAGGAAGAGATTACACCGAGTGAATGGCAGATTATGGAAGTCCTGTGGGCGTGCGGGGAGCCTTTGACATCCTCCGAGGTCTACAAGAGGATGCAGGGGAATGTGGATATGTCGATGAGGATGGTGCGGGTGCTGATGAACCGCCTGAACCAGAAGGACATCCTCGGCTACACGGTGGATGAGCATGATTCGAGGGTTTACCACTACTATGTGCAGAGGTCAAGGGAGGAATGCGTGAAGGAGAAAAGCAGGAAGTTTGTGGACAGCTATTTTTCCGGCAGCGGGACAAATGCAATGGCGGCACTGCTGCAGAGCTTCGCATTGACGGATGAACAGATAAAGGAACTGGAGGAGATTCTGGAGAAAAGCAAGGGGCAGAATGCGGAATCCTCAGATAAAAAGGAGTGAGGGCTATGCTCGACTGGCCACGGATTGGCAGCTTTCTGGATTTCTGCGCAGTATATCTGACAACACAGCTTGTGCGGTGCGCCGCCTTTTCACTTGTACTGACCGGGCTTGTGATGCTGCTCCGGAAAATGCTTTTTTCAGAACGGATTTTTTTGAAAGGGATGCTATGGGCAGTATTTCTGGTCACCCCATTTCTTGGGAAGCTGAAGCTGTTTTATGAAAATGCAGCCATATGTAAGGCGACATGGTGGATGACAAAGGGAACTATGTCCTGCCTGTGGGTTGGCCGTATTTATACAATGGGTATTCTGGTAGCCGTTATCTGTGTCTTTGGAAAGCGGCTGCGCCTTCGGAGGCTGGTTGCCGGAATGGAAAAAGTCTTTTTTGATGGCATCAGGATCAGTGTTACTGACATGAATATTACGCCATTCACAATCGGCCTGCTGAAACCGAAGATTGTCCTGCCAAAAACAATGGCGGACAGCTACAGCCGGGAGGAATTAAAAGCCATTATACAGCATGAGCAGACACATATCCGGTTAGGGCATTTATGGTTCGGGCTTGCGTGGGATATGCTGAGGTGCCTTTTGTGGATTAATCCGTTCCTGACAGTATTCCAGAAACATTTCAGAGCGGATATGGAAGATATCTGCGACAGGGTGTGCATACAGAACAGTGGGAAGACGGCACATGAGTATGGGCTGGTATTGCTGAAAACTCTAAAACTGCTGCTCTCTGAATCGGAGAATGTACCGCCCGCCGTTACCTATGCAGGGGAAAGTGAATTTATAGGCATGAAAAGGCGGATGGGGAAGATTGCAGGTTTCCACCCATACCGGAAAAAACTGTGTATGTGCATGGTAGCAGTTCTGGTAGCAGTAACAGGTGCGGCATTACTCGTCATACATAGCTGTTCTTATGCCCAATTCAGGGAAGATGAAAGCATACTGGTATATGAGTATGTCGGTGAAGATGGAGTTACCATTTCAAATCATGATAGCAGATTGGATCAGATGATTTCTTATGATGACAGTTATGTTTATGTGGACAGGGAGGCATTTGAGGCATTTTTGGGAAAAAACAATGCAGAGGGGCAGATATATATTGTCTTTGGAGGATTTTATAAACTTCCCGGTTTTTTATGCGGTGGGCAGTCATGTTTATATGAAACTGATTCAACGGATGAGGTAGTCCGGATTCCATACATAAGGCAAGAGGACAATTGGATGATGGCGTTGTTCAAAATATTATAGGTAAAAGGAATTGAATTTTAAGCATTCCTATAGAGAATGAAAATTGAACTTTGACAAAATAAAATCTCCCCGTATGATGTATATGAGTTTAGCGACTTAATACATCAGAAAACAAAGGAGATTTTATAACAATGAAAGTAAAGTACGAAGACCGCCAGAAACAAAAAGTAATCGCAATCACAACAGATACCCTCGTAGTTGGCGTGGACATTGCCAAAAACTACCAGTGGGCAAGGTTTGTTGATTTCAGGGGCATAGAGCATGACCGTGCCCTGAAATTTAAAAACAGCAAAGGCGGCTTTGAAACTATCTTAGCAAGGATCCGGGAGATATGCAAGAAAGAAAATTTTGCAAAGGTCGTTGTCGGGATGGAGCCGACAGGACATTATTGGAAAGCGTTTGCGAACTGGCTTGAGAAACAGGATGGGATAAAAGTTGTTTTGGTGAACCCATATGCAACAAAACAGGCGAAGGAACTGGATGACAACAGCCAGACGAAGTCCGACAAAAAGGATGCGCTGACGATTGCAAAGCTGGTGAAAGACGGGAGGTATTTTGAATTGTATCTGCCCCATGACGTCTATGGGGAACTGAGGGTACTGTCCACCACCAGAACCGGGTTAAACAAGCGTAAGAACGTATTAAAGAATACTATCACGGCGGTAATGGATGAATATTTCCCGGAGTATGAAGAAGTGTTTAAATGCCCGCTTTCCGGCAAGGCATCCCGGCATATATTAAAGACCTGCCCGTTTCCGAAGTTCATCCTTGGCATGGGAGAAGACGGTGTTACGGATGAGATAAAAAGGTCGGTAAAGAAAAGTGTCGGGAGAAAGAAAGCTGTGCAGCTTGTAGAGGCCGCAAAGGATTCTATTGGGGTGGATTACGGGGAAGAGGCGGCAAGGCTGAAGCTGCGCCTGATGCTGGAGGAACTGGAACTCCTGGAGAAACAGACAGAAGAACTGGAAAGACAGATGGAAGATACCCTGCAGCAGACAGACTATGCAGATTTTCTCTTAAGCATAAAGGGAATAGGCATTGTGACACTGGCGGCTTGCCTGGGAGAGCTTGGCGACCCGACAAGATTTGAGAATCCACGGCAGATGAGCCGCATGGCGGGATACAACTTAGTGGAGGACAGTTCCGGCAAGAACAAGAGCGGGACGAAAATATCCAAACGGGGAAGGAAGAACCTGCGGAGCGTGCTTTACCAGATGGCACTGACAATGGTCGCAGTAAATGAGGAGATGAAACAGCTCTACCATTACCTGAAAACGAGGGAGAAAGCCCCTCTGAGGAAGATGCAGGCCCTGATCGTCATCAGCAAGAAGATCCTGACACTGGTCCATACGCTTGCAAGAAAGAAAGAGAACTACGATCCAGTGAAAGTCTTCGGACATGTCCGCAGGGAGCAGCTGAAAGCGGCTGCATGAGAATAGAATAAGCCGGTAATGGCACGGGGACAAGGAGGAGTCCACCATCAGCCCAATGAGGCAGCAATCAAGCACAAGTCTGCCCCGTGCCTTTATCCATAAAGCAGAATGAAGGAATGTGAGGGCATAGACCCAGCGAGAACTGATAGGGTAAGCAAATGGATATGAACCGGAAGAACAACATCACAAATCACTCCATCCATTTATGGATGATGATATAAAACTTTAAAAATATATCGGGAGATATATTGACAAATTTCAAATTTTGAGATAGGAGGATGATATCAATGAACATTAGTTTCAATGCAGGGAGTTCTGGAGGATACAGTAGTATCAACAAAAACAGTGCGCAGTATAAAGCTGTTGAAAGGGATCATTTGAGTGCCATCATTGCAAATGAAGCAAGCATGTCCGAAAAGGAGCGGTTGATTTATGAAACATTTGGCGGACGGGATACTATCATTAAAAATTACATGAAATTATATGACTCTAATGGAAATTTCCTTAATGCGTATGGCGTAGCAGGAATGTGCGTAGATGGAAAAAGTCCTTCGGAATATAATCAGATTATAGATGTTTCCGAAGACTGGCGTCAAGAGATGTTTGATATGGTCAAAAGGGAGTTCATACAAGAAAATGGTGTTGCGAATGGGGATACAACCAAAAGAACATCACTGTATACGGCATATCAAAAAAGCATTAAGATTGATGACCGATTGAAAGGTACATGGACGCTTGGGCAATATGAAAAAGCATATAATAAGGCTTTTTATGATGCGGTAAAGGCGGCTAATCCGAATTGGCAACAGGGACAGCCGTTTGATTCCAGAATACTGGACAGCGTTACAAGGGAATCCGTAGAAAGCCAGCTTGTCAAAAGTGGCAATACATTTGTAAAAAAATCATCTTCGGGTAGCAGATTGGATATGAAGATATGATCTTTACACCTTATTCCGCAGAGGTGCATAAATTTATGCCTTTGCGGAGGTGTGGGGGAGCTCTAAATGATAAAGGATTTAATCAAAACAAAGTAAAGGAGAGTGCACATTATGAATATCGATTACAGCCGGTTTTACAGAGGAACAACAAATATTCCCTCATATGGGAGTGGTGCATATAAGAAGGATACCCTTGTAAAGTATGAATTTAACACCACGGATGAGCATGGCAACAAGGTAATGGATAAGATGTCAAGGGAAGAAACCCTGCAGGCAATGAAAGACATCCGTTCACAGTATGGGGATGCGGTCATTGTGGAATTTTCGGGAGACGGTATGGCAGCCCTCGTGGAAGGAAAGAAAGGCAGCATGGTGCCGGAAGATAAGGAAGCAATGGAAGCGAAAAATGCGGCGTTCCAAAAGGATATCGTGCAGATTGACAATTCCCTGAGTGACCTTCCGGCATATTCGGGTATGTATGGCGCAGATAAGGCGGTTGCGTCTGCTTTGGAGAACTGCGGCAAAGAGGAGAAGGGATTTGTGTATGACATCATCCGGCAGAATTTCCTTGTGGGGAGCAGCGGTTCTATGACAGAGGAAGAGCGGCAGGCGAATATCTCACTCGGCATGAAGAAAGCAGAATATGCGGCACAGAACTTTATCCCGGAGGAAAGCAGGGAGGCATTTCTGGAAGCGATGGAGTCCATTGCAAAACTGGCAAGCGCAGGAAAAGCCGACAGCAGCGGGGACATGAATTACGGCGTTGCAAAAGCCAGGTATCTTGGGCATGGCAGCGGCCTTGTCCAGACCACAAACGCGCTTGGCATGATGCAGGCGATGGATAAGGACGCATATGCCGAGTACCAGAAGATGGGCCAGAACGATGATGGCGGGCTTAGTTCATTGAAATACCTTACGAACTGGTATGCAGGCGCAGTAAAGAAAGACCCTTCGATGGTTGATACTTACGAAAAACAGTCGGAGGAATATGTGGAGAAAAACGTGAAAGACCGGGAGCTGGATGCAACCTTTGTGGACATAAAAACGGAAAGCATGGCGGCTTTCCTTGAAAGCCTGAAAATGTTCCAGAGTAATCACCCCAATTTCCTATCATCTATCATAAACCGGGAGCTGACATCGAAGTTTTGGTATTGATGGTACAGTAACGGGGGAGGTCTGCCACGGCTACATATCCCCAATAAGGCACAGAGGACGAACAGGCTTCAGCAGGGAAGCAGTTGCAATATAAAAAAATGATGGGGGTTCTGCAGCATTATGAAAAAGAATATTATATTGTGGTTGGCGGTTTCAGCGGTAGTCATGCTGGCATTGCCGTGGCTTGCGGTTACTTTAGTAAAAGGCGATGCAGGAATGGCCGTATGTTTTCTTTTGTTTTTTGCACTTAATCCGTTATACTCCGTGATATTCGGCGTTTTTGCAGGAAAAGATATGAAGCATCTGTGGAGCCTTCCAATTGTTTCGGCGGCTCTGTTCCTGATTGGCACATGGATATTTTTTGATATGGGTGAAATGGCATTTATACTGTATGCGGTGGTCTATCTTGTATTAGGGATAGTGGCCATGCTGATTTCTATGATCATCAGAAAGAAGGCACAAAGATAATAAATGCATACGGTTCTACAGTAGCATATCCCCATAGGCTACAGAGGGACAGGGCAGGCTTCCCCGGTTTTCCGGCAGATTGGGGAATCGGGGAGCAGGGGGAGCTTTACAGATTAACTTTTTGGAGGCGTGGTTTGAAAAAGAAACTCATTATTGTTTTCGTGGTAATAGCGGTGATTCTGCTGCTGATTCCGGTTAAAAAGGTCTATGAGGATGGTGGGACACAGACCTATACAGCCCTGACTTATAAAGTGATTGTCTGGAAGCAGATAGATGGGAAAACAGGAACGGAATTTTACATTTTTCCTAACAATTTCCACCAGTTAGATTATTACGAGTGACTTTTGAAAGGCTGTTTTTGTATGGAGATAACAGGACGCGGCACAGAACGTCTATATGGGAAATAAGTTCCTCACCCTGCGGAAAAGCGAGGTCGCAAAAGTTGCGCCGGACAGGGCTTCTCCCCGGTTTCCGGCAGATTGGGGAGAGGCTTCATGAATGGCAAAGTTTTCTTTTAGCTGTTTTTGTAAAGAAAGCCAAAGCATAACAGGAAGGCAAGATATTATGAAAAGATTGATTATATTGGTTTTATGGGTGGTTTGTATGCTGGCTTTGCTTGTTGGGTGTTCCAGTCAGGAAAATGAAATAGGAGATATCGATAATCATACGCCGATTGCTTTGTTGGATGATGCGGTTGTTTATAACTATATTGATGATGACGGTGCATTGGTAATTGGACGATATGTTCTTTCCTCAAAAAGGCAATCAGATATCGTAAGTGTGGAAGAGTTTTATATTTCAAGTGGAAAACCTACAGTGATTGATAATTCTGTTATTCTGCCTGTAACCTTAAATACAAACGAACATAAACTTTTGATGGTAAACGCTGATTCTGACACATCTGAAATGATATTTAGCGAATTTAATTCTTATCCAATGGACGCAGTTTCTGTAATGAACACAGACATTTATATGTTAAGCACCATGAAAGATGATGTGGCTACAGCAACTTATATCAGAAAATATAATGAGAATACCGGGGATATGGATATCTGCATTGAAAAACAGTTTACAGATAATACAGGTGAACAGATAACGACATTTGCCTGTAGCAACGAAAATATTTATGTGCTGGTAAATAATATGGGAGCAGAAAATGATGTTTATATAGAAATTTATGATGATAAAAAATATGATTTACTTGGTAAGCTGTACTTTGATTCTGAATTGAGAAATTTTGTTTCCAATAATGGGATAGTAGAATTTTATTGTTTTGACAGTTACATATACATAAGGAATTTTTCAGATTATGGTGCGATAGGGGAAATAGAAAATAACCAGATAAAAACCTTTCTTAATTTGCCTAGTTTGCGTATGGCTTATAACGGTAAAAATACGCAGGATAATTATTATGGATTTTTTGTAAGAAATGGCAGAGAGCTTTATCTTTTAGATGTTTATTCTGATACTCTATATGAAACCAATTTAGATCTATCACAAGATGAAAGCATTCGTAATGCTATCTCTGATGGAAATAATATATGTATCAGTATTCTTGATGAGAGGGATACAGAGTCTTTTACAACAAAAAAGACCATTATAGTGGATTTCAATGAATTGAAAGAAAAAGCATATCAAACAAAGTGAAAAAGGCTATCCATTATATATCTCCAATAAAACACAGAGAGCAGGCTTCCCCGGTTTCCGGCAGATTGGGGAATCGGGGAGCAGGAAGAAAACCAATAATAGTTTTGGGTTTTGCGTGATAGTATACAGAAAAATTAGAAAATGATAGCGGGAGGAAAAGGGCTGTTCAATGGCTCTTTTTTGCTTTCCGTTCCCGAAAAATAGTTGTTTCGTGCCATCGGGTGAAAAACAGATAATTTCTATTGTTGGAGAGCGTGGAGGTCCACGATGGAGGTCTCCTGCATTTCCATTTCCTTGACGGCACGGAGCTGGAAATCGACACGGAAGAAGACAATAATGCAGAAAAGTGTCGGGGCGGTCTTGTGCCGCCCTGTGCTTTCTGTTAAAATACATTTATGGGGTACTGCCATAACGGTAGGCGGCCAGTCCTTCTTCGCAGAGGGACTATCCCTCTGACAACGGGTAAAACCGGGAAAGGAGGGATTGCTTATGAGTGACTATGAACTGCTGACGGTTGTTCTGATGATTCTCGGAATCATCGTTTCGATTCTGATAGCGTACATAAACCATACAAAAAAGTGACCGCCCCGTCCAAAGGTAAGGTCACTTTCTTGTAAGTGTCTTTAGTTTGGGCTGACCGTCTATCGGCAGTATCCCTTTTGTGCTTTTATTGTAGCAGATTCCCACGCATCTGTCAAACGCCGAGGGGCTTTTTTCGGCTCTAAACGGCGGTGAGGGGTGCCTGTAGGGAATATTATAAAACGAAGGGCTACGCTGGCAAGTAGGAAAGAATATTTTATGACTATTGAAAAGAATGGTCAAGAGATTAAAAAATGGAACAATGAATAATTTAATAAAAAATACAATTTGAACCATTGACAACTAAAATGGACTGTGATATTCTATGGTCAGTTGAACGAGACGGAGGAATTAGTATGAATGAAGAAATCAAAGTTCATCCGATTAAATCATTTAAAGACTATGGACTGGCAAAACGGAATTTTGAGGAACTGACAAAAAAAATCAGTTCGGTGAAGTTGGATTTGGAATTGGATGATGAAGAAACACCTAAACTAGAGAGCGGAATTGTGGAGATGGAACAAAAGTTAGAGGAGCAGAAAAAACATATTACTGAGTTTATCAATGCACAGGGAAATTACGATTCTAAGTTTTTAAGCAGTAATCTGGATTATTTGCTAAAGATGCATGGTCTGCGGATTTCTGACCTTGAGGAACTGTTAGGCGTGAGCGCAGGGTATGTTTCCAGAACAGTGAATCCGGATTCAAAGAAAAGATTATCTGTGGATATTGTTTGGAAAATATCGGCGATTTTTCAAGTTAATGTCGATGATCTTTTAAATATTGATTTTCAGATTCCTACCCAATCTCTATGTGATGTAATTGCTTTTTTTAAGAAATTGAAGCAGGAGACTGATGAAGCAACAATTCATTGGAACAATCAAGGTAATAAGGAAGAAGATCATGAAGGAATATTTTTCAGGGAATTGGAGGAAGGCGGACTGGACGGAACAAAGCGGTATAAGTACGCTCCAGATGGGAATGCAAATGAAACAAAGGCAGTAGGGCTTACGGATGACATTTTTTCCGCAGAAACCAGTATAGGCCACCTTTATATTTTGCCGCTTGAAGATCAATTTGGTGAAAAGGGATATGAACTGTATCGTTATACAGGCCGGGAGGATTATAATCAAAACTACTATGATAGTGATGGCCCAGACCTAGAGTTGATTTGCTCAACTTTTGATGATAAGAGTAATACATTGAAAGGGAAATGTGATGAACTTTTTAAATCTGTCAAGTTGCATGAATCAGATTTTGTAATATCTGAATCCGCAAAAAATTTAATTGATAGGTATTTAAATCCTAAAAAGAACAATGCATCGGATGGCTTTATGAACATACCAGATGGCATTGATGAAGAACTGCCATTTAATTGAGGAGGTGTTATGAATGGAAGGGATAAAAACCAAAGGGGTAATCAAATGCCCTTGCTGCAGTAAGGGGAAGATTTTAGCGTATGAAGATGCCGCAGGAAAATCCTCTATTCAATGTAGCAAATGTCATACATTTTTGCTGGTGGATTATGATAAAATGACCGCAGAGCCAACTTTGCGGGAAAAAGAAGTTTACAAAATGGTTGTGAATGAATAAGGGAATGTTTGCTGACTGAGCAACAGGGCGTCAGATAGGACAGCCACTAATAGCCAGAGCAGATTATTGGGACAGGGTATAAAACCTGCCAGATAATTTGTTCTGGCTATTTTATATGTGCAAACAGGATATAGGACAAGCCATGCAGAGGATATTTAGAATATTATGAGAAAGGATGGGATGAATATGGCAGACTACATTATTCAATTATTAGGAGGGGTTGATAAATTTCTATCTGCGCTGATTGTATTTTTGGTAATAAATTACATAGCAGAAATGCTACTTGTAATCGTGGGGGAGGAGAAGCGTTCCAATGTGTTTTTGCTAAAGAATATGTTTAAGAAAGCAGCGATATTTATTTTGGTGATTGTCTCCAATATTGTAGGTACAATCATTGAAAGCAGTTATGCAATTCGGACGACAGTTATTCTGTTTTACATTTCAAATGAAGGACTTGCTATATTAAAGAATATAAATCGGCTTGGAGTGTCGCTTCCTCAAATATTGGTAAAGATGCTAAATCAGATAGGGGATGGGAAATAACATAGTTGCAGAAAAGTCCCCCTTATTGATAGAAAGAACCCGGTGTCGTAGCTTACCTCTGTTTTGGCTGGATTGCAAGCGGAAAAAGAAAAAAGCCGGAAACCGCTTGTAGCGTCCGACATTTTCTGATAAAATATCCATACGGGGTACTGCCA
>ERZ779633.213-NODE-213-length-20921-cov-14.821863_pt1 | contig 20921 bp, 20 predicted proteins | sample MGYA00514195_ERZ779633 | MGnify/ENA primary metagenome ERZ779633 (study PRJEB29562, sample SAMEA4376707) | mouse gut metagenome | isolation source: Cecum | study: EMG produced TPA metagenomics assembly of the A DSS colitis mouse model was used to assess the...
CCCTCCGTGATTCCAGATCCGGCATCAACCTCTCAAGGGAAAATCTCCACCGCATTGATGCAGTCATTACCCCTTTGATCTGGCAGGGTCATTCCCCCTATCAGATCGTTGTGGAACATCCCGAGCTCGGTCTTTCTGTCCGTTCCATCTGCCAGTACATAGAACTCGGACTGCTTACCGGCCGCAACATCGACCTGAAACGCAAGGTTAAGTTCAAAGCGCGTAAATGCCATAAAACACAGATCACTGACAGGCAGGTGTTTTCCGGCAGGCTTTACAGCGATTTCCAAAAGCTCCCTCCTACACATGTAGTCGAAATGGATACCGTCAAATCCTCAAGGGATTCTAAAAAATGTATCCTGACTTTCTATTTCCGGGATGAGAAGCTGTTCCTTGCCTATCTTTTGAACCGCTGTACCAAGGGCGCTGTCCGGGCTGTCTTTGACCGTCTGGAAAAACGGCTTGGCACTGTGACTTTCAGCATCCTTTTCGAAACAATCCTGACTGACAGGGGCGGTGAATTCGGCGATCCCGAGGCCCTTGAAACTGGTATGGATGATTACCGGCGTACCAGCATTTATTACTGCGATCCCATGCGCAGCGGTCAGAAAGGCGGCATTGAAAATGCCCACACAAAACTGCGCGAGATCCTTCCCAAAGGCACCGGCTTTGAATATCTGACCCAGTGGGATCTGAACCTGATTGTTAATAACATCAATTCCGTCCCGCGCCAGAGCCTTCTTGGCCTTACTCCATACCGGGCGGCAAAAGAAAACTTCGACATGGATGTCCTGTTAGCACTTCAGCTCAGGCCGGTCGATCCCGATCAGATCAACCTGACACCTGAGCTGATAAAGTAACCTTTAAATCCAGGCAAAAATCTGTTGCCAGGAGACGCTGCTTTTAAATCTTCATAAAAACCAGACATCACTGGCAGAATTTAGTCCTGCACACGACGTTTTCTGCCGGTCTGTTTGCTATGCCCTGTTTTAGAAAATCTGCCCGGATTTAGATTTATTATAATTCAATTTCCAACTTTATGGCTTCAAAAAATTGAAAAAGACAATAGATTTGAAAGGGCAGTAGAATTTACTCCTGCACTGGAATTTACTTTTGCAATTAAGCGGCAGACTCGAAATGCTCCGCATTTCTCGTTCGCGTTGCTCGTCATAAGCCATCAACGGCAGATTCGTATGCAAGCCTACATCTGCCGTTGTCGCCTACTGACTCTGCTTATACACGCAAAAGATGGGAGAGACCGCATCGCGATCCCTCCCGTCTGCCATACAGGTAATACAAAATCAGTTTCCGTCCGCTTCACAACCGCAGGTAGAACCGTTCCCATTAAAGGGCCTCTGCTCAAAACGGGGCTCAAACCGGGAATCCTCACAAGGGCAGGGCGCAGGTTCGGGTCCCCTGCAGGGCGGTTCCGGTCTCGGACAAGGTATTACCGGCTCATCACAACCGCAGCCGTTCCTGCCGTCGTTTCCGTTACATCCACAGCCGATTCCCCTGCCGTTCTGTCCACAGAAAAACAGTAACAGTATGATCCAACAACAGTTCATAGGGTTTCATCTCCTTTTTCTCTCATACCCTATCGTATGCGGGAAAAGGGAGTTGGTTCTCACTTGACGTCACGGACAAGAATCTTTTTTCGGATATAACGAAACGTCTTTTCCTCCCCCTGCTTAGCAAGCATCTGCAAAAGAAACTCCAACAGCCGCTTTGTCTTCTTATGCAGGGGCGGCGGCGTCTTCGCCGACTGATAATAACGCAGGGGATCCTCATCGCTGTAGGCTGCTCCATGATAGACTTTACAGGCCGCTACGCGGTCCATAAACATCTCCACCACATAACGGGTCGGCATGGGTGCAGGTGCCATACCGCCTTCGATATCCTTGGCACTATAATCGATCCAATATTCATAATGGTGTTTGTTCCGTCCTTTGTGATGGAGCCATGCCGAAGAATAACCGATATCTTCTCTTTCTGCATTGTTGGGGCTCCTGTCGCCCTGATAATATTTTGCTCCCACAAAGAACTCTGTCGGGCTGTACTTGGAGAGATCATGCAACAGTCCCTGCCTGAAAAGCCCTACCCGGAAACAGCCGTCCATAACCAGCAGCTTGTGACGGGTAATGGTCTTGAAATGTTCCCATGCTTTGCTCATTTTTTCTGTGTCCTTCTCTGCTTTCTGCGCACAGTCTTTTCCGGCTCCGCCAGTATATCCTCCGTACTGTAGAATGCAACCGTCCTTGCCGGAAGACAGATTTCTTGAGAATTTCCTTTTTCTTCCACATCCGGCAATTCCTCACCCGTAACGGTATGATAGATCCATCGCTTCCCCTTGGGAAGGGAGGGCAGTCCCAGATAATTTACCTCCCAGTGCATATTGATGCCAATATAAACGAACCTTGCCTCCGCCTCCTTTTTCTCTTTACCGGAGCCGCTGCAGTAAAGGATCCCCAAACTGCGGCTTACGGGATCCGTATCGGGTTTCCAGGCATCCCTGCCATGGAAGGATATCCCGGGATATCCGGAGGTATCCGCTTCATAAAGGGGGCTGCCATACTGAATAGGATATTGTTTGCGCAGATAGATCAAATGTTTTGTATAAGCTAAAAGCTCCTTCCCAAGCTCTGTATGATTCCACTTGACCCAAGTGATCTCATTGTCCTGACAATAGGGATTGTTATTCCCCTCCTGGGTATTTGCAAACTCGTCTCCACTGTAGAGAAGGGGCTGCCCCTGTGAAATAAAGAGAAAGGTAAGCGCATTTTTCATCTGCCGCAGGCGCAGCCGCTGTATGCTTTTTTTGCGGCTTTTTCCCTCCACGCCGCAGTTCCAACTGCAATTATAATTCGTGCCGTCCTGATTATCTTCGCCATTCTGTTCATTGTGCTTGCGGTCATACGAAACCAGATCGAAAAGCCGCATACCATCCCATCTGGCAATGCTGTTGACCGCATACGCCTCCTGCGCACTTTCCCGCACATAATAGACAAAGCGATTGAGCAGATTATCGTCTCCCTTGAGGAAACGGCGCATATCGTAGAGGAAGCTGTCACTTAAATAAGCAAGCTGTTCCGACTGATTTCTCTCATTTTTATACTCCCCTTCTCCAATAAGAAGCAGGGTATCCGCAAGCAGCGGTTCCTGCGCAATCAGCGAAACCGGCAGGGCAGCCCCCATCAGATGAAAGCCGTCAATATGATATTCCAACACCCAGTAACGCAGGATGTCCAAAATCTCCACGGCGCCCAGCTCCGGCGGAAAATAAAACTGCATCGTCACGCTGATGCCCGCCGCATGAAAGGCGCGCACCATATCTTTAAATTCGGTTGCCGCGTCTTTGTCGGCAGCATATGCGCCCTTGGGCACATAATAAAGCCCCTTCTGGTATCCCCAGTAGTTGATCCTGGGAGGCTTTTTCTCCTCTGTTCCGAGCGCGGGGAGCTCCTTTTTATAGTCAAGCACCGCCTGCTCCATGGTCTGCGCCGTGTTTTCAGGCATGACTTCCTCAAATTCATAAGCCGGCATAAGAAGTACCGTATTGATTCCCAGATCCTGCAAATAAGGCAGTTTTTCCACCATGCCCGCATAGGTCCCCTTATGCTTTACCCCCGAGGAGTGGTGCTTTGTAAATCCCCGCACATGCAGGGCATAAATGATTCTGTCCCGAGAGGCGATACGGACATTTCTGTCATCGCCCCAGTCATAGCTGCTTTTGACCGGCAGACAACGCGCCGCGCCATCCTTTGGCATACCGTAATGACCGACTCTCTCCACCGCTTTGCAGCAGGGGTCCTGCCAAACCTTCTCCCCGCTGTAAAAAAGATAGCGGCAGCTCTTATCCTGATAGCCGGCAAGCAGCATGGTACAGACTGTTCCCACACGACAATCATCAGGAAAAGCAACCCGCATACCGTCCTGATGCCTTCTGTCATAGAGGATAATCCCCGTATCACGGTCTTCCCCGCATACCGCAGAGACACGAAGCCCTTCTTCCTCAAAGGATACGCCCAGCGGATACATTCGTGTTCTGTCCACACACTTTATTTTAAATGATTTTTGCATCAAGCCCTCCGTCCATGCAAGTCACATTCCCGTCATTCAGCCTGTCGGCTTCGGGAATACACGTTAAGTCAGTTTATATTATATAAAAAATTGGAAAAATTTTCAATCTTATTTCCAGTTTTCCACCAAAATATCCAACTAATACGTCCTTCTGAATTGACTGTGCCGCCCATCTATTATATGATGACAATAGATAACGATAGGAAACGACATAGCAATCGCTGCGAGAACGGAGGCGCCCATGAACAAACAGGACAAAAACAATACATCAGAAGAACTCGAAAAGGAAGAAATGACCGTGGAGCTGGAACTGGATGACGGCACAAAGGTCACCTGCGCCGTGGTCACGATCCTGACCGTGGCAGGAAAGGACTACATCGCACTCCTGCCCCTTACGGAAAGCGGCGATAACACGGACGGTGAGGTCTGGTTCTACCGCTACAGCGAAAATGCGAAGGACCCGAACGAGGAACCGGAGCTTGGCTATATCGAGGACGATGAAGAGTACGAAGCCGTGGCGGACGCCTTCGACGAATTTCTGGACGCCGCCGAGTTTGACGAGCTAGTCTGAATAATAAGTTTCAAAAATCGGGAGGGCGCATCCTTCCCGGTTTTTCCGTTGTAGTAAAATAAGCAGAGTTTCTGCTTTGCCCGGGTCATCGCCACATAGAACATCCTTCTCTCCTCCTCCACCGCCTCCTTCGTCTTTGACTTATCCAGCGGGATCTTGCCCTCGTTGCAGTCGGGTATATAGACATACGGAAACTCCAGACCCTTGGCGGCGTGCATGGTTAGGATCTGAGCGCCTTCTTTTTCCGGAGTCTCCTTTCTGATGACTTCCCGATATTGACTAATGTAGTTATTCATATCCTGTAAGGTGGCAAACTGCCTGGAAAACTGTGCAAACTCCTCCCCCACCTTCTGAAACGCCTCCGCCTTTTCGGAACCATATTTTTCCCGCAGCCAAGCATCGTACCCCATCACATTGCGGATATAATGAATCTGCAGATGCAGCCGCTTTCCCGCCAGATGATCCAGATCACGGTACAATCTTTTCACGCTGTCCTGAATTTTTGGCACATTTGTATAATAAGCGATCAAGGCTTCCCGCTCCACCTGTTCCCCCGGCAGACTGTCCCGTTTCATATACCGCAGAGGTCTGTTCATGATGCGCAGGAAATACCGTCTTTTTTGATCGCCTGCCGCCAATGCCAGATATGCCCTGATATCCTGAATCACAAAATGCGCAAAACGGTCTCTGGGCTTTTCTCTGAGGGTATAGGGCAGTTTCGCCTCATAAAGTGTCCGAGCCCACATTCCGCAGTCAAAATTTGTACGGCAGATCAGAGCGCAGTCTGAAAGCCGCCCTATCTTCTGTTCTTCTGCGAGCGCAGCAATCACTGCCTTTCCCACGTCTGCCTCCGTCTCCTCATGAAAAATACGGATCCCCACTCCTTCCTCATGGCTTGCCCTGATTTCCTTTGGCAGACGATTCTCATTCTCGGATACGACCTTTCCCGCCGCTGCAACGACCTTTTCATGGCAGCGGAAATTGACATCCAAAAGAATCCGTTTCGCATCCCCATAATCCCTGAAAAACTGCTGCATACTGTCAGGCGTTGCCCCACGGAAACCGTAGATTGCCTGGTCATCGTCCCCCACGATAAAAAGATTATCTTCCGGCGCAGCGAGCAGTTTCACGATTTGATACTGTTTAGGAGAAATGTCCTGAAATTCGTCCACCAGAATATAACGAAACTGTGTCTGCCACTCCTTTCGTACCTTGCCATCCTCAAGCAAAAGATTAAGGCAGACTTCCACCAGATCATCAAAATCAAACTTGGAAAACTCCCGCAGCCAGCTCTGATATTCCTCTGCCAAATACAGAAAATCCTCCTCGCTCAGCTTTTGGATGGAAAGTGCTTCCTGATTTCCTCCTGTCTTACGTCTGCCAATTTCCGCCAAAAGTTCCTCGATATCTTCCTCCTGTAATCCCAAAAACCGCTTGTGCGTATGTATGATGTCCCTGACAAGTTTTCGTCTCTCCGTCTCTGTAATGATGGTATAACCGCGATACTGCGCCGACTGTCGTAAGATATAATAGAATACTGCGTGAAAGGTGCCGAAATGTACGGGTGGTCTCTCGTTTTCCATCAGCCGAAAGAATCTCTCCTGCATTTCCAGTGCGGCCGCCTTCGTGAACGTAATGACTAAGATCTGTGCGGGCTCTGCGCCCTGTGATGTGATGAGTCTGTGGATACGGTGCGTGGTGACAAAGGTTTTACCGCTGCCGGGCCCGGCCAAAACAGCCGCAGGCCCGTCAACGTGTTCTATGGCTTCCTTTTGCCTTACGGTACAGGAAACATCAAGTCTGCTCAAGCAGCTCAATCCCTTTTCGAATCCTTGCAAGGGATTCTTCCTTTCCCAAAACCTCCATCAGCTCCGTTGCCCCGCCCGGCGTCATCTGCTTGCCGGAAACGGCGGTCCTCACAGGCCACATCACATAGCCGTTTTTATAGCCCTTCTCCTCCACATAGGCGGAAAGAGCCGCATAAAGCGCATCGTTCGTGTAATCCTCCTGCGCCTCCAGGATCGGCAGCAATTCCTTTAACACCGCCAGGGAGGTCTCCGCATTCGTCTTCATCTTTTTATGCGTGTACATCGCCACGTCATAGTCCGGAAGCGCATCGAAAAAGTCCACATGCTCTTTGATGTCCGGGAAGATCTCGATCCTGGTCTTGACCATGGCCGCGATCTTTTTTAGGTCGTAGTCCTTCGTTACCGCCTCCTTGAGATAAGGCTCTGCCATCTCGTAAAAGCGGTCGAAATCCATGGCCTTCAAATATTCCCCGTTCATCCATTTCAACTTCATATAATCGAACACCGCAGGGGACTTACTGATCCTGTGATAATCAAACTCCCGGATCAGTTCGTCAAGGGAGAATATCTCTCTGTTGTCTTCCGGACTCCAGCCTAACAGCGCGATATAGTTCACGACCGCCTCCGCAAGGAAACCGTTCTTGATCATTTCCTCAAAAATATAGGAGGCATTTCCGCTTCTCTTTGCCAGTTTCTTGTGATCCTCACCCGTAATCAACGGCAGATGCACATATACAGGACTTTCCCAGCCAAACGCATCATACAGCCGCTGGTATTTGGGTGTGGATGAAATATACTCATTTCCCCTTACCACATGAGTGATGTTCATCGTATGGTCATCCACAATGTTGGCAAAATTATAGGTGGGATAGCCGTCCGACTTGATCAATATCATATCGTCCAGCTCAGCATTATCCACCGTAATGTCCCCATACAGCTCGTCATGAAAGGTAGTGGACCCTTCAGTCGGGTTATTCTGACGGATGACAAAGGGCTTGCCCGCCGCCAGGTTTGCCTCCACTTCCTCCTTGGAAAGGTGCAGACAATGCTTATCATAAATACTGATTTCCTTGCCTTCCACCACTTCCGTCTTTAAAGATGCAAGCCTCTCCTTATCGCAAAAGCAATAATAGGCTTCTCCTTTTTCTATCAATTTCTTTGCATGTTCCATATAGATGCCGGTTTTCACGCGCTCACTCTGCACATAAGGCCCATAGCCGCCGTCCTTGTCCGGTCCTTCGTCGTGGATCAGCCCCGTACTGTCCAGCGTGCGGTATATCATTTCCGTCGCGCCCTCGACAAAACGCTCCTGATCCGTATCCTCGATGCGGAGCATGAACACGCCGCCCTCATGCTTGGCAATCAAAAATTCATACAGCGCCGTCCGCAGGTTACCCACGTGCATCATGCCCGTAGGACTGGGCGCATATCTTGTTCTAATCTTTTCCATCGTTTCCTGTTCCCTCTCATTCTATTCGTTTCTGGTGCATACTCGGATCGGGTATCTTCTCCGCCGCCGCATCCTGAAAAGAGGCCACCGCCTTTGCCGCCGCAGGAATGGCAATGTTCGTACCCGCGCCTGCCACACAACCGCCGGGACACGCCATGCCTTCAATCAGACATCCCGTCTTCTTTCCTGCCTTAGCAAGCATCAATATCTTTTTACACTCAGACAGGCTTTCCGCATGCTCAATGTGCACCTCCACATCAGGATAGTACTCTCTTACGCACTCCTCAATGGCGCTTGCCACACCGCCTGCCACACCATAGCCGCGTCCTGCACCGGTCGCACCGTTTAACTCGTCCATAGCCTGAATCTGGTCTAGCAGGATCCCCTTTGCTTCAAAGATGCCCGTCAATTCCTCGAAAGTGATCACAAAATCAACATCCGAACGAATGGTTCTGCGGGAAGCTTCCAGCTTCTTGGATGCACAAGGACCGATAAAGACCACTCTCGCATCCGGGTGTTCCGCCTTAATGACTCTTGCCGTCGCCACCATGGGCGTCAACGCGTTTGAAATCTTGTCAATGGTCTCCGGAAAAAATTTCTTTGCCAGAACAGACCAGGACGGACAACAGGAAGTCAGGCTGAATGGAAGCTTTCCCGTAGCGACTTCCTTCGCGTAGTGCTCCGCTTCTGCGATGGCACCCATATCCGCACCCACCGCCGTCTCATATACATCGTAAAAACCCAACTCCTTCAAGGCTGTTTTCAGCATATCCGGCGTCACATCCGGACCAAACTGCCCGACAAAAGCCGGCGCCACCTGCGCAATGATCTTCTCGCCTGTCTGTAACGCGCGAATCAACTGGAATATCTGCGACTTGTCAGCAATCGCGCCAAAGGGACAGTTGACCATGCACTGTCCGCAGGAAACACAGAGATCGTTGTCAATCACTGCCCGTCCTTTCTCATCATTTCTGATTGCGTTTACGCCGCAGGCGCCCGCGCAGGGTCTCACCTGATGAGAAATCGCATCATACGGACAGACAGCCTTGCACTTACCGCATTTGATACATTTTTCCGGATCGATCACGGAATGACCGTTCACCATGGAAATGGCGCCTCTGGGACAAACCTCGCGACAGGGATGCGCCACACAGCCCATGCAGCGATTTGTCACAAAGTAGCTGTTTTCCGGACAGGCATTACAGGCCGAAGGAATGACCTGCATCAGCGGCGGCTCATAATACTTTTCGGAAATATTGCTCTCCTCAAGCCCCTGTGTCAGATGCACGGGAACATTCTCCGGTCGCAGGGACAGTCCCATCGCCAATCGGATCCGTTCGCGCACAATGGCGCGGTCTCTGTAGATACTCTCATATTTGGACTCGTCATAGTCCACGATCTTGTAGGGCAGCGCCTCGATATCATCCTTCAAATTTTCAGAATGATAGGCAAGCTGCGCTACCTCCTTAAAAATACGTCTTCTATTCTTACGAACCTGCGTATCGATTCCTCTCATATTGCCTCCATGCCGTGATGCTGCGCTTTTGACCCGCAGTGCACACTCGATAAGCCTTCGCGTATATTGTGTCATAATATTTACAAGAAGTCAATATTTTACGCCCGCACACCCTTATGAGGAATCGATATCCCGTGCTTATTTCCTTCTTCTACGCAGCCAAATCACAAGCCCTGTGACAAGCGCTGCCAGCGGAAGAACGATCACGCAGAGAACCGATACGACCAATATGGTCTGCGCCTTAAATACCAGATTCGTCATCATAAGGCTCTTGACCGGCACAGCCACGGGCGACTCATGATCTGCCAGTGCACTGATCATGCCCGCAAAAAGTTTAACATTATTTCCCGGCGCCACATCGTCCGCAACTGTGGTAAAAAGGCTCTCTCCACCCACCACACAGGCACTTGAGATCCCGTCGTCCGCCACAGATTTCTCCACTTCTAACGCAATCGCAAAGGGCCCGTCAATATCGCCTTCCTCTTTCTCATAACCAGTGCTTTCATTGACAAGACTCTTGGAAAAAGCGCTGTCGCTTGTGGTCAAAAGCGGCTTATAGATGATCTTTGTATCTTCCTCATCATAGAGCAGCCCCCTCGCAAAAGGTGCAAAAACCAGCCCGTTTTCCAGAGGGGCTGTCACATCGCTCTGCTTGATCATCGGCACCAGATAATAGGGATTCTGATAATAATACTCTCTGTCCGTTTCCACAATGGTACCGCCTGCATCTTCTATGCCATAAAAGTCAAGAATACCCTGGAAATTCGTCATCTCCCCATCCGTCAAAGTAGTAACGATCAGTGCATTTCCCCCTTTTTCCAGATAAGAGATCACCTTATCGACATCCTCTTTGGAAAAATCGCTTGTGGGAGCATTAAGGATCAATCCCTGCGCATCCTCCGGAATTTCATCGACCGAATACAGCATGAGCTGTTCACGGGAGATATTCTCCTTCTCGATCGCCTTTACAAACTTATCCTCTAACGCCAGTTCTCCATGACCTCCCACCTCATAAAACTTCGGAGGATCGTCCGATGTGACAAAAGCAAGAGCAGAAATGATCTGTCCTTCTCCGTCATAGCCCGTGACATCGTAACTGTAGGTGGAATAATTCATTTCATAAACATAAATATCTCCGTAATCCACCACCGTGCTCCGCTTTGCCCCCTCCACGATGAGGCTGCCCGAGGACGGATTCTGTGTCGTATACTGCTGATAAAAATTCGGATTTTTAGAAGGACTGACATACTTGACCTTCACGTGCCCTGTCTGATCCTCCATTCGCTCCAACGTCTTTTGCAGATCTGCGTCCCCCTTGTCTTCCTCAGCAAGCACATAAATCGTCGCATCCTCCGTCATACCCGCCAAAAAAGTCTTCGTCTCCTCCATCAGCGTATAGCGTTTATTCTCTGTCAAATCGAAGGAGGAATACTGCTCCGGTACATAGTTCAAGCCAAGATTGACAGCTACAGTCAAAGCAATTGCCAAAATGATCCCTGATACGCTGTATGCCCCCAGACGGATTCCGCCTCCCGCAATACGATAGCGGCGTTTCTGAATGGACTGTATCGTACAAAAGAGAGCAAGCGCTACGGCTGACAGATAGTAAACCACTGCCTCCACCTCAAGATAACCGTACGATAACGTTTCAAACCGTCCTACCATATCGAAACAGGACAAAATACGCGCCAGCACCGTCGTAAACGTCGTCGTTCCCATGCCGGTAAGAAGATTTGAAATCCCTGACATAATGTAACCTAAAAACAAAGCGCCAAAGGAAAGTACCGCCGCAATCACCACGCTCTCCGTTAGCGAAGAAAGAAAAAGTCCCACGGAAAGCGCAAGGGAACCGTACAGATAAAAGCCCAAAAGGGAAGCGTAAGACATCCCAAACTGCACCTCGCCGCCCCGAGTAAGAAAAAGCGGTAAGATTCCCATAAACGCCGTCGGCACCAGTAGTACGGTCTCCAGCGCCAAAAATTTTCCCAGCACGATTCCACCCACCGAGACGGGCGCTGTCAGCAACAGTTGATCCGTCTTATTCTTCCGTTCCTCTGAGAGCGTGCGCATGGTAAGCACCGGCGCAGTCAACAGAAAAATAAAAATAATACTCTGGAGCACGTAAGATATCGTCGGATAACCCATAATAATATTGTAAACCTGAAAATAAAGCCCCATAAAGCAAAAATTCACTGCTATGAAAAGCCAGCCTGTGAAAGAGCAAAAGTAAGATCTCAGCTCTCTTTTATAAATCGCTCTCATCGCTCTCTCCACCCTCCGTCTCTGATTCATCTTCTATTTCATCTTCATTTTCTGCTCCCATATCATTCGTCTGTATGTTATCATTGCCTAAGTCACTTTCCGCCTCATCCTGTACTTCATCTTCCTCAATCGTCTCAGCCTCCGCAGCTGTCAGTTCCAGGAAAATATCCTCCAGCGATCGCTCCGAACGGCTCATGGACAGGATCGGCATGCCTGCTCCGGCAAGTGCAACGGATAATGCTTTTCGAATATCCGTATCTTCCTTTGTCTCTATGCGGATCACGATACTGCCTTCTTCTTCGCCTGCGTCAAACTGATACTGCTCGACCTCCTCCATCTGCGCAAGCACTGCCTTTGCCTGTTCCTGCTCTCCGATTACCGTCACGGATAACGTCGTCCCGCCCTGCATCATCCGCTGCAGCTCCTCAGGTGAACCGCTTGCCATCAGTTTTCCCCTTGAAAGAATCAAAATATGATCGCAGACCGCGCTGACTTCCGAGAGAATGTGGGAACTCAAAATGACCGTATGCTCCCCCGCAAGTGACTTGATCAGTTCACGCATCTCTATGATCTGCTTCGGATCAAGGCCAACCATGGGTTCGTCTAAGATCAGAACTTTCGGATTTCCCACCAGCGCCTGCGCCAGTCCAACCCTCTGTTTGTATCCTTTAGAAAGATTACGGATCAGGCGGCCGCTCACTTCCGAGAGAGAAAGCTTCTCCAAAAGCGTCTCCACCTGCTCTTTTCTCTCCCGCTTAGGCACCAGTTTCAACTGTGCCGCAAACAGCAAAAACTCCCGCACGGTCATGTCCGTATAAAGCGGCGGCACCTCCGGCAGATAACCGATACAGGACTTTGCTGCGATCGGATTACGCAAAATATCATGGCCGTCGATAACGACTCTGCCCCCGTCAGCCGCTACATAGCCTGTCATCACATTCATCGTTGTGGATTTTCCTGCGCCGTTAGGTCCCAAAAAACCGTATATCCCGCCCGGCTCCAAAGTAAACGTCAGATCTTCTACCGCCGTGCGCCCGCCGTATCGTTTTACCAAATGCTCTACCTGTATCAATGACAATTCCTCCCTTACTCATGCTGCCTTCATCAAATCTATGCGGAGAATGCCTCTTTTCAGGCATTCTCTTGCGTGAGACATAGAACTTCTTCTCACGTTACTATACTGGAAAAATGTGTCTGTTATCCGTTCAAATTGTGAAAATTCTGTGTCCTTTTCACCCTAACACTTAGATGATTATAACATACTATATTACTAAAAAATACAAAAATTCGTGTGGACACGATTTTACCACACGCCAGAAAGGAAGCGTATGAAAGATTATCTTTTCAGGGAGCCCTGCGACGAATTCCCTGTCGCGATGGCATATGTACCCTGGCAGCACTTTAAAGGGATCTGCGAGAATCTGGAAAAAGGATACCATGACGGCACCATCTTCCCGGAGCTCGATAAACCATTTACGGGAAGGAGATGTTGCAAACAATGAACACACAATTTGCAAATGAACAGGAAAAACTGCTTCATGATATCGGTGTCTTAAGCTTTGTAGTCATCGAACTGTCCCTCTATCTGGACACTCATCCCACGGACCGCAATGCAATGGAATATTACAATCATTACAATCGCCTGGCAAACCAGGCAAGGCAGGAGTATTCTGCTAAATATACGCCCCTCACGCTTTCCTGTGTGGATGCGTCGGCGTGCAATGACTGGCAGTGGGCACTTGCTCCCATGCCGTGGGAAGGAGGTTGTAACTAAATGTGGAATTATGAAAGAAGACTACAGTTTCCGGTGAACATCAAAAAGGCCAATGCCGATATCGCGCAGGCTATCATCAGCCAGTACGGCGGCCCCGACGGTGAAATGGGCGCATCCATGCGCTATCTGTCTCAGCGGTACGCCTGCCCTTACAGGGAAGTTTCGGCCGTTTTAACTGATATCGGTGTATCTGTAACTTTATTGCACATTTAGAATCTCCATTTTTAAGACTTCTGTTGTATAGTTTTCCCTTCGGCCAAAGGATCTGATTGTCAATCGTACTGCAAAAGGCAAGCGTTTCAGATAAATGTCAACGACATTACCTGAGATCACCATTCTGTCAAGCACGCTTCGATAGATTTCACAGCTATCTTCGTCAAAACGCATGATTTCATTCAGCGCATCTATAAAACCCTCAGTTGCTGCAATCTGTCTTTCCCTGATCATATCCTCCTGCTCCGCAGTTTCCAAAGCCGCCTCCAGATCTCTGATCTGCTCATCGTACCATTTCCCCTGATCACACAGATCCTCTTTGGATAATGTCCCTTCCAAGGCAAGATCGATCATCTTTCTTTTCTTTGCCCGCAGCTCCTCCATCTGTTTCCGAATCGGATTCAAGCCACAGACTGAATACCCCTGAACCGCTTTGATCTCATTTATGATCTCATCTTTAAACGAAACATAATTTACCTTAATGCTTCCAATCACATACTTCATGCAGGAAAGCAGCGCTCGATCGTTGATGGAAGAATTATCGCATCCAACCGTTTCTCCCCCTTGTTCCTTCTTGTGTCCGAAATAAGCTGCCTCGTGGCATCGCCAGGCCTTATACTGTACGCCGTCCTTCAGCATCTTTGTCCGACTCACATAGTGGGATCCACAGAGACCACAGCAAAGTTTTCCGCTGCACCAATATCTGTTACAATGCTTCAGTTTCTGTTCATCTGATGGAGATCTTTTCTCTAATTCGGCCTGCGTCCTTTCCCAAAGGTCCCGGTCAATGATCGGTTGGTGATGGTCTCTGATATAAACCATCTCTTCCTCTCCATGGTTATATTTTTTATTATGAGTCAGATAATCCGGAGTGATCGTCTTTTTCTGACACAGATCTCCTACATATTTTTCGTTACGCAGCGCTCTCAATATCACTGTATTCGACCAACGTTGCATTCTTTTGGGTCGCAAACCTTCTTCCAACAGCTCCCGCGCAATCACTGTCGTTCCTTTCCCTTCCTCTGTATATTTAAAGAAGATGGCTCTTACGATCTTAGCCTCCTCCTCATTGACAAAAAGCTTTCCATTCTTTACAGTGTAGCCCAAAAGATCGCGTCCAAAAACAACTCCTTGCTCCATGCGTCGTTTTTGTCCCCACTTGACACGTTCCGAGGTCTTACGGCTCTCCTCCTGTGCAATGCTGGCCATGATCGTCAGCCTGAGTTCTCCGTCGCAGTCTCTTGTATCAATGTTATCAATCGTAAAGACCACGCCAACCCCGGCGGCCTTCAGCTTCCGCGTATAGGAAAGCGTGTCCACGGTATTTCTTGCAAAACGGCTCACCTCCTTCGTAAGAATGAGATCGATCTGGCCATGAAGCGCATCTTCGATCATCCTGTTGAATCCCGTGCGGTTCTTTGTCTGTGTGCCGCTTATTCCTTCATCATAATAAATATTGACCAGGCTCCAATTCTCATGCGCCTGTATGTACTCCCTAAAATACTTGCGCTGGCTTTCCAGAGAATTGACCTGATCCGCCTTATCGGTGGACACACGGCCATACGCACCTACTTTTAACTTATCCATTGTCATTCTCCTTCTCAGGAAATGACACATCACCACATCCATCTTAACAGATATTAGTGGTGACGTGCAATCATCATGCTATGTGAAGCAGTCGGTTTAACTGTATCTTTGTCAGCAGCTCCCGCTGATACAATTCTTGGAAGATCCCCTGCTTCAGCTGATTGCGAAACGCTTTTTCCTCATCCTCCGTAAGTTGGATATTTATTCTTTGTGTCTTCTCCGGCATGATTACACCTCCTCCTGTTTTCAATATATGTCCTAAACCGGCTGTCCTATTATCCCAATTGGTTATAACAAAAAAGGCACCCATTCCTAAAGAATGAATACCTTATCTCTCATGCTCCTGTTTATCTTTCCTAATTCAAAACCTACATTCACTATCTTGATTCTTGGTTAGGCTCTCTTTCTGTCTTTTCACGTCTCGTCACTCTATCGTTTTCATCTTTTTCTTTAACCTGCTCCTGATATCCTGACAATTTCTCTAAAACGGAACCTTTTACCGGCATCTGATTGATTCGCTCCTGTTCCTCGCAGCTTAACTTCTTCAAAAATTCTTCTAACGCGGTACTGTCATTATTCCCAATCATTTCAAAATACGTGCTTCTCTGCTCTTTTGGAATTACAACGGGAGCCAGATTATTTTTTATAAGCTCATAATTAAGCAACAATCTTCCCGTTCTACCATTCCCGTCCTCAAAAGGATGGATCCGCTCAAACTGAAGGTGCATTTGTGCCAGTTTCTGATATATGCTATCAAACTCAGTATGATTGTAATTATATACAAAATACATCATCCTATATTTATCTTTTTTATCAGAATGATACTTTCTGTGATTCACATAATCAACAGCGTTAAATATGATGTGATTATGGATATGCTCTTTATCAATGTGCGTTGAAACAACAAATTCATACTTTCCTCCAGTGACCCTTTTTGCATACTCTATTCCCAGTTCAAGAGCCTTTTCCGGAGTGATATCATCATCCGGAGCAAAGGACTGGATCAAATGGTAAGCGATCCGATCTCCTCTCCCGGTTCCCTGTTTCGCTGTCAGTTCCATCTCAAGATCAGCAGTCTCAACAGAGCAACCGTTTGTATAAACAAGTGTACCATCTTATGTTTTTTCGGGATTGACTATATAGTCTATTGCTTTTCTGAGTGTCTTTGTAATCGTTCCTAATTTTGACGTCGCCATATTTTTCTCCCAAAAAAAGGATGCCCTTCAGCATCCTTTCTCACAACAAATATTTATATACGTTCCTGTTGGTCTCTACTATTTCCTACTGTTTTTGCTTCTGTATCCGTTCTACTGCCAATCTCTTGCTTATTATGCTCCAGTTTCTTCAGAACAGAATCCTTGGAAAGCTTATCACCAGAAATATACACCGTATCTCTGGATAAGTGATTTAATACATAATCAAGGATCCGCTCCTTCCTGGAAGAAAGCATTGTCGAATAGAACTCTCTTTGCAAATCACTGATATAAGAAGTTTCTTCAATAATTGATAGCACCTTCTTCATATCGATTTTGGGAACTGTTCGCTTTATGGCGCGATTGCAATCTTCGTATTGTAAAGATGACATAAAGTCAAAATATTTTATTTTTCTTCCATTCAGTAAGATTGCAGATGTCGGCTTCTCATAAATTCTGAGATTTCGTTCGTTATGATCAGAAAGGATCAATTTCATCATCCTTTCGTCCGCTTGCGGATAAAGGCTACTGCCACAATCAAATACCGGTGCAAGTTTCATCTGATCAGTGCGGGTATCATACAGGAATCCCCAATTCCCATTATGACGATCCCAATTCCCAATAAACGCATCTACCACAAACATATCCCAAAAACGATCTGAAAGAGAAACTTTATCAACTGCTGTCTGGTCTTCAATTGTATACAAAATGTCTGCCAGCTCTGTGCCGTATCCATTCCGTTCTGAATCTATCATACGGTTTTTCAAAGATGCAAAATCTTGCAACGTAATACCCGGTTCCGTAAAATCGCGGCAGGCAACAACAATCTTTTCTCGGTCTTTTACCCTGTATATCCCCAGAATCGTTTTTTGTACGGGTATGCCGGCACATTCATATATCTTACACCCAAGGTATTCTGAAAAGCAGCTGTTACTATAACTCAAATCTTTATTCTTAGTTGGAATCGAAGGAAATTTGATCATATACTGTTCATTTTCATAAATGACTGCAATTTTACTCCCGCTTGCTCCAGCATATGTTTTATTACGCTTTGGCATATCAGTAAAATCTATTCCCTTCATCATATCCCATACCTCTCAATCCTTAAATATTTCTCACGCAGATGCCAGGCTTGTTCCTCGCTGATCATTAAATTGACCTCTGCATTATTGATATCGGTCTGTAGTTCGCAATAATCGCAGTCCCACTGTAAATATTCTTCCCCACTGTCTATCTTAGTCCATGCTCTTTTCATCTGCTCTAATGATTCCTCTAAAAATGGGGGCAAATCACATTCCAAATAGCTCTTATCTATTGGATATCCCGTTTCCTGATCATATAAACCTTCCATAGTATCTCCTCCTGATAAGACGAGATTACACAATACGGCAAACGATGTCAAACTGTTTTTACGGGATCTGAGAAAACTTTGCCCGCAGAAGCTTCCAAATCATGCTTACATCCTCCTGCACGTCCTCGATCTGCTTTCTATACACAAGACCTTCGCTGTTTATCTTGTGTGCGATCTGGTTAATGTTGTTTCCAATTCGATTGATTTCATATGCGAGATCTTTTATGTCCGAATAATCAACGTTGATCAAAAAACCATTTGTTGCTGCATCTACCAGGAATTCTCTTAGGGTAGCAGATCCGGATGCCTTCATACGCTCTTGGATCAATTTATACTCATAATCTGTAACTCTGATATTCAGCTGTCTATCCCGCAGACGAAATCCATTTTCTTTCATTGCTCCTCCTTCCATCCAAAAAGTGCGGAAGACCAATCGTTAAGGTCTTCCGCAACCAGTCTGCTTATGCACGCTCCGGCATCTCCTGTCTTTTGGATCCTATTTCACGATGATCTATTTGTTTTTCAGCTTCGGCTTTGTATCCGCTCAGCTTCTCATGTACAGAATTATTTTTCTTCTTTGAGAGATCATTAAACAAAAGTTCACTCGTCGGAAGGTATGCAAAGAACTTGCTTCGAACCATTATTTCTGTTATATACCACTTCTTTTTTATGGGGTTATAACGCGCACCATTCTGTTTGATTTCATCAAGAATCTGCCGAAATTTCTGTGCCTCCTCAGTAAAAGGCAGTTTTAAATAAACTGCCTCATCGTGTTGGTCCAGATAATTTCTGATATTATCAATAACATCTTGTCCGGCACTTTTCTCTGCATACCATTCTTTGTTCTTAGGATCAAATTTCGCTCCCATAATCCAAGCTCCCTCACTCTTCCGTTTGGAACTTCGCAGTTCTGCACCTCGATTATCTCCTGTGTCTGTTCCGTAATCTGCCCATACAATTTCATATCCAGGTTGACAAGATCCTGCATCAGCTGCATCTTTTCACTCTGTAATCTTAATATCTCTGCATCCGTTTGGAACACCGCGATCTGCAACTCGTTTTGCCGTGTTGCATCAATATAGACATGAAAAGCTGACCGAAAAAGAACGCACGGACTTGAAAAACATCATGAAAAAATCCGGCATCTATAAGGATTCGCCTTTAGGAAGCCGGAAACGCTGACAGGGAAATGCCGCTGTCTGGATTTTGTCCATGCAGCGGCATTTTGTGGTGCTTATGTAGTTTTTAAATGGGAATTTATCTACCTTTCTCAATTATCCTTCACAAATGAATATACATTACAGTCATACAATTCCCCTTTTACTTCAAATCTTTTTCGCAGCGTTCCTTCCTGCACAAAACCTGCTTTCTGCAACGTTCTGTTAGAACCGATATTATCCACATGGACAAATGCTTCAATTCTTTCCAATCCCATAGTTTTTATCCCAAATCTGCACACTGCCTTTAATACCTTCGTGTTGATTCCACGATTCCAATAAGTTTTCTTGATGAAATAACCAACCTCTGCGCAGGTGTTATGATTAAAAAAATCAAACAACTGTATCTGACCAATCACCTCCCCTTGATATGTCACGACCCAAGGATATTCCCGCTTACCTTTAAATCCCCTTACACGGCTTGCTTCAACCCGAATTTCTCTTTCTTCATTCCAATCGTGAGGCCTTTTGTAGCCTCCGAAATATGTAAAATTCTCTTCATCATAATATATTTCCCAAAACGGTCTGGCATCTTTTTCCGGTTCATGCTGTCGGAGATAAATATCATCATCCACCCGAATCGGGATGAACTCCTTAAATAATTCACTGAATGCCATAACTAATCCTCCATTCTTCGAACCGGAACATAAATATCCATCTGCGCCGCTCCAAACTGGCAGTCCCAACGCTCATCATAATATTCAAAATCGAATAACGCATTTTCATCAATACAGTACCCCGAGTTTGGCAGCCATACAAAATAAATGTATTTGAATGCCTCGCCAATTTCTCCATTGACATTATTGCCGTTCACTGTAAATACAGCATACTTTGCCTTTGGCACCACTTTTCGATACATTCCTTTCGGAAGGGGCGTATCTTTTTCTACTTCCACCCCTGCCATATAATAAAATGACAATGGTTCAGAGCAGAATTCTTCCGAATAATCTTCAAAGCCATACATAGTATGCCCGTTTTTTCTTTCAATGACATCTAAGTTGCTCTTTAGTTCAAACCACGACTCTCCTATGACATGGAAACCATCCTTAGTGTGTTTTCTATATCCAGCAATTACAAATTCCTCTTTTTCTTCAAAACGTGGTTCTATAGAAAATACACCCTCTACAGCAACACGTTTTAAGTATCCTGTAACGATTTCTTCTACGCTACGGTATGTAATCTTTGCCTGTCTTTCCCTTGCCATAAGTGGCTGCATTCCGAAAGTTTCCTTAAACACCCGGTTAAAAGTCTGAATACTGTTAAAACCAACTCTGTAACAAATATCTGCAACGCTCTCTGTTGTTTCACATAATATTTTATGTGCCACGGTAAGACGGCGCTTCCGAATATACTCTGTTATACTTAATTCTGTTACTGATGAAAAAATCTTATGGAAATGAAAGGACGAGTAACCGAACACCTCTGCCAGACGTTCATAGGTCAGTTCCTCACATATATGTTCATCAATGTAATACAACGTCTTTTCTATCAATTGTAGATTATTCATTTTTATACCTTCTTTCCAGTTGATAAATCCATTCTACAACATCTATTCCTGTCTGTATTATCATTTCTTGTGAATTATAGATATTTAATTCATGATATACATCTTCTATTCACAAACCAGCATAAAATCCCGATTTTTTTGTTGGCTCTATTATATTACATTGTCTTTCCAGAAGGAATAAGCTTTCACAGAATTTTCTATAAAATATCAATATCTGTTGATTACTCCGCCCCGGTATCTGCCTGCGGCTCATCCTTTCATCGACAACCGCTCCGTTTTTAACAGGATGATATTGTTAAAGGGATCCTCATCAATAAATGGTTTTATGTCCTGTGCAGTACCCCATGAAGCGTTTTGTCAAGTGCTTTTTTGAGTTATTGACGCAAGCCCTTGTT
>ERZ779633.214-NODE-214-length-20813-cov-6.538250_pt1 | contig 20813 bp, 18 predicted proteins | sample MGYA00514195_ERZ779633 | MGnify/ENA primary metagenome ERZ779633 (study PRJEB29562, sample SAMEA4376707) | mouse gut metagenome | isolation source: Cecum | study: EMG produced TPA metagenomics assembly of the A DSS colitis mouse model was used to assess the...
CAATATCCCTACGACGGACAGCACAATACCGAGTACCGCGCAAATTATGGAAAACACTCGCAGACCTTTTTGCAAAGCCGCTTTTTTAAAGTGTTCCGCCCCCGCCGAACATTCCTGTCGATATAAAGATACGGTCTTTCTGTTTTGCTCTACGTCCAAGCCCGACCGTCTTACAAGATCGTCTATGTGTTCGGCAGCTTTTTCGGCAATGCAGCTTTTGTATCGATGCACATAAGCGTTTAAAGGTTCAAGTAAAATATCATCCATCGTTTTATCCCGAATTACGTCCGCCGTTTGCGGACGAAATGTTTGATTATATTATACACACGGCGCATTCGCATGTCAAGTTTTTTTAAAAAACAGCTGCTGCGCACGCGCAAAAAACCGTTAATTTTTGCGCGCGGTTCTTTTAGCTTGACAATCTTTTTCGGCATATAATATAATTACAAAGAAATGTTCAAACTGATAAGATTTTTAAAAGGTCACATTCCCGCGACTATCGCCGCACCCGTGTGCAAGCTGATAGAAGCCATAGCCGAGCTTGCCGTGCCGATGATTATTGCAAGCATTATCGACATAGGCATCGCCCAATCCGACAAGACGTACGTCGTAAAATATTGCGCCGTCATAGGCGCGCTTGCGGTCGGCGGATTTTTGATCTCTATCACAGGGCAGTATCTCGCTTCAAAGGTCGCGCTCGGCTTCGGCACGCGTCTGCGCAACGCTACGTTTAAGCATATAAACGCGTTGCCGATCTCCGCTTGCGACAAAATAGGCGGGGCTTCGCTCGTCACGCGCGTAACCGGCGACGTTCTCAACTGTCAAAACGCGCTGAATATGTTTTTGCGGCTTGTGCTGCGCATGCCGTTCGTCGTAATCGGCGCGTTCGTGATGAGCATGATCATAGACCCTATCCTGTCGCTTATGTTCCTTGCGATGACGATAGTGCTTGCCGCAACCATTTCGTGCGTTTTGCGACTTACAATGCCGCGAGTAAAACGCGCGCAAAAGAACTTGGACGAAATTTCGCGCAACACGTCGCAAAGCCTGTCAGGCGCACGAGTGATACGCGCGTTTTCCAAACAGTCGCATGCCAAATCGCAGTTTTCGGACGTTGCCGACGCTACTGCGGCGACAAACGTCGGAGCGGCGCGCATTTCCGCTCTGCTTGCGCCGTTGACTTTTGCCGTAGTCAATCTCGCAATAATAGCGGTGCTTTGGTTCGGCGGTATCAAGGTCAATATCGGCACGCTCACGCAAGGCGAAACGATCGCGCTAATCAATTATCTGCAGCAGGCGTTTTTCGTAATAGTCAATATCGGAAACGTATTTTCGGTATTCACCCGCTCCTCCGCGTGCGCGGCGCGCGTCAACGAAATACTCGATGCGCCCCTGCCCGAAAACGGACAAATAACCGAAGTTTCGGACGACGAATGCGTTTTGAAATTCGACGGCGTATCGTTCGCGTACGAAGGCGACTACGATGTGCGCGACGTGTCTTTTTCGCTCATGCGCAATAAAACTTTGGGAATTATCGGCGGTACGGGCAGCGGCAAAACGACTGTCGTCAATCTTGTGGAAAGGTTTTACGAGCCGGCAGTCGGGTCTATAGAATTTTGCGGCCGTCCGGCTGCGGACTACGACGTTACGGCAATGCGCAAAACGATAGGCTATGTTCCGCAACGCGCCGCAGTACTCGGCGGCACGCTCGAGAGCAATCTCATGATCGCAGACGAAAACGTTACGCGCGAAAAGCAACGGTCCGCGCTCGCGCTCGCTCAAGCCACAGAACTGTGGGACGCGCTCGGTCCCGACGGGCAGATAGCCAACGACGGGAAAAATCTGTCGGGCGGACAGCGACAGCGCGTATCGATAGCCCGCGCGCTGTGCCGCGACAATATTTTGTATCTGTTCGACGACGCGACTTCGGCGCTCGATTACAGAACGGAGCGCGACTTTATAAACGCAATGAGATCTGTGCCCGGCGCAAAGATATTCGTGTCTCAACGTATAAGCGCCGTATCGGGCTGCGACGACATAATCGTACTCGACGGCGGCAGTATAGTCGGACACGGAACGCACGAACAACTCAAACGCGACTGCCCGCTGTATGCGGAATTCTGCGCGTCTCAATCGGATAACTGAACATGTCTAAATCAAAAGCAACGAAAAAACAAACGGCGACCGTACGCCGTCTCATGAAATACGTCAAGCCGCACGCGGGCTTGGTGGTGTGCGCTTTTGTATGCGCGATAATTTCCGCCGCCGCGTCGCTGTTTGCGCCGATCGTTATAGGCGAAGCCGTTAACTGCATAGTAGAATTCGCAGTCGACTTTAAAAAGCTTACCGTTTATGTATGCGTGCTTGCCGGACTGATCGGCGCGGTCATGATATTTCAATGGTTGATGAACCTGTGCGCTCAACGCGCGGCGCACTTGACTGTGCGCGACGCGCGGCGCGACGGTTTTGCCGCGTTGATCGACGCTCCGCTCAAGTATATCGACGCGCAATCGCCCGGCGACCTCGCCGCTCGGATTTCGGTCGACGCAGACCAAATAGCCGACGGGATCGTTCAGGGCGCGACGCAAATTTTTACGGGCGTTGTAACGATCGTAGGCACGCTTGTGCTGATGATAATGATAAACGCGTGGATAGCGCTTGCCGTAGCCGCGCTCACGCCGCTGTCTCTGCTTGTATCGTACTTCGTCGCGCGCGGCACTCATAAATATTTTACCGAACAAACGCGCGTGCGGGGCGAACTGTACGCCACGAGCGAGGAGACCATACGAAACCGCGCGCTTATCGCCGCTTACGGTTATGCGTCGCGCGCCGAAGCCGATTTCGGAAAAACGAACAGAGAGTTGAAAGACTGCGGCTTTAAAGCGACGTTCTTTTCGTCGCTCGTCAATCCGTCTACGCGGCTTATAAATTCGCTCGTTTACGCGGTCGTTGCCGTAATGGGTACGATATTTACAATAGAAGGCACGGTAGACGTAGGCGGCGTCACTCAGCTGCTGCTGTTTGCCAATCAGTTCGCGCGCCCGCTCAACGAGATCACGGGAGTTATAACCGAGTTTCAAACATCGCTTGCCGCCGCGAGCCGCATACTCGATCTTATGGACGTACAGCCTCAGGACGACAGCGGAGAAACGCTCGAAACGTGCGGCGCAATAAAGATCGACGACCTCGATTTTTCCTACACGCCCGAAAAACCGCTTATCCGCGATCTCGACGTCGACGTGCCGCAAGGCACGCTCGTTGCCATAGTCGGTCGGACGGGATGCGGCAAAACGACGTTGATCAATCTGCTCATGAGATTTTACGATCCCGACGGCGGACGCATATACTTGGACGGAGTGGACGCGACCGCATATTCGCGCAGCAGCGTGCGCAAAAACTTCGGAATGGTTTTGCAAGACAGTTGGGTGTTTAAAGGCACGGTGCGCGAAAATATAGCGTACGGCAAGCCCGACGCGACGGACGAAGAAATAAAAGCCGCCGCCAAAGCCGCGCACATAGACAAATTCATAGAACGCATGCCGAACGGTTACGACACCGTTATCGACGACGGCGACGGCATATCGCAAGGGCAAAAACAGCTTATCAACATAGCGCGTATAATGCTTGTAGACCCGCCCATGCTCATACTCGACGAGGCGACGAGCAACATCGACACGCGCACGGAAAAACGGGTGCAGGCGGCGTTCGACAAACTGTTACACCCCGAAAACGGAAAAAAGAAAACGGGCTTTGTCGTCGCGCACAGGCTTTCCACCATAATAAACGCCGACGTGATATTGGTAATGGATAAAGGCAGGATCATAGAACGCGGCACTCACAAAGAATTGATCGAAAAAGACGGCGCGTACGCCGCGCTTTACAACGCGCAGTTTGCGCGCGAACAGACGGCGTAAATACAGACCGTTTAGATCGATTCAAACAGGAGGGTACGATGCGCACATATAAATCGATAAGCGAACTTGTCGGCGGCACGCCGTTGCTCGAACCCGTAAATTACGCGCGTTATCACGCGATAGAAGCAAAGCTTTTGATCAAGCTCGAATACTTTAATCCGGCGGGATCGGTAAAAGACCGCGCCGCACTTTACATGATAGAGGATGCGGAAAAGCGCGGCGCACTCAAACGCGGCGGCGCGATCATAGAACCGACAAGCGGAAATACCGGTATCGCTCTCGCGGCGATCGCCGCCGCTAAGGGTTACAAGCTGATAGCGACGATGCCCGACACCATGAGCAAAGAACGCCGGAGCATACTCGCGGCGTACGGCGCGGAAATAGTTTTAACTGACGGGAAGAAAGGCATGACGGGCGCGATCGAAAAAGCGCGCGAATTGGAACGCGCTCTGCCCGACGCTATAGTCATGGGTCAGTTCGACAATCCCGCAAACCCTCAGGCGCATTTCGAAACTACAGGTCCCGAAATTTGGCGCGACACCGACGGTAAAGTCGACGTATTGGTGGCGGGAGTGGGTACGGGCGGCACACTGAGCGGCGCGGGCGCTTTTCTGAAAAGCAAAAACAAAAACATATGCGTCGTCGCCGTCGAACCGTCGGGTTCGCCCGTTCTTTCCGAAGGCAAAGCAGGCGCGCACGGGATTCAGGGGCTGGGCGCCGGGTTCGTTCCTAAAACCCTCGACACGAGCGTATACGACCGCGTGACTACGGTATCGGACGACGATGCGTTCGCCGCCGCGAAACAGCTCGGGAAAAGCGACGGGATACTCGTCGGCATCTCAAGCGGCGCGGCGCTTTTCGCCGCAACGCAGTTGGCTAAAGAAAACTCAAACCGCGATAAGATCGTCGTAGCGATACTCCCCGACTCCGCAGACAGATATTATTCGACGAAACTTTTCGATTGACGGTCCGCCCCGTCGGCGCGCTTCGGCAGACATACGTTTTACGAAATTTCATAGATACATTATTTCGGACAACGATCGATACGACGCGAAAGATATAATACCCTGCCGAGCCAAACGGCGGAAATAATGCGTTCGGAATAAGCTTCTATCGCACATATGCAAAACTTCGCAAACAAAAACAGACCCGCCATCGAGCCTGTTTTTGTTTTTTTGATCCATTACATATATGTCAGTCCAAAAGTCCGCTGTCTACCGCGTCCATGCCGTCCGAGTTTTCGTCATCGCCGTTCTGTAGCGTCGCTTCGGGCGCGCCGTCGAAATATTCATGCGGAGGCGGTGCGGATTCCTCGAATCCGCTGTCACGTCCGGAATAGTATGCGGGAGGAGTGGGGTCGCCTTTATAGTCGGGGTCTTTAAACGTAACTGTCGGGGCGTTCCAGATCAACTTGATATTGCCCGTTTCGCCGTTTCGGTGCTTAGCCACGTTGAGATACACTTCGGATGCGGCAGGACGCGAATATTCCTTGTTCCCTCCGTTATCGCCGGCGGGCGCGTCCTTTCTATCAATGAACAATACGATATCCGCGTCCTGCTCTATCGCGCCGGAATCGCGCAGGTCGGACAGCTTGGATTCTTTGTCCGCGCCTTTACGCTGTTCTATACTGCGCGACATCTGCGACAGCAGCAATATAGGCACGTCCAATTCCTTTGCCGCGAGTTTTATGGCGCGCGTGATCTCCGCGACCTCTCGCACAAAGTTATCGGTACGCTTGCCGCTCTGCATCAACTGCAAATAGTCGATCATTATAAAATCGAGCCCTGTGGAATGTTTGAGCGCGCGGCACTTGGACAGGATCTCTGCGGGCGTGATATTGCCCGATTCGTCGATATATAAATTAGCCTGCGTAAGCTCGTCGCGCGCGGCGTACAGTCTGTCCCACTCCGTTTCGGTGACGATAGCGCGATTTGCGCGCGCCATGTCGTAATCGCCGACCGAGCATAGTATACGCTTGGCGAGCTGTACTGCGCTCATTTCCAACGAAAACACGGCGACGGCATAATGCTTGCCGTTATCGGGACGCTTGCGCCGCGCGGCGTTGACCGCGCAATTCATTGCGAAACTTGTTTTACCCTGTCCGGGTCGCGCCGCGAGAATAATAAGGTCGCTTTTCTGAAACCCGCCGCCCAACATCATATCGAGTTTTGGAAAGCCCGTCGGCACGCCGCGAAATACGTCTGTCTGAGTGGACCTGTCCATAAGGTCCTGCATGACCGTCTTAACGTACCCCGCGAGCTGTTCGGGCTTGCCTCTGCGGTTTGTTTCCGCCAGCCCGTAAAGCGCGGCTTCGGCACGAGTGAGCGCGCCGTCGTCGGGATCGAGCGCATACGCCTCGTCCGCCATGCGTTTTGCAATGTCGATTATCGAACGCAAACGCGACGTCTTTTTGACTATATCGAAGTAATATTCGGAATTCGCCACAGACGGCACTGCCGAAATTATTTTGGAAAGATATTCCACTCCGCCGCACATTTCGAGCGTGCCTGCGTTTTCCAACTGCCCGACCGTCGTCACGAGGTCTATGGGTTTGGCGGCATTGAACAACGCTGACAGCGCGGCATAGATATGCTTATGACCGGGCGTATAAAAATCGTCCGCAGTCAATTGCGGCATAAATTTGGTGACTGTCTGCCCGTCGATAAGCATGCCGCCGAGCAACGCGATCTCCGCCTCGTAATTGTTAGGCGTTTCTCGCGCAACGACGTGCGGATGATTTTTTATGAACTCGTCGCGTTCGTCTTTTCTGGGCATGGTCTCTCCTTTTGCGTAACGCGCAGTCGTCGCATGATCGGACTTGCTGCGGCGCAACGTTTCGTCTTGTTGTCGCGTTTTTCTGCGCGATTTGATTTAATACAGATTGCTCGGCAGGTTGTTGTCGTAATCGCGGTATTCTTCGGGATTGTAAGGAAACCTTTCCAATAGCGTCGGCTTGTGCTTTTTCTTGCGCGTCGCAAGCACTATGATCCCGATCGCAGCCGCGCCCGCCGCCAACGCGATCAAATACCAGCCGTAAGGCACGGCGCGCCTGTATTCGAATTCGACGGTCGTCGCGGTCCTGTCGAAATACCGCTTGAACATATACTGCGCCGTCCTGTCGCCCGAACCGACGGTAATGCCGGATGGCGTCATGCGACGCGCGCCAGAAAATACATAATTAAGCGGAAACCCGTCGGGGTCTGCGCCGCGAACGTACGGGAACGCGTCCCGTACCGACGGGAAAATAACTTTCCATTCGCCGAACTCGTCGCGCGCGACTATGCCGTTCTTTAACTGTTCCAAAACAGTCGAGGACCGATACGGCTCGACTTCGTCGTAAGCCTCGCGCAAGCCGTTGAACGGATTCGGCGAAACCGACTTGTAAGTACGCACGAACGGGTTTTCTTTGTATTCTGTTTTAAACTCGACTTTACTGCCGTATTTGAACAGATCGGGCGTGCCGATCGCGGGCTTGCGATAACGCACGGTATATGCTTTATCTGTCTGTTCGGCGTCGACAAGCTCGTAGCCGAACCCCGTAAACAGCTCGTAAAAATAGCGTTTGACCGAATACTTCTTTCCGTCTTTATCGGCGACTGCGGTCTTTTCCATACCGTCTACGACCGAGTTGTCCACCGACAGCTCGTACATGTGATATCGCACTCCGTCCGCCGTGTAATCGTAAACCGTCAGGCTCGCGCCGCAACCCGTCAAAAGCAAAGCGACGGCACAAACGGCTATGAGCGAAAATATCCGCTTTATTCCTTTGAGCCGCGCAAAAGCTTTCATTTGCAAAGTTCTTCCAATTCGTCGAGCGCGGCGTTAAAGAACGCAAACGCGTCGTCGTAAGGTTTGACTGTGGCGAGATCGACTTGCGCGTCGCATAATATCTCGTACGGCGATTTGTGTCCGCCGGCCTTGAGGAATTTGTTTTTGTACACGTCGACGTAAGAAGGGTCGGCAAGGATATGCTTTGCGATGCTCGTCGCCGCAGTCATGCCCGTCGAATATTTATAAACGTAGAACGCGTTATAGAAATGCGGGATGCGCGCCCACTCGTACGCGATGCGGTCGTCGGACACGACGTCGTCGCCGTAATACTTTTTATTGAGGTCGAGATACATGCCGCAAAGATTATCGACCGTGAGCGGCTTGCCCTCGAGATCGGTCTTGTGCGCGTTGTATTCGAACTCGGCGAACATGGCTTGACGGAACAGCGTCGTGCGGAAGCGGTTGAGCCGCAAGCTCAACAGGTACTTTTTGATATTAACGTCCTTGACGTTTTTCATAAGATATTCGTCGAGCAACGTCTCGTTGCAAATGGACGCGACCTCCGCAACGAATATCTGATAGTTCCACTTGGAGAACGGCTGACCGTTCTGCGAGTAGTACGAATGCAAGCAGTGTCCCAACTCGTGCGCAAGCGTAAAAATGTCTTCGGTCGTCGGCGCGTAGTTCAACAGCACATAAGGATGCGTCGAGTAGGTCGACCAACTGTACGCGCCGCCGCGCTTGCCGGCATTGGGCATAACGTCTATCCACCCCTCCGTCATAGCGCGTTTCAAAAGCCCGACGTACTCGTCGCCCATCGGCGCGAGCGCGGCGAGGACTGTCTCGCATGCCTGTTCGTACGGCAACTTCATTTCCGCATTTTCCACTACGGGAACATACAGGTCGTACATGTGCTGACTTTTCAGACCGAGCAATTTTTTGCGCAAAGCGATATATCTGTGCAAGGGCGCGAAGTTTTTGTTTACTGCGTCGATGAGATTGGTATATACGGAAGACGGAACGTTGTCGCCGAACATGGACATTTCCAAACAATCGTTATATCCGCGTGCGCGCGCGATAAAGTTATCCGCTTTTACGTTGCCCGCATAGTTGGCGGCAAGCGTATTAATATGCGCGATATATCCGTCGTACAAATTATTGAACGCGGATTTGCGCACAGAACGATCTTCGTCGCCCAACAGCTCGCCGTACGAGCTGTTATTGAGCTCGACCTTTTTTCCGTCCTTTACGACCGACTTAAACTTCATGTCCGCATCGAACAGCATGTGCGCGACTTTCGACGTAGTATCGAGCGCTTCCGAACTCATTGCCAAAAGCCGTTCTTCTTTGTCGGAAAGTATATGCGCTTTTTTGCGCGCGGTCTCCTTCAACGCAAAATCGAAATCCGAAAATGCGGGGTCGGAAATATATCCCTCGAGTACCTTGTCGTCGAGCGCGCCGAGTTCGCTCGAAATAAACGCGGACGCTTCGCCGTATTTGCAAGCGAGACCGTCGGTGCGCATGGACATGCCCATAGCCTCGCCGTTTTTAGCGTCCTCGTCCTTATACATGTGCGACCAAATATATATAAGTTCGAACTTGCAACCCAACTCGTCGTCGAGTTTAAGACATTCGAGCGCGGCGGCGCGGTCGGAGAGCTTGCCTTTGTACGATGCCAGCTTGCTCAATCCGTCGTCCACTTCCTTGAACAACTTTTCGAAAGTTTGGACGCTGTCCACCATATCGGACAACTTCCACTTATACTTGTTTTCCACTTCGTTCCTTGTCATGATAACCTCGTTCTTTTATTTATTGTTTTCTGTAAAGTAAATATCCGTTAACGTGCGAAACGTAAAAGAATATCAATTTTTGTTGGCATGTATGGGCGGAGGGATAACGCCGCCGCGCGCGACGAACACGTCGGGCGAACCGCCGTTGACCGCCATGATCGGCGCAGTGCCGAACAAACCGCCGAAATCCACTTCTTCGCCTACGGTCTTGCCGTAAACGGGTATCACGCGCACCGCCGTAGTCTTGTTGTTTATCATTCCGATAGCGCATTCGTCGGCTATCATCGCGGAAATCTGCGCCGCCGTAGTGTCGCCCGCCACCGCAATCATGTCCAAACCGACCGAACAAACCGCAGTCATGGCTTCCAATTTTTCGAGATTGAGCGAACCGCTCCGCACCGCCTCTATCATGCCGGCGTCCTCCGACACGGGTATGAACGCACCGGACAGCCCGCCCACTCTGCTCGCCGCCATAACGCCGCCCTTTTTAACGGCGTCGTTGAGCAATGCGAGGCACGCCGTAGTTCCGCACGACCCGACCGACGAAAGCCCTATGCTTTCGAGTATGCGCGCGACGGAATCGCCGACCGCAGGCGTGGGCGCAAGCGACAGATCGACTATGCCCGCCGACAGCTTGAGTTCTTTCGCCGCCTCTGTACCTATGAGCGCGCCCAAACGCGTTATCTTGAACGCCGTGCGCTTTATAAGCTCGCAGATCTGCGTGATGTCGTAATCGGGATGTTTTCTGATCTCGTATTCCACGACGCCGGGTCCCGAAACGCCGACATTTATCGAACATTCGCCTTCCGAAAGCCCCGTGAACGCACCCGCCATAAACGGATTATCATCGACGGCGTTGCAGAACACGACAAGCTTGCCGCACCCGAACGAATCGATGTCGCGCGTGCGATATGCGAGGTTCTTTATGACTTTGCCGAGCTTGCCCACAGCGTCGAGGTTTATTCCGGTCTTGCTCGACGCGACGTTGACCGACGAACACACTATGTCGGTTTCGGACAACGCCTGCGGAATAGTATCCAAAAATTCGTTTTCGCGCTCGGTCGTTCCTTTCTGAACAAGCGCGGAATATCCGCCCGCAAAGTCGACGCCCAAATTTTTGCCGGCGCGATCGAGCGCATGCGCAAGCCCGATAAAATCTCCGCTCGCCGCGCCTATGACCGAAATGGGCGTGACGGAAATGCGCTTATTGACTATTTTAACGCCGTAACGCGCCGACAGGCTTTCGCACACGGGTACAAGCCGCGCGCAAACGCGCATTATCTTATCGTATACTTTGTCCGCGCATTTTTTTCCGTTGCCGTCTATACAGTCCAAAAGCGACAGCGACGCGGTGACCGTGCGCACGTCCAAGTGCCTGTTATCGAGCATGTCTATGGTTTCGAGTATTTCGTTTTCGGTAAACATAACGACCCTTTTTATTGCAAGCGCGAGTATCGGACCGTGTTCGATCATAACGTCCGCCGCGCGCTTATAGTTCGCGGCATACGCCGCCCGCAGTTCAAACTATTTCTCAGACCGAATTTTCGCCGCCTACACCCTGTGCATGGCGTTGAAAAGGTCCTCGTGCTGAACGTGGACAGTGACGCCCAAACTGCACACGGCGTTTTGCAGATCTTCGCCGAGCTCGTCCAACTGCACCGACGCGTTTTGAGTATCGACCAACATGATCATGACGAAATTGTTTTGCATGATCGTCTGCGAAATGTCTTCGATATTTATATTGCGCTCGGCAAGCGCACCCGATACTGCGGCGATGATGCCCGTTCTGTCTTTTCCTATGACCGATACAACTGCTTTCATGCCCAAATTATAGCACATACATACCGCTTTTGCAAGTATAATCGTATTAAACGCGCACGGCTTTTGGCGAATACCGCGCAATTACGGTTTTGTTTCCGTCCCAACTTTGTACACATATTTATATATAGTCTCGACTATCCGATCGAATTTCGCGTCCGAAACCGCGCCGTAGGATGTAAGCAAGACAAGCGGCACGGGATTTTTATCCGCCGATAGCGGCGGCTGCGTGTAATCGCGTGCATTCGTGTAAAACCCGTTGCGCCGATAAAACTCGATCCGACGCGCGGCGATTTCGGTGTCGGGCAATTCCGCTTCGAGATATATAGGCTTGCCGCAAGCGGCGAACAGTTCTTTGAGAACGGCTGAACCCACGCCGCGATCGCGTCGATCGGGCGCGACGGCAAGGTGCTCTATAAAGCAAAACTCGTCAAACTCATAAACCGACGCGAACGCGACAATGCCGCCCGTTTCGCTCGGCAATACATATAAAACGAATTTCGGGTCGTCGAGCAATGCCGATTGCTCGGAGTACGAACGGAATTCGTCTTTCGGGAAACTGCGCTCAATAAGCGCGTAAACTGCGTCGAACTCGTCGGCGCGCATTTTTCGCAACATTATGACCTCTTGATAACGCTTTGTTCTCTATATACCACAAAACGAGTTTGATGTCAACGCAAAGGTATATGCGCGGCGTTCGGCGGTACTGCATAATCGGCTTGCGAACACGCCTTACCCGCGCCCGCGTGAATATATTTATACGGCATGCAAAAACCCCGTCCGCACAAGCTTTGCGCACGGGGTTTGTTTACGTTTAAAACGACGATGAAAAAACTCTTATTTGAGTTCGACGGTTGCTCCGACTTCTTTGAATTTGTTCGCCATTTCTTCGGCTTCCGCTTTGGAAACGTTTTCTTTGACGGTCGAAGGCGCGCCGTCGACAAGCGCTTTCGCTTCGGAAAGTCCGAGCGACGTGATCTCGCGCACAACTTTGATGACGGGGATCTTGTTCGGTCCGACTTCTTTGAGAACAACGGTGAATTCCGTCTGCTCTTCCGCTGCGGGAGCCGCCGCGCCTGCTGCGGGAGCCGCAACAGCCATAGCCGCCGCCGATACGCCGAATTTCTCCTCGATCTTCTTTACGAGGTCGTTAAGCTCGAGAACGGTCATTTTCTCGATTTCTTCGATCATCTTGTCCAAATCTGCCATGATTTTATCTCCTTTAATTTGCGGGCTTTGCCCTGTTTTATATTGGCGTTTACGTCGCCGCACGGCAGTTACACTGCGTTATTTGGTTTTAGGTCGGACGGCGTTTGCCGCGAGCGTTTACGTCGCCGCACGCCGATTTTTGCGTGACCGAGTATATCGCGCATGACGCGGCACGAACGCGATCCCATCAAGCTCCGCAAAAACGGATCTCGCGATCGCACGCACACCGCATTGACCCGCGCTACGCGGCGGTCATGCGCTTTGCTTTTTTGCGACTTCGCTGACGGCAATAGCCAACGAACGCATAGGGCTGGTGAGAAGTCCCAAGAGCTGTGCCAAAAGCACGGGCTTTTCGGGTATGCTCGCAAGCGACTTGATTCCGTTCTCGTCGAACTTTTTGCCTTCCACAACGCCGCACTTGATGCTCATAGGCGTTTTGCCCGCGTACTCGTTGAGTATGCGGCAGGGCGCGACGGGATCGGATTCGGGACCGAATGCCGCCGCAGTCGGGCCGTTGAAATACTCGTCGTAGCCGACGTTGCCCGTCTGCTCGAACGCGCGAGAAAGCGCGCTGTTTTTGATAACGCGGTATTCCACTCCCGCTTCGCGCAACGCTTTACGCATTGCCGTGTCTTGCTCGACGTTGATGCCGCGATAATCGACAAGCACCACCGACGCAGAATTATTGATCTTTTCCACAACGTCCGCGACGTACGCTTTGCGTTGATCGATATTATGTTCCGACATGCTGACCTCCTTTAAGATTAAATAAAAGCGACGCTTGTTCGAAGCGTCGCAAAAACTCTACGTCAATAAATAACGTTGTTCGTTTTTTCGCCTCGACAAGTCAACCCGAAGGTTGTTTAAGTTTCCGCTTGTGTCTTGGGCAAGCCTTTCGGCTTGTTTGCGGCAGTAACGTGACCGCTGTTAAGTTGTTTGTTGTTGCAATTATCCGCTTGCGCGGGTTTTTAAAAGCGTTACGCTCTTACGTTGACTTTGACGCCCGGTCCCATTGCGGGGGTAACGAATACGCTCTTGAGATAAGTGCCTTTCGCCGCAGCGGGTTTGGCTTTTACGATCGCGTCCATGAGCGTGTCGAAGTTCTCTTTGAGCTTGTCCGCGCCGAAACTCTTTTTGCCGATTATGCAGTGCACGATCGACGTTTTGTCAACGCGGTACTCGACCTTACCGGCTTTGGTATCCGCAATCGCTTTTGCGATATCCTGCGTGATCGTTCCCGATTTGGGGTTAGGCATGAGTCCGCGCGGACCGAGTATACGCGCTACGCGACCGAGCTGACCCATCATGTCGGGCGACGTGATGACGACGTCGAAGTCGAGGAAGTTTTCGTTTTGGATCTTGGCGATTATCTCTTCCGCGCCGACGATGTCCGCGCCGGATTTTTGAGCGATGTCCGCTTTTTCGCCTTTTGCGATAACGAGTACGCGCACGCTTTTACCCGTGCCGTTGGGAAGAACTACCGTGCCGCGCACCTGTTGGTCGGCTTGACGGGGGTCGACGCCGAGCTTGATGTGGGCTTCGATCGTCTCGTCGAATTTGGCGGTAGCGATTTCTTCGATTTTTGCAAAAGCCTCCGCAGGGTCGTAGACCTTGCCGCGTTCGACAGCGGCGGCGGCGGCTGTATATCTCTTTCCGTGTTTCATATCAGTCCTCCACCGTTACGCCCATAGAACGCGCCGTACCCATGACCATAGACATGGCGGTTTCCAAAGACCCTGCGTTAAGATCGACCATTTTGAGTTTGGCGATCTCTTCGACCTGAGCTTTGGTTATTTTGGCTACTTTGTCGCGATTGGGTTTTGCCGAAGCGGATTCGATACCCGCCGCTTTCTTGATAAGGACTGCCGCAGGCGGGCTTTTGAGTACGAACGTGAACGAACGGTCGGAGTAGATGCTCAAAACCGCAGGGATAACGAGTCCCTCTTTGTCGCGCGTGCGTTCGTTGAATTCTTTTACGAAGCCTGCGATGTTGATGCCGTGCGGGCCGAGACTCGAACCGACAGGCGGTCCGGGTGTGGCTTTACCGGCGGGAAGCTGCAGTTTTACGACTGCTTGTAACTTTTTTGCCATTTCTTTCTCCTTGTAAAATTTATTACAATCGCGGTGCTAACGGGGAGCGTTGCCTTTCCCCTCCCGAATTGACTATAGTTATATGTTTGCGCGACGAACGAGCTTACCGCCGTCGAGCGTGATCGGCGAGCGTGTTACGCGTCGATCTTTTCTATTTGGTAAGTATCCAATTCCGCAGGCGTCATGCGCCCGAAGATGTTTATATCGACCGAGCATTTGCCCGTCGTCGTGTTTATGCTCTTTATCTCGCCGGTCATGTCCGTGAGCGGACCGTTTACGACGCGAATAGAATCGCCGACCGCAAAATCAGTTTTGACGGTAACTTTTTCGAGCTGCATGCGACGGATCTCTTCGTCGGTAAGCGGGGTGGGTTTGCCTTGCGGACCGACAAAGCCGGTAACGCCGCGCGTGCCCGTGATCAAGTGCCACATGTCGCGGGTGTAGATCAATTTGAACAAAAAATAATAAAAAAACATGCGTCTGTGCACTATTTTGCGCTTTCCGTTCTTTTCCTCGACGATATCTTCCATCGGGATGCGGATATCTACGAGCCTGTCCTCGATATTGTTCTTTTGGAACGCCGTTTCGAGGTTTACTTTAACAAGGTTTTCGTAACCGGAATAGGTATGGAGAATAAACCACTGCGCTTCGGGAAGTTCTTGTTCCGTCATAACAACCCTCCTCCGCCGCGAACGAGCGCGGCAAACGCCGTGACGCTGTCGGTAGCCAAGCCCTTGATAAGAAAGTCGCGGTAAAACCAACCGAACAGCGAATCAAACGCCATCATAACAAGCAGAAAACAGATAGTGACCAAAAGCACGATACCCGTTTGTTTAAGCACTTTGGAAAACGACGGCCAAGTGACTTTTTTAAGTTCGGAGAAAAAGTCTTTGAACCAGCGGCGAACTCTGCCGGGTTCTTTTTTCTTTTTATCTTTTTTCTCCTTGACCTTTTCGTCAGCCATTATTTCGTTTCCTTATGAACGGTGCGTTTTTTGCAAAAACGGCAGTACTTTTTAAGCTCGATCCTATCCGGATCGTTCTTTTTGTTCTTTGTAGTGTCGTAATTACGCTGTTTGCACTCGGTGCATTCGAGCGTAATCCTTACGTTTTTAGGTTCCATACCGACCCTCCGAAAATACGCTAAATAAAACACCGCCAAAAACGGTGTTTACATAAGATTATCACACATTAAAACGTTTGTCAAGCGTTTTGGACAAACCCGTCCGAAAATTTATCATGCGGATATACCCGCGCGCTCCTCGCGGAACTGACGCATATAAAGCTTATAGTATGCGCCGCGTCGCCTTAGCAGTTCTTTGTGCGTGCCGCGTTCTATTATTTTGCCGCCGTCCACCACGAGTATAACGTCCGCCGAGCGTATAGTCGAAAGCCTGTGCGCTATGACGAAGCTCGTGCGCCCGTCCATAAGCCTTTCTATCGCGTTTTGTATTAACTTTTCGGTAAGAGTATCTATGGACGAGGTCGCCTCGTCGAGTATGAATACGGCGGGATCGGCAAGTATAGCGCGAGCAAACGACAGCAGCTGTTTTTCTCCGACCGACAGCGTGTTGCCGCCCTCGCCCACAGGCGTGTCGTAGCCTTTTTCGAGCCGAGCTATTATCGACTCGGCGTTTACGCTTTTGACCGCCGCGTCGAGCTGTTCGTCGGTCGCGTCCGCTCTGCCGTAAGTCAGATTTTCGCGCACCGTTCCCGAAAACAGGTGCGGCGATTGCAAAACGTATCCTATATTGTCGTGCAGCCATCCGACCGAACGTTCGCGCGCGTCCCGCCCGTCTATGAGTATGCGACCGGAGGTAGGCTCGAAAAATCTGCATACGAGGTTGACGAGCGTAGACTTGCCCGCGCCCGTCTCACCGACGATAGCCACAGTCGAACCTTGCGGGACTTTTAAGTCGAAATGCTCCAATACATACTCGTCGCCGTCCGGATATTTGAACGTGACGTCCTCGAACTCAATATCGCCGTGCAACGGCTCCCAATTCTCGCGTTTGGGGCAAAAACAATCGCCGTACTTGTCAATAACTTCGGGAGTGTCCTTTACGTCGCTCTCGCTTTCTATCAATGCGGTAAAGCGTTCGAGATTCACGCGCACGGTCACGAGGTCGGAAAGTGCTTCCACAAACCACAGCACGGGTTCCATCAAGCCTTGCGCGTAAGTCATGAACACAGACAGCACGCCGATCTTGATAACTCCCGACTGCGTAATGATCCCGCCGTACCACAGCACTAACGCGAGCGCGGCGGACGACGCGAACGATATCATCGAAAACAGCAGAGCGCGATGATGTCCCAGCCGTTGCGATTTTCTTTTCATCGCGTCCGTTTTTCCGAAAAAATCATCGTCGAGCTTTTGTTCGACCGCGAGCGTTTTGGACGTAGCCGCGCCTGTTATCCCTTCGTTAAACGCGCCCGTGATCTCCGAATTTATCTCGCGCACTTTGCGATTAAGCTTGGTCAGCTTACGATTGAAATACACCGACAGAAGCGCGACCGCAGGCACTACGACAAGCACGCACAACGCGAGCGTCGCGTCGAGCGAAAACATAACTACAGACGAACCTATCAAGTACATTACGTTCCATACGCTTTGGTTGACGTCCCACGAAATAATGGACGCTACAGACGACGTATCGCTCATTATGCGCGCGTGCAATTTCCCCACGCTGCGGTTGTTGAAATACGAAACGGACAGCGTTTGCAAATGCCCGAACGCGTCGCGGCGCATATCTCGCAGTATAAACATTTCGAGCCTGCAGCACGCGTACATGCCCGCATAGTCTACCGCGACCGACACCGCCAATATCGCAAAGTACAAAAGCGCGAAAACGGTAAGCCCGTCGAGCGTCTTTTTCGCAATGAACGTATCGATCGCGTACTGCTGAAACAGCGGCAGAGCGGCGCTTAAAATACTCGTCGCCGCCGCACCCGTCAACAGCGTTGCGAATATGCCTTTGTATCTGCCTATATAGGGTTTAAGCTTTCCCAACCCGAAAAAGCGTAATCGGCGCTCGTCGACGGGCAATCGTTCTTTGCGTTTAGCTTTCATGCTCCGCCTCCGCGTCGAGTTCTTCGGGCAATGCGGTTTGGATATCGTATATCCTTTTATATATTCCGCCCTGCGCCAACAGACTTTCGTTCGTTCCGCTTTCGGCGATCCTGCCGTTGTCCAGAACTATTATATTATCCGCATGCATCACCGTAGCGATGCGGTGCGAAATAATGACTGTGGTCGCTTTGTCGCCGCGCCCGTAAAGGTTGGCGCGTATTTTCGCGTCCGTCTCGCTGTCCACAGCGGAAAGCGCGTCGTCGAAAATAACATACGGGGTATCGCGTATGACCGTGCGCGCTATCGCAACGCGTTGACGCTGTCCGCCGGAAAGCGTAACGCCGCGCTCGCCGACCACCGTATCGTATCCGTTTTTAAAAACCGATATATTATCGTCCAAACATGCGACAGCCGCGACGCGTTTTATGTCGGCTTCGGTTGCGTCGTCTTTCGCTATGCCTATGTTTTGCGCAATCGTGCGCGAATAAATATACCCCTCCTGCATAACGAATCCGACGTTGCGCCGTAAAGTCGCGGGCGGTATATCCTTGACGTTGCGCCCGCCTATATACACATCGCCTTCATCGGCGTAGTACAATCCGTCGATCAAATATCCGACCGTCGACTTGCCGCTGCCCGTCGCGCCTATTATTCCGAGCGTACCTCCCTGCGGCACGGTAAAACCGACGTTTCGCAAAACGGGTTTTCCGCGTTCGTACTCGAAACTGACATTGTCGAATACCAGATCGCCCGACAACGCGCCCTCGTATTCGCCGTACTCCTCCTCTTTCGCGTTCATTACTTCGGCGATGCGACCGAGCGACACTCCCGCCTTGCTGAAATTGGATATTATGCTTCCGAGCTGACGCACGGGTCCTATCATCATGGCGTTATACGACACAAACGCGACGAGATCGCCCGCCGTCATATTTCCGTTCACGCAAAATACCGTACCGACTATTATTATGCACAACAGCTGCTTCGACGCGATGAAATCGCTCGACACCCAAAATAACGCCAAGTATTTTTCGAGCCGCACCCACAGTCCGGTATAATATTCGTTTTGCTTATCGAATTTATCGCGCTCGTAACGTTCTTTGCCGAAAGCGCGCACAACGCGCACGCCCGTCAAATTTTCCTGCGCGTATGTGGAAAGAATGCCCTCGTTTTCGTCGCAGCGTTTAAACGAAGCCCGCGCGCGCACATGAAAAAACACCGAATAGCCGATCACTATAGGTATGAACACCGACGCCGCCGCAGCGAGCTTTACGTTTATGGTAAACATGAACGCCAAAGACAGCGCGAGCATAAACACCACGCGCACCAAAGTAAAAAACTGATTGCTTATAAAGTTGGATATAACGTCTGCATCCGAAGTGCAACGCTGGATTATGTCGCCCGTATTGTTTTCCGTCTGCCACGACAGCGGCAGGCGTTGAACATGCGAAAAAAGCGAATCGCGCATGCGCCGCATCAGTTTTTGGTTGGCTCGTGAATTGAGATACAGCGAGAAATATCTGAACACCGCAGAAACCGCCGCGATCGCAGTTATTACGGCGGCGATTATCCATATTCCGTTGTTCTTCAGCGCCGAGATCCCGCCGAACAGCTCGACAACCGCCGCATATCCGGACGGGACAGGACTGTCGCCCAAAACGCTGTCTATGGTAAAGCCTATTATTTTGGGGATGATCACGCCGAACAGCGAAGTCAGCATGCCAGAAAGCACCGCCGCCGCAAACATGACGACGCTGCCTTTGAGAAAATATCTCAAAAGCCCCGACGGCGTGAATTGCGTTCGCGATCGGACTGCTTTTACCTCTTTCATTATTCTGCACCTTAGTTGATCGTCAAACAAAACTTTATATATGAAAAAGCAGGCTTTACAGTCCGCCTTGACATGCGCGGCACTCGGCCGCACTCGTTTTGTTTATTCTATTGACGGCATTCGACGGATGTCCTATCTATGCCCGATTCTTTCTGCGACGAACAAGTCGGTAAGCCGCGCGGCGCTCGTATCGTTATTCGTCTTTATTATCGGTCTCGCCCTTTTCTTCTTCCAATTGTTCTTTGGTGGGAATATCGCTTTTTGCGCGTTTGCCGACAAACTGCGGCGTCATTCCCTCAGCGCCGTCGACTTTATAAAAATATGTGTAGTTGTTCGCCCATTTGTCCACTTCGGCAAAATATGTGAAATATCCCGCCGCATAGTCGCAACTGATCCCCGCCGATCCGGTGTTTTCGGCAAGCTTTTGTTCCTTGCCGTAGCCGTCCATATGCGGGAACAACGGAACGCGATAAAAATCGTTGCTCGAACCCGAAAAATACAAATAATTATTTTGAATGAACAAGGGCGTTCCCGTGACAGAGCACAGCTTGCCGACAAGCGGCTCGTCCTTATTGCTGCTGTACAGATTGAGCGCCGAGCTCGACACGCCTATAAAGTACGCGGTGTTGGACAGCATATCGGAACGGAACGAATACGTCGCCGTGATAGTGCTCGATATGATCGTCGGGAATTCTCCGTTCACCTGTCTTTTGCGTGCGTTTTCGTCAGCGATGTTTTGCTGTTCCTTCCTGTAGCTTGCGGAATACTCGTTCAGCATGTTATGCAGGTTGTCGTAAACGATAACAGTATTGCCGACGCGCGTGGAGCGCAGGAAAACCATTCCGTCGCGCACAGCCTCTATAGTCTCGGTGTTGCCCGTCATGGACACAACGAAGTTTTCGCTGCCGTCGGGACGCATTGCTTCTACGACAGTACCCGCGCGTTGCGCGTCGCCGTCTTTGACCGCGCGCACAAAATAGATAAAGTCTTCGGGCGTGTTGTAGCTTATATTCTTATAGTAGGTATCGCGTACGGGGAAGAACACGCTCGTCGCATTGACCTTGAACGTAACGGGATCGGCGGCTTCCGCCTTGCTCGGATCGATCTTGACCGATACTATGTTAGATCCCTCGCTCACCACGAGATATACCGAGTTTTTGTATTTATAGAACGCGTACTCCTCCGAAGAAGTATCTTTCTTTTCCGAAGTAGTGTATATCTTGATAGGTTCGCCGCCGTTCAAAGGCATCATGAAAAAGTCGGTGCGCGTAGTTTGAACGGTACCCGTAGAATTCTTTTCGTTGTTGGGCGATGCAAAGTATA
>ERZ779633.216-NODE-216-length-20780-cov-4.939686_pt1 | contig 20780 bp, 23 predicted proteins | sample MGYA00514195_ERZ779633 | MGnify/ENA primary metagenome ERZ779633 (study PRJEB29562, sample SAMEA4376707) | mouse gut metagenome | isolation source: Cecum | study: EMG produced TPA metagenomics assembly of the A DSS colitis mouse model was used to assess the...
GCCGTGGAACATATGGTTCATGTAGTGGGCTTTGTTCTGACGGTCGAAAAAGACCTCCTGCTTGTGGTGCTCCTTGAGGTATTCTCCCGCCGCCACCAGGAAGCCGGACGTACCGCAGGCCGGGTCGCAGATCACCTCGTCGGGGCCGGGGGCCATCAGCTCCACCATCATTTTGATGATGTGCCGGGGGGTACGGAACTGGCCGGTCACCCCGGCGGTGGCGATCTTGGACAGCAGGAACTCGTACACGTCGCCCCGAACGTCACCGTCTCGTACCTGAGCCATCTGCTCATAGATGCCGTCCAGTGCCGTGACCACCTTGTCCAGCATCAGCGGCGTGGGGATTTTGAAGATGGCATCGTCCATATACTTGGCGTAAGCACTGGCCTTGTCCCCATGGAGGTTTTTGATGAACGGAAACACCTGCTCCTGCATGACGGCATACATTTTCTCAGATGGGAGGTCGTGGAACACCGACCACTTGAGCTGGTTTCCCGGGACGGTGCGCCCGCCTATCTGTACTTCGCCCGTAAAAAGGCTCTGGTGGTCCAGCCCCAGCATGGCGGCCTCCCGTGAGCGGAGGTTGTCCGTCTCGTCCAGGTCGTAGATGAACATGAGGTAGGTCATCTGCTCCACCACGTCCAGCGGGTTGGTGATGCCGCCGGTCCAGAAGATTTCCCAGAGGTTATTGATTTTGTTTTTCAGTTCGCCGGTTATCATGATAATTCCTTCTCCCTATTTCTAAATAGTTTCACATTATAATAATTTCTGCATTTCGTCCCGCAAAATTCGCTTTTGGCATGGCTATTATAATACACCTTCCCGCAATTTTTGCAAACCCTCAGCCCCGGCTTTTCCCCCGTGACCATGGCCGCATAGGACAGCTTCAGCACCGACTGCATACTCCGCGCCTGCCACACGAGCTGGGGCGTCCGCCCACTGGTCAAGCGGTAGGACAGCAGGCCGGACACGTCCAGCACCGCCGGGATTGGCCCCGCTTCCAGCTCTCCCCGGACGGTGGTGAAGTGCTGGTATAACTGCATGAAACAGCCCTTGAACAGCTCTACGTCCTCCCCGTACTCCCAGCTGTTCAGCGGGCGGTAACAGGGGGGAAGGCGCGGGTCATCCCCGTATTCTGTGCCATGCTCCGCCTCCAGCCCCAAGAGCCCGTAACGGGCCGCAAAAGCGGCGCACAGGCACTCCTGCTCCGGCGCGCCGTTCATGATTTGGCGGCCCAGCTCCAAAGCGTCGGCCACCAGCTGCTCCGGCTGCTCGGCGCAGTTGAACTGTAACTCCACGGCTCCCGGGGCGGGCACCAGATAAAGGATATCCGGCCCGCTCATCTCACAGGCGGCCAGCGTATACTCCGACCAGCGCGTCCACATCACATTAAAATTTGAAAATACCGCCAAATCCATTTGATTTGCCTCCCAGTCATTCTCACAATTCATCATATCATCTTTTGGGCAGGGTCACAAGGCTGGCCCTGCCTTTTTTCTATTTATGTTCCGCTTTCTATTCTCCCTGTCACCAGAAATCTGACCTTGTCAAGTGCCGTTTTCCGGTGTTTGGTAACGTTCCGCACAGAACACCCCATCATCTCCGCGATATCCTTGGCCGGGCTCCCGTGGACCACGTTCTCAAACAACACCCGCCTTTGAGCCGGTGTGAGCTCCCGCAGGGCCACGCTGACCGGATATTCCTCCACCAGCTGGTACAGATCCTCCGGCCGCTGAGAGAAGATGATCTCGTCCCAATCCTCCGCCCTGCTCAGCTTCAGCAGATCCGCCACCCGGTACTGCTCACCCTCCCGGTACTCCCGGTCCGCGATGGTAGTATCCATGTCTGCCCGGTGGCTGGCGTGCCGCCGCTCGTTGTTGGCGTCAAACTCGTCCATTGCCCGGAGTACTCCCTGCCAGTCTCCCATTTCCGCCAGTATTCGCAGCTTTTGTTCCAGTTTTTCCTCTCGAACGTCCTTATTTTGTGCCTTCAAAAAATTTTTCCTCCATAGCACCGTTTTTGACGTTCCCACCGTCTATATATTAGACGGAGTAATTGTTGTAATCATTATAATCAATTACATAATTTTTGTCAAGAGGAAGGAGGAGCAGATCATGAGCAGAGAGGAAAAGGCGGCTGCCCGCTACCGGGCCATGTTCCGCCATTACCCGGATGCCCTGACGCCCCGGCAGGTGCAGGAAATGCTCGGGATCGGCCAGCGCACGGCCTATAACCTGCTGCGGCAGGGCAAGATCCAGAGCGTCCGCATGGGGCGGCTGTACCGGGTGCCTAAGGCGGCGGTGATCGACTATCTGTACAGCGAAAAAAATACTTGAAGAAAGCACCTGCCCAAGGTATCATCACACAACCTTGGGCAGACGTAGAAAGGAGAATTTGCATGAAACATCGTGAAATCACCGGCAGTTTAACGGAAAGGAACGGCAAGTACACCGCGATCCTCAACCTTTACGATGAAAATGGCAAACGGAAGCAGAAATCCATCGCCTTGGGTATCCCGGTCAAAGGCAACAAGCGGAAGGCCCAAGCCCGGCTGGAGGAGCTGAAGCGGGAATACAGCGCACCGGAGTGGCCGCGGCTCAAGTCCAAGGCCAACTCCCCGCTGTTTGCCGACTTTCTATGGGATTGGCTGAAAGTCACCGCGCCTACCATCGAGCGCACCACCTACCACAGCTATGAGAGCATCATCAGTGCCCGGCTCGACCCCTTCTTCCGAGAGCGTGGCCTGCGGCTGTGCGACGTGGAGCCCCGCCACATCCGGGATCTCCACCAGTCCATTTTCCGAGACGGCTGCAACGCCAACACGGTCATCCACTACCACGCTGTTGTCCGCAAGGCCCTGCAATATGCCGTCAAAAATGAGCTGATTTCGGAAAACGCGGCGGACAAGGTGGACCGCCCCAAGAAGGGGAAATTTCTGGCCGGGTTTTACTCCAAAGATGAGCTGGCCGCCCTGTTTGAAGCCACCAAAGACGATTCGATGTCGATGGTCATCCAGCTCGCGGCCTACTACGGCCTGCGGCGCAGCGAGGTGCTGGGTATCCGCTGGAGTGCGGTGGATCTTGAACGGGGGACCATCTCTATCAACCACAAAGTTACTGAGAGCACGGTGGACGGCAGGCACCAGCTCTACGCCGAGGACAAACTGAAAACCAAATCCAGCTTCCGCACCCTGCCCCTGATCCCCGCCGTGCGGGAACTACTTGCAGTTCAGAAGGAGAAGCAGGAGTGTTACCGGGCCATGTTCAAAAAGTCCTACTGTACCGACTATCTGGATTATATCTGCGTGGATGAGATGGGCCAGCTGTTCCGGCCTAACTATGTCACCGACCATTTTAAGCTGCTTCTGAACCGCCACGGCCTGCGGCCCATTCGCTTCCATGATTTGAGGCACAGCTGTGCCACGCTGCTACTCAGCCAGGGCATCCCCATGAAGCAGATCCAGGACTGGCTGGGCCACTCCACCTTCGCCACCACCGCCGATATCTATTCCCATCTGGATTTCAATTCTAAGCAGGATTCGGCAAACGCTATTGCCTCCGCATTTGAGCCGGAGCAGGCAGAAGAAGCGCAGGGACCCAAGCCCGAGCTGGATTTCGGGATGTCCATGGGAATGTGAGGTGTGGATGGACTACAGTTGCCTCAGAAATGAGTATCCCGAGAGTGTCTCCATGGATCAGCTCTACCGCATCTGCCACATCAGCAAGCGTAAGGCCAAATGGCTGCTGGAGAACGGCATCATCCCCTGCCAGGACTCCGGCAGGCAGACCAGACGCTTCCAGATCCGGCTGGTGGATATCATCACATTCCTGGAGCGGCGGGACGCTGGGCTGCTCCAAGAGGATATCCCGGCGGGGATCTTCTCCAGCGGAGGACGCACCCTCCAAGGACCCCGACAAATCCTTTGCAGCGGGGCACTGTGCGTCTTTCTGCTGGACCGGTGGGCAGACGCCCCAGATATGCTGACCGCCGCACAAGCGGCCTTTCTATGCGGCTACGGGGCATCGACCATCAACCGCTGGGTCCGGAACGGCATTGTGGAGGCGGTCAATTACCGGGGGACAAATCTCATTTCCAAGGAATCCCTGGCGGAGCGGCTGGCATCTCATGAGGGCCAGCTCATCCCCATCCGTTCAACGATCCATGAGGAGCTATTGGAGGAATTTCAGGCAGAGGCAGAGGAACAAAACAGCGGCATGGAGTGGGGCTCCATGCCGCTGTCGATGTGATCAATAGTTTTCCGCTGTGATCTCAAAATAGGACTGGGGATGATTGCAGGTGGGACACACCTCGGGGGCGGCGGTGCCCACCACGATGTGGCCGCAGTTGCGGCACTCCCACACCTTGACCTCGCTCTTTTTGAATACCTCCTGGGCCTCCACGTTCTTCAGCAGAGCGCGGTAACGCTCCTCATGGTGCTTCTCGATGGCGGCCACCAGACGGAACTTCTGGGCCAGCTCCGGGAAGCCCTCCTCCTCGGCGGTTTTGGCGAAGCCCTCGTACATATCCGTCCACTCGTAGTTCTCGCCGTCGGCGGCAGCGGCCAGGTTCTCCGCCGTGCCGCCGATGCCCTCCAGCTCCTTGAACCACATTTTGGCGTGCTCTTTCTCGTTGTCCGCCGTCTTGAGGAACAGGGCCGCGATCTGCTCAAAACCCTCCTTCTTGGCCTTGGACGCGAAATAGGTATACTTATTCCGGGCCTGGGATTCCCCGGCGAACGCGGCCTCTAAGTTCTTCTCGGTCTGGGTGCCTGTGTACTTGGACATGGTATATTCCTCCTTAGATCCTGTTTAACATCTGTCAAAACGCCATCCCGGCACATCTTTTTCCGCTGGACTGCGTTGATTTGACTTGAAATACACAAAGTATTCCTGCGCCAAATCGCCTTGCCCAGCGAAAAAATCTGTGCCCGTCTGGCATTCCGCCAGATCTTAAACAGGCTCTTAAATTTTTCAAAGAATTCTCTTTGAATGTTCAAAATGAACCGTCCCTCGGAGCATCCACCGCAGCAGGTCTGTCACCTCCTTGCATGGTGAAACAAACAGGACGCACCGCTTTGGCACGTCCTGCTTTTGGGGATGCTATCCCCACTGGCGCAGCGGGTGGGATTCGAACCCACGGTACCATTGCTGGTACACCTGATTTCGAGTCAGGGCCGTTATAACCACTTCGATACCGCTGCCTATATCGTTTCACCGCACAGGCGGAAAAACTGCTTTTGGAAAACTGTGAGCAAATCGTTAGCGTTTCAGAAAACTTTCCCGCTGCTTCCTGCTCAGGAAGCCCCGCCCCATGCGGGTTTGCGGGTTTTGCCAGGGGAGTGGACCCTGCGGATTTCGAGTCAGCCCCGTTATAACCACTTCGATACCGCTGCCCGTCACAACCCGCCCTATTAAAATACCCCATCCCCGCCCAAATGTCAATCCCCCTTCGCCCTTCCGCACCCCAAACATCCCCGCGCCACACCTAAAAGAGCCTGTATCCGCAGCCAGCCAACCAGCCGCGAATACAGGCCCCCGCAATCAAAACAGCTTCCCCGAATAAGCCCGCCGGTAGATCCGCACGATATCCTCCCGGCTGCACTCCCTGGGGTTGGTGGCGGTGCAGCGGTCCGCCAGGGCGTCCGCCGCCATGGCCTCCACGTCCGCCTCGAACTCCGCCTGGGGCACCCCCGCGTCCTTGATGGTGGACGGCATTCCCAGCTTGTCCATGGAATTGCGGATGGTGCGGATGAGCTGAAGCGCGCTCTGCCGCACGCTGGAGCTGTCCAGCCGCAGCAAGCGGGAGATCTGGGCGTACCGCTTCGCCGTGGGCGTCAGCCCGTCGACGCACCCGGCGTTGAAGCTCATCACATAGGGCAGCAGGATGCCGTTGGCCCTGCCGTGGGAGATGTGGAAGTGTGCCCCCAGCGCGTGGGCCATCCCGTGGTTCAGCCCCAGCCCCGAGTTGGAGAAGGCGATCCCCGCCAGGCAGGAGGCGTTGTGCATCTTCTGCCGGGCCTCCAGATTCTCCGGGTCCCGGTAGGCCTCCAGCAGGTTGCGGTAGGCCAGCTTCAGGGCCTTTTCCGCCGCCGCGTCGGAGAAGTCCGTCCGGGCGGTGGACACGAACGCCTCCACCGCGTGGGTGAACACGTCGATGCCCGTGTCGGCGGTGACGGCGGGGGGCACGCTCACCGTGAGCACGGGGTCCAGCACCGCCGCGTGGGGCAGCAGCCCGTCGTCTACCAGGGGGTACTTGACCTCCTTCTCCCGGTCGGTGATGACGGCGAAGCGGCTCACCTCCGAGCCGGTGCCGCTGGTGGTGGGGATGGCGGCGAACAGCACGTCCCGCACATCCCGCTGCTTGGCGGAGAAGAACAGGATGGCCTTGGCCGCGTCGATGGCGGAGCCGCCCCCAAAGGCGATCACCGCGTCCGGCTGGAAGTCCAGCAGCAGCCCCACCCCTGCGGTGACGGTGGAGACGTCCGGATCGGCCTGCACGTCGGAGAAGATCCGCCGCTCCGCCCCCGCCCGGTCCGCCGCGTCCGTGACATAGGACACCTTGCCGCTGTCCACCAGGAACCTGTCGCTGACAATCAGCACCCGCTTGCGTCCCGCCAGCAGGCCGTCCAGCCCGCCGCCCATGAAAATCTTCGTGCCCAGCTGAAATTGATCCATATTCATACCCCTTCCGTCCGCGAAAATACCCTATAAAAACACAAAACGCGCCTGGACCCGCCCCGCGGCAGTCCAGGTCGCTTCGTCGCTCCCTGACTGTCCCCCCGCTCCGTCGCCGGGGGACACCTCCACTTTACCCAATCCGCCGGGACTTGTCAAGCCCTTTGGCACAATTTTACGCAGACCCGTTGACATTTCTCCCCAAACCTGACATAATGAACAACAGCAAAGCTGGTGTGTGCGGAGCCGTCCAGCCGGCCCCGCAGTTTCGCGCCCGCGCCGGACGGCCCGGGCAAAGGAGTGTTCATCTAAATTGGATATCAGGTTTGTTCTTCCTTCGGAGGTTGGGCAGCTGGCCCGGAACGTGGTCACCTCGTTCCCGTCCAAGACGCCGGAGCTCCTCCTGAAGAATATGGAGGGCGAACTGTACCGGCCGGACGAGGGACGCTACCTCGGCTGCTTCGACGATGATGGGACCCTGCTGGGCTCCATCCTGATGATGGACTTCACCCTCAACGTCAGAGGGGTGATGACGCCGATGGGAGCGGCGGCCTACGTCTCCACCAATTTCCTGCGGAAAAAGGAGCACGTGGCCCGCACGCTGTTAGAGGTGTTGATGCGGTACTACGCCAGGTCAGGCGCGCCAATCAGCTGCCTGCACCCCTTCAACCCCGCGTTTTACCACAAGATGGGCTACGGCTTCTGCAACGAGAACACGCTGTACGCCCCCAAGCCCTGTTACATCCGGTCCTTTGGGGACAAGTCCGGCCTGTGCTACGCCCAGGCCGACGACCGGGAGGCGGTGCTGGCCTACTACCGCCGCTGGGTGGAGCGTACCCACGGGGCCACCCTCCACCACTACATGGACCCCCACCGTATCTTTGATATGCCCTACGTGGTGCTCTGCCGCCGGGAGGGGCAGATTACCGGATACTTCACCTTCGAGTTCGTGGAGGTGGACCACTACACCGACTGCTACCACGATCTGCTGGTGCGGGAGATGGTGTACGACGATCTGGACACCCTGAAGCAGTTCATGACCTTCTTCGCCTCCCAGGGGGATCAGATCGAGCGGGTGCGCTTCCTCTCTCCCGACCCCGACCTCCATATGCTGTTCCTCAACCCGGACACCGGGGAGAACCGGGCCCACGACGGCTGCATCCAGGAGATCGGCCGGCGCACCATGGGCTATATGTGCCGGATTCTGGACGTGGCGGCCTACTTCCGGAGCCAGCCCCACTGCTCCGCCCCCGCCGCCCGGGACTTCGTGCTGGAGCTCCAGGTGGAGGACGGCTTCCTGAAGGACAACTCCGGCAGCTATTTCCTCCACGTGTCCGGGGACCGGGTGGAGCTGGCGGGCAGCACCGCCCCCCAGGTGACGCTGCGGACGGACATCGCCGCCCTGTCCTCCCTTGTGATGGGGGCGTACCAGCTGGACAAGGCCGTGGCCCGGGGCGTCATGGACATATCCGATCCGTCCTTTCTCCCCGATGTGCAGAACGCCATCGGCTGGCACGGGAAGCCTGTGAACTACACCTATTTTTGACGGGAAGCAGGGGTCTTTATGAACGCGATCAAGGTAACCATCCAGCGGGCCGCGCCGGAGCGTCTCCCCGAGATACGGGAGGTCTTTCTGGACAGCGTCCTCTACGACCGCTACTTCGCCCAGGAGGGGCGGCTGGACGGCATCCTGTCCGCCGCCGTGGGCAAGGGGGACCTGTGGCTGGCGGTGGACTCCCACAACGAGGTGGTGGGGGCCATGCAGGTGGAGCTGAACGGCTTTTTCGGCGCGTTCCCCTACCTGGCCCTGCTGGGCGTGAAGAAGCGGTTCCGGGGCATGGGGGTGGGCCACACCCTGCTGAAGGTCTACGAGGGGGTGGCCCGGGAGCTGGGCTTCCGGAAGGCCTCCCTGCTGGTGAGCCACTTCAACCCCAGGGCCAAGGCCCTCTACCAGTCCATGGGCTACCGGAAGGTGGGCTATGTGCCCGACGCCATCCTCCCCGGCAACCACGAGAACATCATGGTCAAAACCCTGTGACGCGAAAGGCAGGAGCCGCTTGGCGGTTCCTGCCTTGTTTGTTAAGGGGTGAGAAACGCGGCGATGGCGGCGTTGTAGGCCGGCAGGCCCCGCTCCGCCCACAAAAGCTCCAGCCCCAGCTCCTTCCGGGCCAGCTCCCCCAGATCGAAGCCAAAGGCGGAGAAGGAGTACCGCATCCGCGACGGCTTCCGGCAGGGCCGCCCCTCCCGGCGGGCGCACGTTTCGCACTGCTCACACCGCCCCGCCGCCACCGTCCAGCTCCCCGGAACCGCCTTCTCCAGCTCCAGCAGGGTGGACAGCAGCTGCTTCTTCACCACGCCGTAGCTGGCCTGGCGCAGCTCCTCGGTGCGCTCCGGGGTGACGGCCCCGGCGATTGTCTCCGGCCCGTAGTCCACCCGCACCCCCACCAGATAGACGGTGCGGAAGGGGGCGAAGGCCGTCCGGGCGTCGGGCACCCCCGGCGGGCAGGACCACACCTTCCCGTAGTCCGGGCAGGCCCGGCAGGCGTCCCGGAACCGCTCCGGCCTGCAATAGGCGTCCAGCCACCGCGCCACCGGCAGGGCCGCCGTTTTCACCTGGGTGGTATACATATCCGCCCCTCCTCCACCGGGTCCCCCGGCATATTCTGGCACCAGTATAGCACAGCCCCCGCCCCGCTGTAAAGCCCCGCGCCCGTCTGTCCCGGGGGACGAAAAAATTTCACAAAACTTCGCCGTCTTTGTTGACAATGGTTAAATGGTCTGGTAGAATAAAAAGCGAATTTCATGATATCCACAACTGAATACTGCGGCACCGCCCGCGGCTGCGCGACGACAGCGCAGCGGCCGGTATGGGTTTAACTTGAAGTGATGTAACTTCTGTTGATAGAAATATTGACAGGAGTTATTGTGTTTTTACCGGGTTTTCAGGGCCGCGGTCATTCCGCTGTGCGCAGGGCTGAGGAGGGGACTGCATGATCGAACTGGACGAGAAAAAGCGAATTATTCAGGAATTTGTCCCGGGCAAGCAGGTCACGCTGGCCCACGTGATCGCCAACCCCACAAAGGATCTCTACGCCAAGCTGGGCCTGCTGGACGCGGAGGGGGCCATCGGCATCCTCACCATCACCCCCAGCGAGGGGGCCATGATCGCCGCCGACGTGGCCTCCAAGGCCGCCGACGTGAAGATCGGCTTCGTGGACCGCTTCAACGGCTCCCTGGTGTTCACCGGGGACGTGGCCGCTGTGGAGGCCTCCCTCCGGGACGTGATGAAGGTGCTGTGCGACATGATGGGTTTCTCCCCCGCCCCCATGACCAAAACCTGACGGCATGGGGGACAAGACGCGCATCATCCTGATGGGCCGGTCGGCGGCGGGCAAGACCACCCTGTGCCAGTGCATCAACCACGAGCAGATCCGCTACCACAAGACCCAGACCGTGTCCATCGTCAACCAGAACATGATCGACACGCCGGGGGAATACCTGGAACGCCGGGGCTTTCGGGGCGCGCTGATGGTGACCGCCGCCGACGCCGACATCGTGGTGCTGGTGCAGGAGGCCACCGAGGACGGAACCATGTTCCCCCCGGCCTACGGCACCATGTTCGCCAAGCCCATTGTGGGCGTGGTCACAAAAGAGGATCTGGCCACCCCGGAGCAGGTGGAGAACGCCAAGAAATACCTGCGCATGGCGGGGGCGGAGGACATCTTCGTGGCCAGCGGCGTCACCGGCAGGGGCGTGCCCGAGCTGGTGGAATTTCTGAATTTGTAGGCAGCGTCCCGGCCCTCCGGCCCCGGACGCGGTGGGAGGCCCCATGGACAACGAAAAAATACGGATCATCATCGCCGACGACGAGCCCGTCACCAAGATGGACCTGCGGGAGCTGCTCACCTCGGCGGGCTACCAGGTGGTGGCGGAGGCCTCCGACGGGCTGGACGCCGTGGAGCTGTGCCGCCAGCACCGCCCGGATCTGATCCTGCTGGACGTGAAAATGCCCTTCCTGGACGGGCTTTCCGCCGCCCGGATCATCCACGAGGAGCAGCTGGCCGGGGCCATCGTCATGCTGACGGCCTACAGCGAACGGGACTTCATCAACCGGGCCAAGAGCTGCGGCGTCAGCGGCTATCTGGTAAAGCCCATCGACGAGAAGTCCCTGGTGCCCAGCATCGAGCTGGCCACCGCCCGCAGCCAGGAGCTGCGCCAGCTCCGCAAGGATATGGAAAAGACGGCGGCCCGGCTGGAAAACCGCATTGTCATCGAAAAGGCCAAGGGCCTGATCATGTCGGAGCAGGGCAAGACCGAGCAGGAGGCCTATGACTACATCCGGGCCTTGAGCCAGGCCAAGCATCTGTCCATGTACCGGATTGCCGAGTTCATTTTGATGCAGAAGGAGGGGTAGGCAAGGTGGGCGTCATCCGGGATCTTTGCCACAAATACACCGTCCTGACGGAGGACGAGATCTCCACCATCGAAGCCCTGGCCCCGTTTTTACAGACCATCGCCGACCTGACCGACGCGGATATTTTCATCGACTGCCCCTGCCGGAACGCCGACTCCATCGTGGTGGCGGAGGCCAAGCCCTCCGGCTTCCCCTCCTCCTACCAGAGCTCGGTGGTGGGCCTGCTGGCCAAGGCGGAGAACGAGCCCGCCGTGGCCCGCACCTCCCGCCTGGGGGTGAGCACCAAGCAGATGAAGGCCGTCACCCAGGAGAACCGCCGCACCATCCAGTCGGTGGAGCCCATCCGCAACGGGGACCACATCATCGGCGTGCTCATACAGGAGCGGCATATCGACGAGAAGGTGTTCACCAGCCAGCGGCTCCAGTCCGCCCAGCAGAGCTATGAGGCCATCTCCGGCGGCCTCGCCCGGCTCATGCCGGAAAACAACTGGCTGACGGAGTGCATCGACGAGGCCCTGCTCATCGTCAACGACGCGGGCATCATCGCCTTCCGCAACTCCCTGGCCAAGGAGCTGTACCAGAAGCTGGGGTACATCGACGACGTGCTGGGCCAGCCCTACGACAACGTGTTCCTGGTCAATACAGACCCCGCCTGCGAGGGTTCCCACATGGAGGTCGAGGTAGGCCGCTATGTGCTGGATGTGAAGTACATCCCCCTGGGTGCCCCCAACATGGCCTTCGTGCTGGTGATACGGGATCTCACCTGGCGGCGGGAGCAGGAGAAGGCCCTGGTGCTCAAGTCGGTGGCGGTGAAGGAAATGCACCACCGGGTGAAGAACAACCTCCAGACCATCGCCAGCCTCCTGCGGCTCCAGACCCGCCGGTCCGACAGCCCGGAGACCCGCCAGGTGCTGGAGGAGAGCATGAACCGGATCATCGCCATCGCCAGCACCCACGAGCTGCTGGCCCAGAGCGGCATGGACGAGGTTCAGCTCAGCGACGTGGTGCGCAACATCAAGAGCAACGTGCTGCGCTCCTGCGCCGGGCCCCACTTCAAGGTGGCCGTCTCCCTGGAGGGGGGCGACTTCACCGTGGACTCCGAGGTGGGCACGTCCGTGGCCCTGGTGGTGAACGAGCTGCTGCAAAACGCCATGAAGTACGCCTTCCCTCCGGACAGCGAGGGGCTGGTGCGCATCATCATGGCCCGGGGGGACCTCTACTCCCGCATCCAGGTCATCGACAACGGCCGGGGCTTCAACGTGCAGGACGCCTCCAAGCCCAAGCTGGGCCTGTCCATCGTCCAGACCCTGGTGGAGGATAAGCTGTTCGGCAATCTGGACATCGAGTCCGGCCCCCAGGGCACCCAGGTGACCTTTGATTTCAGAACCCAACTGACCAACCCCGACGACGTGGCGTAACGCCGCCGGACCTCGCTTGGAGCGGCGCAGCCCAGGCACGGGGGGCGGCCCCCTTGCCTTGGGCTGCTTTTTTCAAGCACGCGGACTATATTACCAAAAAGCGGGTGGTTATTTTGCATGAAGTCATCCTCAGCGCGGGCATCGACATCGGAACGTCCACCACACAGCTGATCTTCAGCCGCCTGACCCTGGAAAACCGGGCCGTCAGCTATATGGCCCCCCAGATCGATATTGTGGACAAAGAGGTCGTCTACCGCAGCCCCATCTACTTCACCCCCCTGAAATCCCCCACGGAGATCGACGCGGAGGCGGTGAAGGACATCGTCCGCCGGGAGTACGCCGCCGGCGGCATGAGCCCCAAGGATATCCAGACCGGCGCGGTGATCATCACCGGCGAGACCGCCCGGAAGCAGAACGCCAACGAGGTGCTGGCCGCCCTGTCCGACATGGCGGGGGACTTCGTGGTGGCCACCGCCGGACCCGACCTGGAGTCCGTCCTCTCCGCCCGGGGGGCCGGGGCGGACGCCCTGTCCAAGCAACGCCGCGTGGCGGTGGCCAACCTGGACGTGGGCGGCGGTACCAGCAACATCGCCCTGTATGAAACCGGCTCCCTCCGGAGCACCTGCTGTCTGGACATCGGCGGGCGGCTCATCAAGGTGTCCGATGGGAGGATTACTTACGTTTATCCCAAGATCCAGGCCCTGGCCAACCGCCACGGCATCCAGATCTCCGCCGGAAACCGGGCCGACCCGGAGGTGCTCTACCAGGTCTGCCGCCTGATGGCCAACCAGCTGGCCCAGGCCCTCCACCTGATCCCGGCGGACGGGGAGCACAAGGGCCTGTATACCAACGCCGGAAAGCTGCTGTCCGCCCAGCCTCCGGTAAAGGCGGTCACCTTCTCCGGCGGCGTGGCCGACTGCGTGTACCAGGAGGTGCGGGGCGGCGTGTTTCAGTACGGGGACATCGGCGTCCTGCTGGGCCGGGCCATCCGGGAGGACCCGGACCTGTCCAGGGTGGAGCGGTGCCCCGCCCTGGAGACCATCCGGGCCACGGTGGTGGGGGCGGGCACCCACGCCACCGATGTGAGCGGCAGCACCATCCGCTATGATTCCAAGATGCTGCCGGTGAAAAACGTGCCCATTCTGAAAGTCTCCGCAGAGGACGAGGCGTCGCTGGAGACGCTGAAGGCCTCTATCGCATATCAACTGCCGCTGCATATGCCGGAGGGCAAGATCGAGCAGATCGCCATCGCCTTCGCCGGGGAAAAACGCACCAGCTTTGCGGAAGTCCAGGCGTTGGCGGCGGCAATCATCGAATCCGCAAAGGAGGTGATAGACAGCAGGTTCCCGCTCATCGTGGTGGTGGAAAACGATGTGGGCAAGGTGCTGGGCAACGCGCTGAATGTGATGCTCAGGCACGAAAAGCCCGTGATCTGCATCGACGGCGTCCACACCGCCAACGGCGACTATATCGACATCGGGGAGCCGGTGGCCGGTGGGCAGGTTCTGCCTGTGGTGATCAAAACACTGGTATTTAATTCTTGACGAACAATTATGAGGGGTGAAAAAAAGTGATTCTCAAAACCAGGCTGTTCGGCCATGTCTACGAGTTCAAATCCATCCGTGAGGTCATGGCCAAGGCAAACGAGGAAAAATCCGGCGACAAGCTGGCAGGCATCGCCGCCGAGACCGCGGAGGAGCGGGTCGCTGCTAAGGTGGTTCTGTCCAACCTGACGCTCAACGATCTGCGCAACTGCCCCGCCGTCCCCTATGAGGAGGACGAGGTAACCCGCATTATCCAGGACGACCTGAACGAGACCATTTTCAACAGCTTTAAGAATATGACCGTGGCCGAGTTCCGCGAGTGGCTGCTCAGCGAAAAGACCACCGGCGAGATGATCAAGCGCGCCTCCCGGGGCCTGACCTCCGAGTGCATCGCCGGCGTGTGCAAGCTGATGAGCAATCTGGATCTGGTGTACGCCGCCAAGAAGATCCGCGTCAGCGCGCACTGCAACACCACCATCGGCCTGCCCGGCACCTTCTCCGCCCGTCTCCAGCCCAACCACACCACCGACGACCCCAAGGGCGTTGTCGCCTCCGTGATGGAGGGCCTGTCCCTGGGCTGCGGCGACGCCGTCATCGGCATCAACCCCGTGGACGACTCCGTGGAGAGCGTGGCCCGCCTGCTGAAGATGCTGGACGAGTTCAAGAACAAGTGGGAGGTTCCCACCCAGATCTGCGTGCTGGCCCACGTGACCACCCAGACCGAGGCCGCCAACAAGTTTGGCGCGCCGCTGGACCTGATGTTCCAGTCCATCGCCGGCTCCCAGAAGGGCAACGAGGCCTTCGGCCTGACCACCCAGATGCTGGAGGAGGGCCGCCAGACCATGCTGACCCGGGGCACCTGCACCGGACCCAACGTGATGTACTTCGAGACCGGGCAAGGCTCCGAGCTGTCCTCCGAGGCCCACAACGGCTGGGACCAGGTGACTATGGAGGCCCGCTGCTACGGCTTCGGCCGCCACTTCAACCCCTTCCTGGTGAATACCGTGGTGGGCTTCATCGGCCCCGAGTACCTGTATGATTCCAAGCAGGTCACCCGCGCCGGCCTGGAGGACCACTTCATGGGCAAGCTCAGCGGCATCCCCATGGGCTGCGACGCCTGCTACACCAACCACATGAAGGCCGACCAGAACGACATCGAGAACCTGGCCACCCTGCTGGTGGCCGCGGGCTGCAACTACGTCATGGGCGTGCCCCAGGGCGACGACTGTATGCTGATGTATCAGTGCACCGGCTTCCACGAGGCTGCCGCCCTGCGCGAGATCTTCGGCCTGCGTCCCATCAAGGAGTTCGACCAGTGGCTGGAGAAGATGGGCTTCTCCGAGAACGGCAAGCTGACCGGCCGCGCCGGCGACGCTTCCGTGTTCATGACGAAGTAAAGGAGGCTGGAATCAATGAACGAGAAAGATCTGAGAGCCATTATTGAGCAGGTACTCTCCGAGCTGGGCACCTCCGCGGCCAACACCCCGGCGGCGGCCCAGGCCGTGGCGCAGGCCGTCCAGTCCTCCAACGTGGAGAGCGGCGAGCTGCCCGACGTGACCGCCATCGACATCCGCACCCAGTACCTGGTGAAGAACCCCGAGCACGGCGAGGAGTACGCCGAGCTGAAGTATAACGCCCCCTGCCGCCTGGGCATCGGCCGGGCCGGGGCCCGCTACCTGACCCTGCCCCAGCTGGAGTTCCGCGCCGCCCACTCCGCCGCCCAGGACGCCGTGTTTAACGACGTGGACGCCGAGTTCGTGGAGAAGATGGGCCTGTGGACCGTCCAGACCCAGTGCGAGAACAAGGACGTGTACCTCACCCGCCCCGACCTGGGCCGCAAGCTCAGCCCCGAGGCCGTGGAGACCATCAAGGCCAAGGCCAAGAAGAACCCCACCGTCCAGATCTACGTGTCCGACGGCCTGTCCTCCGCGTCCGTGGCCGCCAACATCGGCGACCTGCTCCCCGCCATCCTGCAGGGCCTGGAGAGCTACCGCATCGACGTGGGCACCCCCTTCTTCGTGAAGTACGGCCGCGTGGGCGTGATGGACGAAATCTCCGAGCTGACCGGGGCCGACGTGACGTGCACCCTCATCGGTGAGCGTCCGGGCCTGATCACCGCCGAGTCCATGTCCGCCTACATCGTCTACAAGGCCACCGTGGGTATGCCCGAGGCCCGCCGCACCGTGGTGTCCAACATCCACCGCTCCGGCACCATCCCCGCCGAGGCCGGCGCGCACATCGCCGAGATCATCAAGATCATGCTGGAGAAGAAGGCCAGCGGCACGGATCTGAAACTGTAACAGAGGGAGGAAAACAACCATGAAAAGAGATCCCATTCCCGCCAAGGTATTGGCAACCCGCCTGATCCCCAATGTTTCCCCCGACATGGCCAAGGAGCTGGGGCTCACCCCCGATCAGAAGTCCCTGGCCCTCATCACCGCCGACTGCGACGACGTGACCTACACCGCCCTGGACGAGGCCACCAAGAAGGCCGACTGCAAGGTGGTCTACGCCAAGAGCTTCTACGCCGGCGCGGCCAACGCCAACACCGCCCTGGCGGGCGAGATCATCGGCATCCTGGCCGCTCCCAACCCCGCCGAGGCCAAGGCCGGACTGGACGCCGCTGTGGACATGATTGAGAACGTGTGCCACTTCGTGTCCGCCAACGACACCGACGACGTGTGCTACTACGCCCACTGCATCTCCCGCACCGGCTCCTACCTGTCCGCCGGCTGCGGCATCGCCGAGGGCGAGGCCATCGCCTACCTCATCGCCCCCCCGCTGGAGGCCATGTACGGCGTGGATGCCGCGCTGAAGGCCGCCGACGTGCGTATGTGCGTGCTGTACGCGCCCCCCTCCGAGACCAACTTCGGCGGTGCCCTGCTCACCGGCAGCCAGTCCGCCTGCAAGTCCGCCTGCGACGCGTTCGCCGCCGCCGTGGAGTCTGTTGCCGACCGTCCCGTGGAATAAGTCCCGGTCCGCGTTTGAACGGAGGTACTTATGAAAGCATTGGGAATGATCGAAACCAGGGGCCTGGTGGCCGCCATCGAGGCGGCCGACGCCATGGTGAAGGCCGCCAATGTGTCCCTCCAATGTAAGGAGCACGTGGGCGGCGGGCTGGTCACCGTCATGGTGCGGGGCGACGTAGGGGCGGTCAAGGCCGCCACCGACGCGGGTGCCGCCGCCGCCGAACGGGTCGGCGAGCTGATTTCCGTCCACGTCATTCCCAGGCCCCACGGCGAGGTAGAGGAGATCCTGGGCGAGCTGCCCCCGCCGGACGCCGCGCCCCAGCCGGAGCCCCCCGTTGAGGAGCCCCAGCCGGAGCCGGAACCCGAACCGGAGCAGCCTCCCCAGCCCATCGCCCCGCCGGAGCCGCCCGCCGCGGTGGTGCCGCCTGAGCCGGAGCCCCAGCCGGAATCCCAGTCCGGGCCCCAGCAGGCCGCCCCTGACGGCGGCATCCCCACCGACGAGGAGCTGGAGGCCATGCCCGTAGTGCAGTTGCGGGTGCTGGCCCGCTCTCTCAACGTGGAGGGCATGAGCCGCCGGGAGATCCGGGACGCCAAGAAGGAGCCTCTGCTGGCCGAGATCCGGGCGTGTCTCGCCCGCCGGGGCCAGCGGTGACCGGGCTGACAATAGGAGTGATGTGACAAATGCAGTTAATTGATAAGGACTTACTTTCCATGCAGGAAGTCCGCGAGCTGGTGGAGGCCGCCAAGGCCGCCCAGCGGGAGCTGGCCCAGATGAGCCAGGCCCAGGTGGACCGCATTGTCCGGGCCATTGCCGACGCCGGCGTACGCAACGCCCGCCGCCTGGCCCAGATGGCCAACGAGGACACCGGGTTCGGCATCGTGGATGACAAGGTCATCAAAAACGTCTTTGCCAGCCGCGGCGTGTACGAGCATATCAAGGACATGAAAACCATCGGCGAGATCAGCTGCGATCCCGCCCGGGGCGTCCACACCATCGCCGTGCCCGTGGGGGTGATCGCGGGCCTGATCCCGTCCACCAACCCCACGTCCACCGCGCTGTATAAGGCGGAGATCGCCATCAAGGCGGGCAACGCCATCGTGTTCTCCCCCCACCCCACCGCCCTGCGCTGCATCCTGGAGACCGTGAAGGTCATCCGGCAGGCGGTGTCCGAGGCGGGCGGGAACGAGGATCTGGTCTCCTGCATCACCATCCCCACCATGGAGGCCACCGACAACCTGATGCGCCACCGGGACGTGGCCATGATCCTGGCCACCGGCGGCTCCGCCATGGTCCGCGCGGCCTAATCCTCCGTCACCCCCGCCATCGGCGTGGGCCCGGGCAACGGCCCCGCCTACCTGGAAAAGAGCTGCGACCTGCCCCTGGCCGTCAAGCGCATCCTGGACTCCAAGACCTTCGACAACGGCACCATCTGCGCCTCCGAGCAGTCCATCATCTGCGACGAGGACATGGTGGTGGCGGTGCAGGCCGAGATGGAAAAGCAGGGCGCGTACTTCCTGGACGAGGCGGAGCGGGAGCAGCTGGGCCGGTTCATTCTCCGGGCCAACGGCACCATGAACCCCGAGATCGTGGGCCGCAGCGTGGCCACCATCGCCAAGCTGGCCGGCCTGACCAAGGTGCCCGCTACCGCCCGTGTCCTGGTGGCCCGGGAGACCGGCGTGGGCCGGGGCCATCCCTACTCCAACGAGAAGCTGGGTCCCATCCTGGCCTTCTACGTGGGCAAGGACTACAAGGACGTGTGTGACAAGGTGTGCGAGATCCTCCACTACGAGGGGGCGGGCCATACCTTCTCCATGCACACCCAGAACAAGGAGATCGAGGACTATTTCGCCCGCCGGGTGCCCGCCTCCCGGATTCTGGTGAACACCCCCAGCGCGCTGGGCGGCATCGGCGGCACCACCGGCCTGATGCCCTCCCTGACCCTGGGCTGCGGCGCGGTGGGCGGCTCGGCCACGTCTGAGAACGTTGGCCCCATGCACCTGCTGAACCTGCGCTACGTGGCCCACGGCCTGAAGGAGCTGGAGGAGATCCGCGCCGGCGTGCCCTCCTGCGAGGACGGCGTGTGCCGGGTCAACCCCGATCTCAGCAGCATCGACATCGACGGCATCGTCAACAGCATCCTGGCTAAGCTCCGGGCACTGTAACGGGCCGCGCGACCCCTACTGAAATAAGGAGTGAATCATACAATGGCAACTATGCAGGCACTGGGCATGATCGAGACTAAGGGTCTGGTCAGCTCCATCGAAGCGGCCGACGCTATGGTCAAGGCCGCCAACGTCACCCTCATCGGCAAGGTCCATGTGGGCGGCGGTCTGGTCACCGTCATGGTCCGCGGCGACGTGGGCGCGGTCAAGGCCGCCACCGACGCGGGAGCCGCCGCCGCCGAGCGGGTGGGCGAGCTCATCTCCGTCCACGTGATCCCCAGGCCCCACGAGGAAGTGGAGTTCATCCTCCCCTCCCTGGACAAGGGCTAACCCAAACTATCAAGGAGTGAAATAATATGGCAGCAATGCAGGCACTGGGCATGATCGAGACTAAGGGTCTGGTCAGCTCCATCGAAGCGGCCGACGCTATGGTCAAGGCCGCCAACGTCACCCTCATCGGCAAGGTCCATGTGGGCGGCGGTCTGGTCACCGTCATGGTCCGCGGCGACGTGGGCGCGGTCAAGGCCGCCACCGACGCGGGAGCCGCCGCCGCCGAGCGGGTGGGCGAGCTCATCTCCGTCCACGTGATCCCCAGGCCCCACGAGGAAGTGGAGTTCATCCTTCCCTCTCTGGAGAAGTGAAGTAGACCCATAAACTTCCGCCGAGAAAGGGGGGACACCCATTGAGAGCAATCACCGAGGATATCCTGCGGCTGGAGCTGCGCAATTCCCAGCCGGAGGTGTACTACATCCCCACGGGGAAGATCCTCACGCCCGCGGCCCGGGAATACCTCCAGCAGCGTAAGATCAAGATCGCCAAAGAGGGGGAGTGTCCCCAGCGGGCCCCGGAGGGGGACGCGGCCCCCGCCGCGCCCCAGCCCGCGCCCCCGCCGGTGATGGCCGCCCCCAAGCCCAAGTATGTGGACTACCAGAGCGGCTCCTACTACATGGAGAAGCCGGAGCACATGACCCAGCTCTTTGACAACCAGCTGGTGGCGAAAAACCCCCCCCGGATTCTGTTCCGGGGCAAGCTGGACAGCCTCCAGGCCCTGGTGGTGCTGGATCAGGCACTGATCGCCGGGGCGGGCGGCAGCCAGCAGCTGCTGGCCGACCTGGACGATGTGCTGAAGGCTCTGCGCAATCTCATGCGCTGCGACGTGCTGGACGAGGAGCTCCACAGCGGCACCATCATCGGCCTGACCCACGGGGAGCTGCGGGAGCATTCCCACAACCCCATGAAGTTCTACAACATCCGGCAGATGATCCTGCCCAGCTACACCATGGGCCGGGATTACGCCCTGCTCAACCAGCTGCGGGCCGCCATCCGGGAGACCGAGGTGGCTGCGGCCAACGCCTTCTATGACGGCTTCCGGTTCAGCCGGAGCGACATCATCGAGGAGCTCAACCGCCTGTCCAGCGCGCTGCACATCATGATGTGCAAGTATCTGGCGGGCGACTACAAGGGGGCGGCGAAATGACGGCAGAACAGATCTCCGCGGCGGTGATGAATTCCGTCCACCGGGCGGGGCTGGTTGAGGTCGAGGTCTCCGCCCGCCACGTCCACCTGTCCCAGGCCGACGCCGAGGTGCTTTTTGGCCC
>ERZ779633.217-NODE-217-length-20626-cov-11.165427_pt1 | contig 20626 bp, 16 predicted proteins | sample MGYA00514195_ERZ779633 | MGnify/ENA primary metagenome ERZ779633 (study PRJEB29562, sample SAMEA4376707) | mouse gut metagenome | isolation source: Cecum | study: EMG produced TPA metagenomics assembly of the A DSS colitis mouse model was used to assess the...
AGGGCACCCGGGCCTCCAGGGAGTTCACCGAGATGCACCGGTCCGCCCGGAGCACATCGTACATGTGCAGCTCCCGCACCCGCTTGGCCGCCTCCTCCTGGAACGCGGCGGCGGAGGGGGCGAAATCGGTGTATTTGTAGCCGAAGAGCTCGTCGGAGATCTCGCCGGTGAGGAGTACCCGCACGTCCGTCTGCTCATGGATGGCCTTGCAGACCAGGTACATGCCCATGCTGGCCCGGATGGTGGTGATGTCGTAGGTGCCCAGCAGCTCCACCACCGTCTCCAGGGAAGACAGCACGTCCTCTTTGGTAATGATAATCTCCCGGTGGTCGCTGCCGATGTAATCGGCCGCCTGCCTGGCATATTTCAGGTCGATGGCGTCGGTATCCATGCCGATGGCGAAGGTTTGAATGGGCGTCTTGCTCCTTTTGGCGGCGATGGCGCACACCAGGGAGGAGTCCAGCCCGCCGGACAGGAGAAAGCCCACCCTGGCGTCGGCCACCAGCCGCTTTTCCACAGCCGCCGTCAGCTTTTCCCGGATGTTTCTGCAAAGAATTTCCAGTTCATCATAGCAGAAACGGGTGGTTTTTGCAATATCGTGATAGCACACAAATTTGCCGTCCTTATAGTAGTGCCCCGGGGGGAAGGGCATAATTTTGCCCGTCAGGCCCAGCAGGTTCTTGGGTTCGCTGGCGAAGATAATTGTCCCCCGGCTGTCATAGCCGTAGTAGAGGGGGCGGATGCCAATGGGGTCCCGGGCGGCGATAAATTCTCCGGTTTGACCGTCGTAGAGGATGCAGGCGAACTCCGCGTCCAGCATGGCGAACATGCCGGCGCCGTACTCCCGGTACATGGGGAGCAGAATTTCGCAGTCGGAGCCGCTGCGGAAGGTGTAGCCCTTTGCCATCAGCTCCCCCTTCAGCTTTTCAAAGCCGTAGATTTCGCCGTTGCACACGGCAAAGCTGCCCTCCAGCGCAAAGGGCTGCATTCCCTCGGGGGTCAGCCCCATGATGGCCAGGCGGTGAAAGCCCAGCAGGCCCTCTCCCGCCCGGACCACCCGGCTGTCGTCGGGGCCCCGGCTGACGGTACGCTGAAAGCCCGCCTGAAAGGCGGCCATATCGGCCACAGGGCCGCAATATCCGATAATTGAACACATAATTGTTTCCTCCATTTTGGCGGAATAATTTTGTAGGGGCGGATATCATCCGCCCGCATAATATTGCCAAAATTCCGGTAGGGACGGGCGGGTGATGCCCGCCCCTACAGGCAGTTACCGCACCCCGAACAGCAGGTCGCCGTAGGTGGGGAAGGGCCAGTACTTCCTGGCGGTGAGGGTCTCGGCCTCGTCGCAGGGCAGGCGCAGCTCGCCCATTTTGGGCAGCACCACGTCCCGGATGAGCTCAGCCTCCCGCTTGATATCCCCGGCGTTGGCCAGGTCCAGCACCGCCTCCTCCAACTCCGCCGCCTTGACAGCAATCTGGTCGGTGAGGCCGGACAGCTTTTTTACCAGTTCCGTCTCATACTCGCAAAGACAGCCGGGGACCAGCTCCTTCTTGGCGGCGGCGGTTTTGGCGGTGTCGCAGGTAAATGCCTGGACGGCGGGGAGAATCTCAGTGCGGGCCATGTCTGCCATGGTGTTGGCCTCGATGATGATGGTCTTGCAGTAGTTCTCCAGGGTGACCTCATACCGGGATTCCAGCTCCGCCCTGGTAAACACCTTGTGGCCGGTAAGCAGGGCCACGTTTTTTTCGTCCAGCAGGTGGGGGACGCAGTCGGGGGTGGTGCGGCAGTTGAGCAGGCCCCGCTTTTCGGTGGCCTCCCGGATCCAGGCGTCGTCGTAGCCGTTGCCGTTGAAGATAATCCGCTTGTGGTCCTGGATGGTCTTGCGGATCATGGCCTGGAGGGCGGCCTCAAAGTCCTCCGCCCCCTCCAGCCGGTCGGCGTAGACCCGCAGGCTCTCGGCCACGGCGGTATTAATCATGATATTGGCGCAGGCGATGGAGTCGGCGGAGCCCACCATGCGGAACTCAAACTTGTTGCCAGTGAAGGCGAAGGGGGAGGTGCGGTTGCGGTCGGTGGTGTCCCGGCGGAACCTGGGCAGCACGTCCACCCCCAGCTTTACCTTGCCGGTATCGATGCCGGTGTAGGGGGCGTCGTGCTCGATGCAGCCCAGAATGGCGGCCAGCTCATCCCCCAGGAACATGGACACCACGGCGGGGGGCGCCTCGTTGGCCCCCAGGCGGTGGTCGTTGCCGGCGGTGGCCACGGAAATGCGCAGCAGGTCCTGATAGTCGTCCACCGCCTTGATGACGGCGCAGAGGAACAGCAAAAACTGGGCGTTCTCATAGGGGGTCTGGCCTGGGGAGAGGAGGTTGACCCCGGTGTCGGTGGCGATGGACCAGTTGTTGTGCTTGCCCGAGCCGTTCACCCCCACAAAGGGCTTTTCGTGGAGCAGGCACACCAGCCCGTGGCGGGCGGCCACCTTCTGCATCATCTCCATGGTGAGCTGGTTGTGGTCGGTGGCGATGTTGGTGGTGGTGTAGATGGGGGCCAGCTCGTGCTGGGCGGGGGCCACCTCGTTGTGCTGGGTCTTGGCCAGGATGCCCAGCTTCCACAGCTCGTCGTTCAGGTCGGTCATGTAGGCGGCCACCCGGGGCTTGATGGTGCCGAAGTAGTGGTCGTCCATCTCCTGGCCCTTGGGGGGCTTGGCGCCGAAGAGGGTGCGGCCGGTAAAGCGAAGGTCCCGGCGCTGCTCCCACATTTTGGCGTCCACCAGGAAGTACTCCTGCTCCGGACCCACGGCGGTGTTGACATGCTTCACCGTGTCATTGCCGAACAGCCGCAGGATGCGCAGGGCCTGCTTGTTCAGGGCGGCCATGGAGCGCAGGAGGGGGGTCTTCTTGTCCAGGGCCTCCCCGTTATAGCCGCAGAAGGCGGTGGGGATGCACAGGGTTTTATCCTTGATAAAGGCGTAGGAGGTGGGGTCCCAGGCGGTGTAGCCCCGGGCCTCGAAGGTGGCCCGTAGCCCCCCGGAGGGGAAGGAGGAGGCGTCGGGCTCCCCCTGAATCAGCTCCTTGCCGGAGAACTCCATAATCACCCGGCCGTTGGCGGCGGGGGAGATGAAGCTGTCGTGCTTCTCGGCGGTGACACCGGTGAGGGGCTGGAACCAGTGGGTAAAGTGGGTGGCCCCCAGGGCCACCGCCCAGTCCTTCATGGCGGAGGCTACCGCGTTGGCCACGCCGGGGTCCAGCCTGGCCCCCTCGTCAATGGTCTTCTTCATGGACAGATATACATCCGTGGACAGATTGGCCTTCATCGCCCGATCGTCAAACACCAAACTTCCGAAATACTCCGGTACTGCTGCCATTTTTTTCACCCTTTCATTGCTTCGATGTTTGTTAAGCCTCCCTTGTCAAAGGGGGCTTGTGGGGCCCGCCGAGGGCGGCGGGCCATGACCCGGCCAGGGGGCCGGGTCCCACAAAAAAGGCAAAGGCGCCTTTCAGGAATAACCCAAAAGACGCCTTTGCCTTTATGGGCGCATTATACGCCTCAGAAAGGGAGCTGTCAACTGTTTTTTTCTGCTTTTGCAGATTCTGTTCACAGTGGTGGAAAAATACCCCGGACTGTGGTATAATGACCGGTAATTTGAATGAAGGAAAGCGGGAGAAGTTATGAAATACTCGAAAGAAGAGGTCATCCAGTATGTCCGGGAGACGGAGGTGGCCTTTATCCACCTGGCCTTCTGCGACGTATTCGGCAGGCAGAAAAACATCTCCATTGTCCCCGGCGAGCTGCCCCGGGCCTTTGAGTACGGCATCGCCTTCGACGCCTCGGCCATCGCCGGCTTCGGGGACGAGGCTCGGTCCGACCTGCTCCTCCGCCCCGACCCGGAGACCCTGATGCTCCTTCCCTGGCGGCCGGAACACGGCCAGGTGGTGCGCATGTTCTGCTCCATCGTCTACCCGGACGGGCGGCCCTTTGAGTGCGACACCCGGTCCCTGCTGCGGAATGCCGCGGCCCAGGCGGAGGAGAAGGGGTACTCCTTCCTCTTCGGCGCGGAGCAGGAGTTTTACCTGTTCAAGCGGGACGAAAACGGCGATCCCACCCGGATTCCCCACGACAGGGCAGGGTATATGGACATCGCCCCCGACGACAAGGGGGAGAACATCCGCCGGGAGATCTGCCTGACCCTGGCCCGGATGGGGATTTTCCCCGAGTGCTCCCACCATGAGGAGGGTCCGGGCCAGAACGAGATCGACTTCCGGTACTCCGACCCCCTCACTGCGGCGGACAATGTGATGACCTTCCAGTCCATCGTCAAATTCATCGCTGAGCGCAACGGGCTCTGCGCCGACTTTTCCCCCAAGCCCTTGGAAGATGCGCCGGGCAGCGGGTTCCACATCAATGTGTCGGTCAAGGCGGCGGACGGCCGTGACTGCCTGTACCAGATGGTGGCGGGGGTGCTGGACAAGGTGGAGGAGATGACCCTGTTCCTCAACCCGGCGAAGGAGTCCTATGCCCGGTTTGGCGGCCACAAGGCGCCCCGGTATATCTCCTGGTCCCGGGAAAACCGGTCCCAGCTGGTGCGGATTCCCGCCGCCGTGGGGGAGTACCGCCGGGCGGAGCTGCGCTCTCCCGACCCCTGCGCCAACCCCTATCTGGCCTTTGCCCTGATGATCCGGGCCGGGCTGTGGGGGATTGAGCAGAGGCTGGAGCTGCCGGCAGCTGCCGACTTTAACTTTTACCAGGCGGACAGGGAGACGCTGTCCCGGTTCCGCTGCCTGCCGGCAAATCCGGCCCAGGCGGTCAGGGCGGCGGACAGTGCGTTTATCCGGGAGAGCGTTCCGGAGGCAGTGCTTGCGGAGTACCGCAAGCCGCGGTGATTTCATTGGTATGTGAGGGGAGGGGAGCCTGTGAGCTTGCAGGAACGGGTATACAGTGTGCTGATCGTATCCGCCTCGGAGCGCTTCCGGGACTCTCTGCGCCCCCTTCTGCCCGAAGCCGGCTACGCCCCGGTTATCACTGTCACCAGCGTGGGGGCCGCTGAGCGGGTCCGAAGTGAGCGGGATTTCGACTTTGTTTTCATCAATTCCCCTCTGCCCGACGATGCCGGCATCCGCTTTGCAGTTGACTGCTGCCGGACAGGGGGCACCGTGGCGGTGCTGTTTGCGGCGGCCGCGCTGTATGACCAGGTCCGGGCCAAGGTGACGGAACGGGGCGTGTTTGTTCTGCCCCGGCCCATCCCCAGAGACGCCATCCTCCGGGGGCTGAACTGGATGACCGCCGCCCGGGAGCGGCTGCGCAGCTATGAGAAAAAGGCACAGCCCATTGAGGAGAAGATGGAGGAGATTCGTCTGGTCAACCGGGCCAAATGGCTGCTCATCACCGAGCTGAAGATGTCTGAGGACGACGCCCACCACTACATCACCCGCCGGGCCATGGACCAGTGCGTCCCCAAGCGGGCGGTGGCGGAGGAGATTATTAAGCTGTACTCCTGACAAGAAAGGCGGAACACAATGAGCGGATTGGATATGGGACTGTATTTGCTGATCTATTCCTTTCTGGGCTGGTGCGCCGAGGTGCTGTACTACGCCGTGACCCAGCGGCAGTTCCGCAACCGGGGCTTTCTCACCACCCCGTTTCTGCTGTCCTACGGGGCGGCGTTTGACCTGATCATCCTCACCCTGCCCGCCCTGGCCGGGCGGTACGCGGTGCAATTTTTGTTCACGATGGCCATTGTGGCCGTGACGGAGAACTTCGCCGACGAGCTCAACCGCCGCCTTGGTTCCACGGTACACTGGGGCGGAAGCCGCAGCCGGGTGCTGGAGGGCAGTATGCGGGGCCTGCTCTCCACGGCGGCGGTGGCGGCCGTCTATTATGTTGCCTATCTGGTGGTCCACCCCCTGCTGCTGGGGGTGATGACCCTGATTCCCCGGCTGGTGAAGGGGATTGCCGTGTGGGTCCTCTTTATCCTGATCGGGGCGGACTTTCTGGGGGTGCTGTACACCCTGCGCACCGGAGGCGTCCGGGTCTATGAGCAGCGGGAGGCCCGAAGCAGCGAGGGCCGGATCGCCGGGCGGATTACCCAGGGGGTATGGCGGAGGCTCCAGAGGGCCTACCCGGGCATCCGGGGGATGACGCCGGAGGAGCAGGAGGTCTACACCTTTGCCAAGGGGGTATGCCTGGACAAGCTGGTGTGGGTGTTTCTCACCACCGCCCTGCTGGGTGACATCATTGAGACCTTCTGGTGCGGACTGGTGAACGGCCAATGGATGAACCGGTCCAGCGTGGTCTGCGGACCCTTCAGCTTTGTGTGGGGGCTGGGGGCGGTGGTACTTACCGTTTCTCTCCAGCGGCTGGCCCAGCGGGACTCCTTCTTCGTCTTCGCCGCCGGATTTTTTATCGGCGGGACCTACGAGTACATGTGCAGCGTATTTACCGAGCTGGTGTTCGGCACCGTGTTTTGGGACTACAGCCATATGCCCCTGAACATCGGCGGGCGGACCAACGTGCTGTTCTGCTTTTTCTGGGGGGTGCTGGCGGTGTTCTGGATCAAGGGCATCTATCCTCAGATGTCCCGGTTGATTGAAAGCTTTCCCGCTCTGGCCGGAAAGATTATGACCTGGGCGGTGGTGGCCCTTATGGTGTGCAACGGCCTGCTCACCTGTGCCGTTATGCTGCGGTACAGCACCCGGGCGGTCCAGCCCCAGCCGGCCAACGCCTTTGAGGAGTTTTTGGACCGGCAGTATGGCGACGAATTTGTGGAGCACCGCTGGCCCAATATGATCGTGACGGAAAAGAGTACATCAATCAGGAAAACCGGCTAAAACCCTGCGCTGGGGACACTTCGGGACACAAAGAGCCCTTGTGAGCGGGAAAGTTTCGTGCTATAATGTTCCCATCAAGCTGACAGGAGGCTGAATCATGTATAATTTTATCTACCATACCCCAACCCAGGTGGTCTTCGGCAGGGGCGCCGAAGGTCAGACCGGCGAGTTGGTCAAGGCCCAGGGCTGCAAAAAGGTACTCATCCACTACGGCGGCGGCAGCGTGGTCCGGTCCGGGCTGCTGGACCGGATTAAGGCGTCTCTGGACCAGGCGGGGGCGGCCTATACCGAGCTGGGCGGCGTGGTGCCCAACCCCCGGCTGTCCCTGGTGTATCAGGGCATTGCGCTGTGCAGGAAAGAGGGCGTGGACTTCATCCTGGCGGTGGGGGGCGGCAGCGTCATCGACTCCGCCAAGGCCATCGCCTATGGACTGGCGGAGGAGGCCGACGTGTGGGAGCTCTACGACCACACCCGGCGGGCCAAAGCCTGTCTGCCGGTGGGGGTGGTGCTCACCATTGCCGCTGCGGGCAGTGAGATGAGCAACAGCAGCGTCATCACCAAGGACGAGGGGGGCGTGAAACGGGGGTACAACGACGACATCTGCCGGCCCAAGTTCGCCATCATGAACCCAGAGCTGACCATGACCCTGCCCCCCTATCAGACGGCCAGCGGCTGCACCGACATTCTGATGCACACCATGGAGCGGTACTTTACCCCCAACGGCACCATGGAGCTCACTGACAGCATCGCCGAAGGGCTGATGCGCACCGTGATGGCCAATGCCGCCGTCCTCCGGGACGACCCCGCCAATTACGACGCCCGGGCGGAGATCATGTGGGCCGGCAGTTTGTCTCACAACGGACTCACCGGCTGCGGCGGTGACGGCGGTGATTTTGCCTGCCACGGCCTGGAGCACGAGATGGGCGGCATGTTCGACGTGACCCACGGCGCCGGCCTGGCCGCCGTTTGGGGCAGCTGGGCCCGGTATGTGTACCGGGACTGCCTGGACCGGTTCGTCAGGTTCGCCGTCAACGTCATGGGGGTGGAGAACGCCGGTGCCCCCGAGGACATCGCCCTGAAGGGCATCGAGGCCATGGAGGATTTTTACCGCTCCATCCACATGCCCACCTGTTTCTCTGAGCTGGGTATTTCCCCCACCCAGGAGCAGCTGGAGACCATGGCGAAGATGTGCATTGTGGCCGGCGGCGGGAAGAAGGGCGCGGCCAAGGTGCTGTATGAGGCGGACTGCCTGAAAATCTACCAGATGGCCAACCACTGAGGCTGGCGGCAGAACGGATTGGAGCGCTGACATATGAAAGTGATTGATCTGACCCACACAATCAGGGAAAATATGCCGGTCTACCCCGGAACGGAAACCCCGAAGTTTGAGCCGGCCAACAGCTATGAGAAGGACGGCTTTAAAGAGACCAAACTGACCATGTTTACCCACACCGGCACCCACATGGACCCGCCCGCCCACCTGTTTGCCGGCAGGACCACCCTGGACCAGTTCCCTCCGGAGCAGTTCATCGGCAAAGCGCTGGTGATCGACTGCCGGGACCTGGCTGAGGGAGAGGCCATCACCATGGACCGCCTGAAAAAATACGGCGGCAAAGTGGATGAGGCGGATTTCCTCCTGTTCAACCTGGGCTGGGACAAAAAATGGGGGACGGACGCCTACTTCGGGGACTACCCCTGTATCGACGGCGAGGTGCTGGCCTATATCAAGGCGGGGGGCTACAAGGGCATCGGCTTCGACGTGATCGGCCTGGACCCCATTGCCGACGTGGACCTGACCCGGCACAAGGAGCTGTTCCGGGATATGGACATCGTCAACATCGAGAACCTGAAAAACCTGGGGCAGTGCGGCGACGGACTGTTCTGGTTCAGCTGCTTTCCCCTGAAGCTGGAAAACTGCGATGGCTCGCCCATCCGGGCGGTGGCGTGGTTTGAGTGACGTGAAGGCCCCTGGCAAACTAAGCCAGGGGCCTTCTTATTTCTTGCTCGCTTTTACATAGTCACGGTATTCATCCCGAATCATAGCATAAGAAATCAGATTGACTACTAATTGTATCACGTCTGGATCATCGAGCCGCCACAATTTATCATTTACCAAACGGCCCAGATAAAATTTGTTCCCAGCAATGATTTTTGGATACCGCTCCTGAACAAACCGGCGCAGTTCTTCTATTTTCCCGCTTCCGATATTTCCGATTGCGATTCTGCCTGTGTGATAAAAGCCAACTGCATTGCCGCGAACGGCCAAATTGTCATCCGCTACTAACTGTAACGCGTGGTGAGATTCTTTTTCGTCGTCATGTGCCACACAAATACAGGTTTTTACGTTGCTGGGGGTTGAACCTTTCCAGTATGTTGTGATTCCGATGGAATAAAATTCTGTGTTTTCCCCTGCCTGTACTAAAAATGAGCGGTAGGGCCCATAGAATTTCCCGCCAGAGGCATTGCCGTATGAGACCATCCTGATTCCGTAATCCTCAATCAGGCGGAAAAGCCCATAATCGCCGGCAGGCATTTTGATGCTTGTATCCAGCAGCCCCTCCCACAGATTGAATAGAGGAACGGCAAGCGGCATTGGGGTCAGCTTGCTGATATCTGTTCCGAAATCATCTTCCCCGCAAGCATCAAATTCCTTTTGCAAATATGCCTGCAACTCAGAAAACGGGATTCGTTCCGGTGGTTCTTCCATGTCCCACGCTTCATATTCTCCCTTGCACATGTCGTCATAGTTTGGCAAATCAGTTAGGGGGATATATGACTTCGAGTCATCATCATAGATGAAACAATACTGCTCTATCCCGTTGGACAGCATGGCATAGTTGGCGCCAATCAAATCACAATATTCCAACATTTGATCCTGCGCTTTGATATCCAGGTATACCTCTGGTGCCTTGCATTCTATAACGGCGACGGGCCGTTCAATGTTTTCTTTGTCCACCTTGTGTATAACGATATCGGCCCGCTTTTTGGAATGGATACCGTAGTGGGATAAATGCTGTTCAACGACGATCATTTCAGCGGGGACTTTAAGATAAGTAACCAGATAGGAAATTGCTTTTTGCCTTACGGTTTCCTCCGGAGTAATATAGATCAGCTTTTTACGTATGGGGTCAAGATAGCAGTCCCGTCCGTTCCTTTTATAAACAGGAGGAAGTTCCGGCTTTCTCTTTACTCTTTTTGCAATTATCATAGGGATCAGGTTTGCAGCATAATCTGCAAAATCTCCTTATCGGTGGACCGCATCCCGATCTTCCCCAGCCGGCCCACGTTGTCCAGGGTCTGCTCCACCCCGTGGGAGAGGATGCCGTCCCCGCCGTAGAACTGCTGGCCCTGCTGATACATGCGGTAGCCCAGCACCCCGGCGTCGATGGCGGCGGCGATCTTCCCCGCGCAGGAGGCTTTGGCCCCGTCGCAGATCATGCCGGAGATGATGGCCAGGGCGTTGACCACGGTGTGGATGACCTCCTCATAGCCGCCGCCGTCCAGGTAGGCGATGCCCGCCCCGGCGGCCGCCCCGGCGCTGACGGCCCCGCAGTAGGCGGACAGCCGGCCGATACGGGTCTTCTGGTGGATGGTGATGAGGTTGGACAGCACCAGGGCCCGGTAGAGCTTCTCCTCGGACGCGCCGGTCTCCCGGCCGTAGACGATGACGGGAACGGAGGCGGTCATGCCCTGGTTGCCGCTGCCCGAGTTGATGATGACGGGCATCTCGCAGCCCCCCATCCGGGCGTCGGACCCGGCGGCGGCGGCGGCCTTGGCCTTAGCAATGGGGTCGTCGGGGCGGGAGGAGGCCAGAATCACCTGGCCGATGTTGGCCCCGTAGCTGTGGGTCAGCCCCTCCTGAGAGATGGCCATGTTGCACTGGATTTGACGGTCCAGCAGCTCCTTCACGTCGTCCAGGGCCACCGTCTGGGCGAAGTCCCAGATGTCCGCCATGGACAGCAGGGTCCGGTCGGTGAGGCCGCTCTCGTCGTCCGCCTCCACAGGCAGGTCCAGCAGCACCTGGCCGTTGCGCTCAATGTGGACGATGTTGGTGTGGTAGTTGGCGATGCGGACCTGGGCCGTGTCCTCCCCTCTGCGCAGGGTGATGCGGATATCGAAGACCAGGTCGCCGTCCAGGAACTCCACCCGAATGGGGCGGTCCTCCAGATATTGGCGCATCTCCTGCTGCTGCTCGGGGGTGACCTGGGAGATGACCTCCAGCAGCAGCTCCGGTTTTCCGGCCACCACCCCTGCGGCGGCGGCTGCCTCAATGCCGTGGAGTCCGCCGGTGTTGGGCACCACCACGCTCTTCACGTTTTTGATGATGTTGCCGCTGGCCTCCACCACCACCTGGTCGGGCAGCCCGCCCAGCACCTCCCGGCCCTTGGCCGCTCCGTAGGCGATGGCGATGGGCTCGGTGCACCCCATGGCGGGGACCAGCTCCTCCTCCAGGATTTGGATGTAGGCGCTGTATTTTGCGTTTGACTTATCCATCATATTCCTCCTTGTTTTTGCCGGGATCGTTTGCGCCTATTATACAGGAAAAAGCCCCGCAGGTCAAACAGTTGCGGCAAATACTTTCCTGTGGTATGATAATAGCGCGATATGTTAAGGAGGAGAGCTTATGTTTCAAGCGGTTTGCTTCGATTTTGACTACACCCTGGGGGACTGCACCGACTCCATCGTGGCCGGGTTTGTCCATGGACTCACCGGCCTGGGCTGGCCCGCCCCCGACCGGGAGACGGTGCGGGGCACCATCGGCTACATGCTGGAGGACTCCTACGCCATGCTCACCGGAGACCGGGACCCGGCCCGTCAGGCCAAATTCCGGGCCCTGTTTACCGAGGTGGCCCGGGAGCGGCAGATTCACGAGACCATCCTCTTCCCCGGCGCCCCGGAGCTGCTCCGGGGGCTGAGGGAGCTGGGGGTGAAAACTGCCATTGTCAGCACCAAGCGGGGGGACACCATTGAGCTGATCCTGGAAAACCACGGGCTGAGGGACGCCGTGGAGCTGGTCATCGGCAGCGCCGACGTGAAGCGCCCCAAACCGGACCCGGAGGGACTGCGCACCGCCATGGCGCGGCTGGGGTCCGGACCGGAGGATACCCTGTTCTGCGGCGACACCGTTTTGGACGCCGGGGCCGCCCAAAACGCCGGGACCCACTTCGCCGCCGTCCTCAACGGCACCACCGGGGCGGAGGCCTTCGCCCCCTTCCAGCCTGACCACATCTCTCCCGACCTGTGGGACCTGGCCCGGTGGCTGGGCGTGTAATAAAACTTTAACTTGACTTGCGCCTGTCCCATGCTACAATAGGACCGTACCGGGTCCGCCCGGAGAAAGGATGAATTGCACATGAAAAGATTACTTACCCTGCTGCTGGCCTTTGGGCTGCTGGGCGGCGTGACCCCTGTTTTTGCAGCGGAGGAGTCCCAGGCCGCGCCCCTCCCCGACTGGGCCTGGAACGAGATGGCCGACGCCTACGCCCTGGGGCTGGTGGGGGATGAGATCAACACCGACCACGGCAAGCCCGTCACCCAGGAGCAGCTGAACAAGATGACCCAGGTGGCCGCCGACAAGCTGGCCCTGCTGGGGGTGGAGCAGCGCTCCGGTGCCGGCTCCTTCGTGCTGGATACCACCCGGGGCGGCGTGCTCAACGCCCTGTATATGGAGGCCCTCCCCTACGCCTTTGAGGGCATCGACGCCGGGCCGGTGGAATTTCTGTCCGCTTTGGGCGTGGTCCACGGCGACGGCGACAGCCTGGCCCTGGACCGGCCCTGCACCCTGCTGGAGGCCGCATCCTTCGCCAACCGCATGATCCTGGCCCTGTACGACGGGCAGAACGCCGGTTCCCTGGGCCTGCTGTGGAAGGCGGAGGGCAACGGCAACACCCTGTACCTGCTGGGCTCCATCCACACCGACCGGAACAACCTCTATCCCTTCCACAAGCAGCTGCGGGACATCATCACCTCCGCCGAGCTGGCCGCCTTTGAGCTGGACTTCAACAGCCAGGAGGGCATCGACGAGTTCACCGCCATGCAGACCTACTCCGACGGCACCACCTTGAAGGACCACATCAGCGCCGAGCTGTATCAGGAGGTGGTGGAGGCCCTGGCCCCTGTGGGCATGCCCGAGGAGCAGGTGGCCCAGTTCAAGCCCTGGGCGCTGGCCAACTCCTTCACCGCCCTGTCCATGCTGGACGAGACCAGCAGCGACAACGCCATGGCGCTGGACCTGTACGTCAACGCCAAGGCCACCAACGCGGATATCCCCGTGGAGGGGGTGGAGACCTACGCCTTCCAGGGCAGGATTTTCGACGGCCTGTCTGACGAGTATCAGGAGAATTACCTGACCATGACCCTGGCCATGTTCCTGGGGATGGACGCGGCCGAGGACCTGAGCGAGGAGGAGAAGGCGGAGTACGAGGCCGCCCTGAAGGAGCAGGACGAGGCGGTGGACCGCTGGATGGACCAGTGGAAGACCCGGGACGTGGACGCCTTTGCCAAGGACTACCCCAAGGACGAGATCAGCAGCAACCCGGACGACGAGCTCAACTCCAAGCTCTTCGAGGGCCGGGACCCCAACATGATCGCCTGGGCGGACCGCTACCTGAAGCAGGAGGGCGCCCACACCGGCATTATGACCGTGGGCGCGGGGCACATGATTGGCAACACCGGCGTGGTCCAGGGCCTGAAGGACCTGGGGTATACCGTGGAGGTCGTGCCCGTTCCCTGATTCACATAAGGAATCCCGGTCCATTTCGGACCGGGATTTTTTATCGCAAACCCCTTGCCTTTTGGCGGAGCTTGCAGTAGAATGATTGCAGGACGTACGTCCTATTGTTTCCTATTCAGGAAACAATAGGACGTACGTCCTATTGTTTCCTATTCAGGAAACAATAAGTGCGTTCAATTCGGAAAAGGAGACAGAGATATGAAAAAGAAAATCCTATCCCTCGCCCTTGCCCTGGCCCTCTGCCTGGGCTTGACAGTCCCCGCGTTCGCGGCCAGGACCTATACCGTTGATGACATTATTATCACGGCCAGTTCCGACGGAACGATTAGCTTTACCGGTGCAGGGGTGCTTACAGAACTTCACATGGAAGTGGGATATGAGCTGTTCATGGCGGCAACAGAAAGAAAGGTTAAGACGGCTAAAATCAATATTGGAGCTAACATTACCTATGACGAGGACTGGCTAGCAGAAGTAAAAGACTTTTATTCTTATAATGATTTAAGTGTTGTTATTTCCAACTCCTCCGCCCCGCCGACTCCGACAGTGGGCGGCTTTACCGATGTGAAGGAAAGCGACTACTTCGCAGACCCGGTGGTATGGGCCGTGGGGAAGAAGATTACCGCCGGGACCTCTGCCACCACCTTCTCCCCCAACCAGAACTGCACCGTGGCGCAGATTTTGTCCTTCCTCTATCGGGCCTATGGTTCGCCCTCACCCAAAAAGAGCAATCCCTTCTCCGATGTAAAGAGCAGCGACTATTATTACAACGCGGCGCGGTGGGCCTATGAGAAGGGCATGGTCACCGGCAGCACCTTCGGCGGAGACAGGCCCTGCACCCGGAGCATGGCGGTCACTTATATGTGGCAAGCCGCCGGGGGCGCCTCTGGTGAGTTCAACATTAATAGTCATGGTGTGCTGAACGGATATAGCGGCAATGGCGGCGATGTGGTCATTCCCAGCGGCGTTACCAACATTGCTGCTGGGTTCATAGAGAACAAGAGTCTTACCAGTGTAACGATCCCCGTTAGCGTTACGGAAATTGACGATCTCGCATTCTTTGACAGCAGTCTGACCGATATATATTATGAAGGCAGCCAAGCACAGTGGGATGCCATCACAGTTGGTTACAATACCGGCGGTGATTGGGCTTTTATGGATTTGTATGATTCGGCTTTTATGGATATAGAGCCTACCGTCCACTACAACAGCAAAATGCCCCAGCAGGACCGGCAGTCTACCGACACCGGCTTTACCGATGTTTCCTCCACTGCGGACTACGCTCAGGCGGTGGCCTGGGCGGTGGAGAAGGGCGTGACCAGCGGCACCACCGCCACCACCTTCTCCCCGGACAGCGTCTGCACCCGTGGTCAGATCGTGACTTTCCTCCACCGCGCGTTGGCCTGAACATAAAACCCGGCCCGTTCCCAATGGGAGCGGGCCGGCTGCTGTTTACTCGGCGGAAATCATGAAGTAGTACACCGGCTGGCCCCCGGCCAGGAGGGTGATCTCGGCGTTGGGACAGGCGGCGGCAAAGATTTTTTCCGCCTCCTGGGCTTGCTCCTCGGTGACATCCTCGCCGTAGAAGATGGAGATAAACTCGGCGCTCTGGTGGCTGTCGGAGCGGGCCAGCCGGTCCAGGATGGCGGGCAGGTCCTGGTCGGTGCCAAAGAGCTGGTGCTCCTCCAGGGCCAGGTAGTCCCCCTGGTGGATGGCGAAGCCGTCAAAGTCGGAGTCACGGGCGGCATAGGTGATCTCGCTGGTGCGGACGTTGGCGAAGCCCTCCATCATGGCGGCGGTGTTGTCCCCCTCCTCCGCGTCGGGGTCGGCGGCCAGCATGGCGGAGATGCCCTGGGGCACCGTCTTGGTGGGCAGGACGATCACCTTTTTGTCCTCGCACAGGGGGATGGTCTGCTGGGCGGCCATGATGATGTTCTTGTTGTTGGGTAGGACGTAGACGATCTCCGCCGGGGTGGCGTCGATGGCTTTAAGGATGTCCTGGGTGGAGGGGTTCATGGTCTGGCCGCCCCCCACCAGGCCGTCCACCCCCAGGTCCTGGAACACGGCCTCCAGCCCGGCCCCGGCGCACACGGCCACATAGCCGAATTTCTTCTCCGGGTCGGCGTGGACGGGGCCGGCGGACTTCTCCAGCTCCTCCTCCACGGCCTCCAGGTCGTCGGTGCTCTGCACGTGCTTGCCGGCGGCCAGGTCCTCGGCCTGGGTGCGCATGTTCTCAATCTTGGCCAGCTCCAGCACGCCGTACTTCTGGGCCTCGTTCAGGGCGCTGCCGGGGGTGTTGGTGTGTACGTGGACCTTGAAGGCCTCGTCGTCCTCGCCGATCACTAAGCTGTCACCGATGGAGTTGAGGTACTTCCGGAAGGGTTCCAGATCGGTATTTTCCTTGAATTTGCGGACGATGAACACGGTGTCGAAGGCGAAGGTGATGTCCTCCACGTTGACGGCCTCGAAGTCGGCCTTGTCGTTGGGGACGGTTCCCTCCTCCCCGGCCTCGGGCATGGGCAGGCCCCGGACCTCGTCCAGCATGCCCTGGAGGATGACCAGGAAGCCCTTGCCGCCGGCGTCCACCACCCCGGCCTTTTTCAGCACCGGGTTCTGGTCGATGGTGTGGGCCAGGGCCTCCTGCCCCTCCTGGATGGCGGCCTCCAGCACCCCCTCGAAGGAGCTGTCCTCCCTGGCATGGCCGGCGGCCCGGGCGGCGGCCAGGCGGGAGACGGTGAGGATGGTGCCCTCGGCGGGCTTCATCACCGCCTTGTAGGCGGCGGCCACCCCGAAGTCCAGGGCGATGGCCAGGTCCCGGCCGTCCATGGTCTCGTTCTCCTTGACGGCCTTGGAGAAACCCCGGAACAGCAGGGACAAAATCACCCCCGAGTTGCCCCGGGCCCCCCGGAGCAGGGCGGAGGCGGTGCCCCCGGCGGCCTGGCCCACGGTGTCGTAGTGCTTTTTCCGCATCTCCGCGGCGGCGGCCCCGATGGTCAGGGTCATGTTGGTGCCCGTGTCGCCGTCGGGGACGGGGAACACGTTCAGGTCGTTGATGGGCTGCTTCTGCGCGTTGATGGCGGCGTGAGCGTGAATCATCATCCGCTGAAATACCGCCGCGTCAATAGTTTGTACCATATCGGCAAAATTCCTTTCCGCGAATGATTTTTAGAAGCGCATGGAGTCCACGCACACGTCCACCGAGGCCACCTCCACCCCGGTGGTCTTGCTGACCACATAGCGCACCTCGCTCATGATGGACCGGCACACGGCCATGAGGTTGACCCCGTTCTCCACGATGATATGCAGCTCGATGGAGACGGTGCCGTCGGCGTTGTAGTACACCTTCACGCCCTTGGACATGGACTCCCGCTTCAGCAGGTGGACCAGCCCGTCGGTGGTGGACCGCACCGCCATGCCCTTCACCCCGTAGCAGTTGGTGGCGGCGCTGCCGGTGACGGTGGTGAACACGTCGCTGCTGATGCGGATCTCGCCCAGCTCGTTTTCCAGTTTCATAGGAACGTACCTTCCTTTCAGTCAGGATAGGGGAACTTACATTGATTCATTTTCTATTGTATTCGATTTCCAGAAAAAATACAAGCCCAAAGTTGAGCGGGGAGTGCCCTAACGCGCATTTTATCCAGAATCTGTAGGGGCCGCCCCCTTGGGCGGCCCGAAACCAGGGAAAACGTTGCACATTGGTGGGCCGCCGAGGGCGGCGGCCCCTACATTTAAATCTGCAAAAAGGACAATCCCGTTGAGCGGGCTCTCCTGTAATTATGGAGGTGAGAGGAGAAACTTTTGCGGCGTTTCTGCGTCTATATCAATAGAACCATTTTTATAGAGGAGGTATTGCCATGAAGAAAAAAACAGTTGGATTTGTGATCGCTATACTTTGCTACAGCGCGGCGATTGCGGGAGCGTTCTATTTCGTCGGATATCAGACGGCTTCTGGCCGCATGAAAGCTACCGCACTTGATGCCCAGACCTTCTACGCCACGATTTCCGACATCCGAGGCGACACCTTTACTGTAACGGGCATGGAGGTAAACGACATCAATTTCCGGGGTGAGTTTTGTTTTTCCATTGAGAAGGAGACAAAGCTCTTGTGGAGATACACGGATATCTCAGCGGACGATTTGGAGGTTGGCGACCATATTTCCATCACATTTACAGGAGGCGTTCTGGAGACATATCCGGGACAGCTCCAGCATGTCACCGTGATTCAGCTGCTGGACGATGAAAAATAGCTGATTGAGACGGGCGCGGTCCTTCCCTCAGCGGGGAAGGGCCGCAATTTTTTATATCGGACCGGTTTCGACGCATAATTTCCAAAAATTGGAATATAATGGGGCTCCAAACTACACCAAGGAGGAGACCGGCATGACAGCCAAGACCATTTACAGCAGGATCAGCGCACTGCGGGACAGGCCCAGGGCGGCGGAGCCGGCCCGCGTCTACAGGCTCACGCCCTCCCCTCTGGCGGTGCTGTCGGAGGCGGGCATCCACTTTCTGCTGGCGGCGGTGCTGGCTGGGGCGGTGGTCTTTGGGGAGCGGGCCCCACTGGGGGTGGCCTTTGTGGCGGCGGCGGGCTCCGGGCTGTTCGGCGCCTCCGCCCTGGTGGGGGCCTGCTTCGGGTCCCTCACCGCCCTGGACTTCTCCCCCGGCCTGCGGTACGCCTCCGCCGCCATCCTGGCCTTTGCCATCCATTTCGCCTTTTACGACTGGAAGCCCCTCCGCCGCCCCTGGGCCATGCCCCTGGTGGCGGGGGTGCTGGTGGGGTTCACCGGGTTCATCGTCCAGTCCCAGACGGGCTGGCGGACGGTGAGCGCCGCCTATCTGGTGCTGGAAACCGCCCTGGTCATGGCGGCCTCCTGGGCCTTCCGGGGGGCGCTGGCCCCCATGGTCCGGCGGAGGAAGGACAGGCCCTCCGCCGCCGCCCGGCGGGTGGGGCCTCTGGCCCTGCTGTGCGCCTGTCTGACAGCCATCGCCCCTATGGAGGTTTTCGGCATCCCCATGCTGGCTGTGGCGGGAGTGGGGGCCTGTGCGCTGACTCTGTTCGCCCCGGAGCGGGTGCTGGGCTGGCTGGGGATATGGTCCGCCCCGGAGGCGGCCGCCGACCTCCGGGCCCAGCGGCTGGTCCATCAGAAGCTGGAGCGCACCGCCCAGGCCTTCCGTACCCTGTGCGACTCCCTCCGCTCCGCCTTCCGGGGCCCGGACAACGACAATGATGTCTCCACCGTCTTCGACCGGGCGGCGGGGCGGCAGTGCCGCGCCTGTACCCTCCGGGACCGGTGCTGGAAGACGGACTACAACACCACATTCAACGCCCTGAACGACGCCACCCCCGCCATGGTGGAGCGGGGGAGGGCGGAGAAGGGGGACTTCCCCAGGCACTTTGCCGACCGGTGCATCCACTTCCCCGATTTTGTGGCGGCGGTGAACGAGGAGCTCACCGCCCTGTTTTACCGCCGGCAGTATAACGCCCGCATCCGGGAGAGCCGGGCGGCGGTGTGCCGGCAGTACGCCCAGCTGTCCGACCTGCTGGGGGAGGCCGCCGCCGAGCTGAGCCGGGAGCTCACCCCCGACGTGGTGGGGGACCGCCGCCTGCGGCAGCGGCTGGCCGAGTGGAAGCTGGACGCCCGGGCCGCCGTCTACCGGGACGGCCGGGGGCTGGTCCGGGTGGAGGCGGAGGGCCCTGGCTGCTCCGCACTGGCCCGGCCCAGCCGGCTGAAGGACCTGTCGGCGGTGCTGGGGGTCCCCTTGCGGGTGGAGCTGGAGGGCGATGAGACCATCTCCCTGATTCAGCAGGAACCGCTGATGGCGGTGGCGGGGGTGGCCGCCCGGAAGAAGACCGGCGAGACGGTGAGCGGCGACGCGGGCACCTACTTCAAGCGCCACGACGGAAAGCTCTACCTTTTATTGTGCGACGGCATGGGCAGCGGCCCGGAGGCCAACCGGGAGAGTACCCTGGCCGTCCGCCTGCTGGAGCAGCTGCTCCAGGCGGGGGTGGAGGCCCCCCGGGCGCTGACCACCCTGGCCTCCGCCCTGGCCCTCCGGGGGGAGGAGACCGGCGGCTTTACCACCGTGGACCTGCTCCAGCTGGACCTGTTCACCGGGGAGGGGGAGCTGTTCAAGCTGGGGGCGGCCCCTACCTATATAAAAAAGGGGGGCGAGGTCCAGCGGCTGACGGGAAAGTCCCTCCCTGCCGGGCTGGCGGAGGGGGAGAACGGAGCCCTGGACCGGTTCACCCTGCGGCTGGTGCCGGGGGACTGCGTGCTGATGGTCAGCGACGGGGTGTGCCCCGGCCCGGAGGACGGCTGGCTGCGGGAGCGGCTGGCCGGGTTTGACGGGGCCAGTCCCAAGGACCTGGCCAGGGAGCTGGTGACCCGGGACCTGAAGGAGGCCACCGACGACCGCACCGCCCTGGTGATCCGGGTGGACCGGAGGGCATAAAAATACCGCCCGGACCGGCCCGAACGGTTGACAACCCTCAAAAAATCGGATACAATATAAATATAGATATGTAAAAGGGGGTTGACGGCATGGGTACTGAGGCGGAACGGCAGGATACCAGAAAAGCAATGGCGTTTGACCTGTTCGGCATTTTGGACGAAGCGCCTGCGCAGCAGACCTACACTGTGGAAGAAATCAAGAAAATGATTCGTGTATACCTGAAAACAGCGGACCAGAAGTAAATATAAAACAGAAACAGGGCCGGAAAGCGGCCCTGTTTCTGTCCTCTGTAACACTTCTCCCCCTGTGTTACGGCAATGTTACCGTTCTGTTACACTTCCCCTCAACCCATTGACTTTCAAAAATCGGTTTGCTACAATACGCGCAGAGGTTGGGAGACCTTTTATCCGGCAGAGGTCTGTACCCACCCCCCTTAAATCGGACCGATGCAAGGGGAGTGACACGGGCGTGGCCGGGCAAAAACGTTGAAAAACCTCTGATTTTTTGGTAAAAACGCAGAATTTTTGGAACGAACAGGCGGACTTACGGGGTCTACCGGAGCTCTGAAAAGGAAGCGTCCCTTTACCAAACCCGGCCCCTCTCAGGCCGAAAAAAT
>ERZ779633.218-NODE-218-length-20535-cov-7.802295_pt1 | contig 20535 bp, 21 predicted proteins | sample MGYA00514195_ERZ779633 | MGnify/ENA primary metagenome ERZ779633 (study PRJEB29562, sample SAMEA4376707) | mouse gut metagenome | isolation source: Cecum | study: EMG produced TPA metagenomics assembly of the A DSS colitis mouse model was used to assess the...
GCTCCAATCCGGTTTTACTCATCCGTACTTCATCGAACCGATGATCCAGTTGCCTCTCCTCCTGATAGGGATCGACATGATCATTCGGCGAAAGAGTCCGCTTCCCTTTATCTTTGGAGTTCTCTATTCGGCGCTGTGTGGATTTTATTTCCTATACATGATGACCCTTATGCTGGGGTTTTACACATTGGTCCGGTTCTTTGGCTGTTACGCCAAGGATAGAGGCAAGGAATTTGTCTGCATGGCCGGACGGATCATTGGCGCCTACTGTTTGGGTATCGGGTTGAGCGCACCACTGTTTTTGCCGGGGATCATAGGATATCTTTCTTCCGGCCGCACAAGCGGTGCGGAAACAACGCAAAACTACCTCTCCTATGGGTGGAACTATTACCGTGATAATTTCTAAAGCTGGTGGCGCCGCCTGGAACTTGGTTTTCGCTGGCGCTGGCGGCAATTGTGCTGTTTGCTGTTGTTCTCCTCCTGATGGGACGCAAAAAACGTGGGACGTTGAAGGTGCTGTTGGCGATCTGTACCCTGCTTTATGTTCTGCCTTTTGGTGGGTACATGATGAACGGGTTTTCCTATTTTGTCCAAAGATGGACATTTGGAGCGGCGTTGCTGCTTGCCTTTATCGTAGTGGAGATGCTTCCGATCTTATTACACTTAAACTTGAAGCAGCAGCTTACTTGTTTTGTCGTTTTGTTTTTATACGCGTCTTTTGTACTTGCCAACGCTAAGGTTCGAAATATCTATCATTTGGCGGGCGTCGCTATGCTTGCAATTACCTTGGTAGTGCTGCTGATGGCTGACGCTATTCAACGGGGGAAGGGCACAAGAGACATTGCGGAGCGTAATGTCTCTCTCATCCTATGTGCAGTCCTGGTTGCGGGAAATGTGAGCGTCAACGCAGTTTTTAAGATGGCGGATGATCAGGGCGGTCAGATCAAGCAGTATCGAAGTTGTGGTACAGAAACAAGTATGTTGGAAACGGCAATTGAAAGAGAGGCGGAGCCCTATTTGGCCGAGATGGCGGGGCGGTTTGACAGCTCGTCATTCACAAGAAATGTGGGGGCGGTCTGGCGTGTTCCTACGCTGAACGGTTATTGGAGCATTATTAACAAAAATATAGAAACCTTTGGGGCGAAGGTTGAGAATGTTGACCGAAGGTTTTCAGGTGTCTCTATTGAGGGGATGAACGGGCGCACTGGTATTGATGCGCTGTTTTCCACAAAGTATGTTATCGAGCCGAGGGACAGAGCCCAGTATGTCCCCTATGGGTATGTCCCATTAAGGGAGACACAGCGAGGGAACTTAATTTACGAAAACCAATATGCCCTTCCATGGGGATACACCTACGACAGTTATATCACCGCTGATGAGCTGGACGGGCTAAACGGCTTGTGGGTGGAGACGGCGATGCTGCAGCATATTGTGCTTGATGACAACACGCAGTTTGTGGCGCATGGAACGGTAGAAAATCGCATTCAGAAAATACCGTATCGCGTGGTGGAAAGCCAGGATGTTTCGTGGAAAGATGGGGTCCTTACCGTCAACAAAAACAACGCCAACATGACGCTGGAATTCCAAATGCCGTCAGGGACAGAGGGGTATCTGCGGCTGGAGAAATTTAAGACAAGTTCTCGTGTAACAGCTGAGACCCTGACCGTGGCGTGTCATGGGGTTGAGCGGAATGTGTATGTTACGCAGGAAGCCTACACGTGGCATGATGGTCGGGAGAACTATCTGACAAATTTAGGGTATTGTGAGCAGATGCGCGACACCTGTACGATCACATTCCCCAATCGGGGAACTTATAGATTGGATGATATTCAACTCTTTGCCCTGCCCATGAGCGAGTATCCGGCACAAATCGAGGCCCTTCGGGCAGAACCCTTGGAGAACATTGTGTTTGAGGCGAACCGCGTCACGGGAACAGTGGAACTGTCAGGAGACAAAATCCTCTGTCTGAGCATCCCATACAGTAGCGGCTGGTCGGCCAAGGTGGACGGCCAGGAGGTGAATATCCTCCGTGGCAACTATACGTTTATGGCCTTGCCATTGACCGCGGGCCACCACGATATTGAATTTACTTATTGCACACCTGGGCTGAGGGCCGGAATAGCCGTAGCATTACTGTCGGTCTGCGCCGTAGGATATCTCGTATATGCAAGTAAAAAAAGGCCTTTCGCTGATGGCGGCCTGGAATGACCAGCGCTGCGGTGGTTCTTGATATACTTTGAGGGAGATGGGTATCATATGCTAAAAGATCAGATTACTTCCTATATTCGTGCGCATAAAGCGTTTGTTATGTATGGATTGATCAGTGTTTTTGTAACGGTGATCGATGTTGCAGTTACCGGATGCGCGGAGTTGGTTTTGTCTGCTTATGTCTTAAATGGTTCAAACTCGAGGGCTGTCCCGGTTATTGCTAACACAATCGGTGTTGTGACAGGATTTATCATTCAATATTTTCTTACCGCACGGCACGTCTATAACGTGACATCCGCAAAATCCTTTGCCATATTTCTGGGAACCTTTTTTATGAATTTGTTTTTTGCAAACGGGATCATTTATATTTTCCGTTCCCTCATTTTTAAAAATTCAAACGACCTGACTGTGTTTTTAATCAGTAAAGCCGCGTCCATTGTCCTTCCGTTTTTCATCACGTATTTTATCAGAAAACATCTAATGCCGACAGGTGAGGGGGAGAAAAGTAAATGAGCAGAATTTTTGCGATCTTGCCATGTTACAATGAGGCGCTGAATATCGGCGCATTGATCGACGAGTGGAACGCACAGAGAGCCACGCTTTCAGCGGAAGGCTATGAGCTTACCGTGGTGGCAATCGATGATTGCAGCACAGATGATACAAGCGAGGTTATTGCGCAGAAGGCCGCGCAATACGACAATGTTGACCTCGTGAAACACGAGGTCAACAAAGGGCTTTGCGGCGGGTTAAACACAGCGATCTCATACTTTTTGGAGTGCGGCCAAAATAGCGATCACATGGTCCTTATGGATGGAGACAACACACACGATCCGGTGTATGTCCACGCTATGTTAAAGAAATTGACTGCGGAAAAGAAGGATTGCGTCATCGCTTCCCGATACTGCAATACGTCAAAGGTCGTGGGGGTTGCCGCTCACCGGGAATTTATGAGCGATATGGCAAAGCTGTATTACAGCTTTGTCCTTCGCGTTCCAAACGTGAAGGATTATACCTGCGGATACCGTGTCTATACCTATCCCATCATCAAAAAGCTGGTGGATCGCTTTGGCAAAGACCCCATTGTAGAAAAGAGCTTTGCCTGTATGATGGAGCTACTTTATAAATTGTACATTGTCGGAGCCGCCTTTGATGAAGTCGGTTTTGAACTGCGGTATGACTATAAAAAAGGAGCCAGCAAGATGCGCGTATTTACCACAATGAAGAAGAGCCTGTCTACGGCCATTCTTCTTAAAATCAGACACAAGAAAGCAGGTTAAACAGGAAATTTTCATCTCAAATACCCTATTGTATGGCTCTCAAGGTAAACATACTTAAACTGTTTTTGAAGAAGCTTTTGCTCTTGAGTATTGAAAAATATAATAATTTCGAGAAGAGGATCATGATGAAGACGATAATTAAAACTACGCAGGTTTTGGACCTGGCGCATACTCTGGCGGGGGAATATCTTGCCCAATTTGAATACCCCTGGCAGGCGCTGGATGGGATCAAGGAGCTGATCCTGGCCATTGGCCCCACGCTGCCCAAGGACAAATACGAGGAGTGCGGCCCCGGCGTCTGGGTCCACAGGAGCGCCACGGTGGCGCCCACGGCCTATTTGGGCGCTCCCTGCATCATAGGAGCGGAGACCGAGGTGCGACACTGTGCCTTTATCCGCGGTTCCGCGCTGGTGGGGGATCACTGTGTGGTAGGAAATTCTGTGGAACTGAAGAATGTGATCCTGTTTGACAATGTGCAGACTCCCCACTATAACTATGTGGGCGATTCCATTCTGGGCTATAAGAGCCATATGGGGGCAGGCTCCATCACCTCCAATGTGAAGTCGGACAAGAGCCTGGTGGTGGTCAAGGATGGGAGAGAGGAACTTCCTACCGGGCGGAAAAAGTTTGGTGCCATTCTGGGAGACTACGTAGAAGTGGGCTGCAACAGCGTTCTGAATCCGGGGACGGTGATCGGGCGCAGGTCAAATGTCTACCCAACGTCCTGTGTTCGTGGAGTGATCCCGGCGGATAGTATTTATAAAACCGGCGGAATCATTGTGGCAAAGCAGAAGAGAGCTTGACATGAGACTTGTCTGCCCTATCGGCAGTTTATACCGAAACAGTATATATGGAAAGGGAGCGTTGCAGCTTTTATTCTGCAACGCTCCCGATTTATTTTTAGGGTTATCCCCGCAGGGCGAGAAGCTCCTGGGTGATCTCCTGGGCCTGGGCGTAGACACCGTCAAAGTCCACGTGGGGATTGTAGAAGCTCTCCAGCACGTCGTGCTCGGCCTTGGCCTGGGCCAGGGCGGCGGTGCCCTCGGAGAGGAGGGCGGCGGAGACCCGCCGGGAGAACTTCAACCGGGATTTGAACTGCTTCATGGTCTCGCCGTCGGCCATGGCGTCCACCCGCACCCTGCGGTAGGGCCGCCCAGTGTAGGGGAGGGCGGGGGTGGAGGTGACAAAGGCCAAGCCCAGCTCGGGGACGAGCAGATGCTCCGCCCGGTCAGGGAAGAGGGGAGAGGGGCACAGGATCACGTCATACCCCGCCGCCATGGCTCCGGCGGCCAGGGCGGTGAGCATCCCCGCCCCCAGAGCGTAGGTGTCGGACAGCTCGTAGACCCTGCGGCAAAGGGCGTCCACCGTATCAAAGAGACACACATGACCCTGACAGGATACCGCACTCAAAAACCGCTGAACAGCGTGACCCGGTTCCCGTCCGGTCTTTTTGACCTCCCGGCTCAAAATGCCCCTGGCCCGTTTGGCCAGCTTGGCCTCCAGGGTGGGGGTCAGAAGCAGGGCACGGTCATCCTCCATGAGCTGGGCCGCGGCGGTGAGGCAGCGGTAGGCACGCTTATAATGGCTCTGATAGCCCACGGTGGCCTTTTCGATCTCAGGGCGCAGGGGGGCGAGGGCGGCGTGGTCGTAGAACCGCCCGAGGTTTACATAACTTTCAACCACGCCAGGAAGCTTGGGTTCCATCACATGGGGCGCGGTGGCATCTACGATAGCGGCGCCCAAGGCGGGGAAGATGACGGCGTCCAGGCTGTCTGGGTCGCCAGAGCAGACGATGTACTCGGCCTTCTCCCCCGCTTCCTCTAAGGCAGCGCCCACCCGGCGCATGAGGGAAGATTTGCCGCAGCCGGCCCCGCCCTTCAGGAGGAAGACCCGCCGGGCCTGGGCGGGGGGAAGCATTTGGTCATACAAGGAGTAAAACCCTGAGGGCGAGTTTGCCCCCAGGAAAAAGGTAACTTTTTTATCCATAAACGACCCTCCGTTTAAAAATTTTCTCATCCCAACCTATGCCGGGGGGGCAAGAGTGGTGAAACCACAGGGCAAAAACCCCTGAAAAGCCGTCACCTTGCAAATTGACAGGGAAGCACGGGAATGTTAAAATGGCCTTGCAGAAAAGGGAATGAAAGCAGAGAGGCCGAAAGAGACGTTTTGCCTCCACATCGGAAAGGAGACCACTATGCGTAAATTTGAAACCACCGTGCAGGAACTGAAGGACGGCGTTCTCAAGTCGGTGGCCCAGTTGGCCTGGGAAGGAAAACTCACCACCGGGGTATTGGATATCCCGGAGAAGTTGATCCCCGGCCCGGAGGCCAAAATGCGCTGCTGTATTTATAAGGAGCGGGCGGTCATCAATGACCGGGTCAAGATGGCGATAGGGGGCGACAAAGCATATCCCGCCATGGTGGAGGTCATGAAAGTGGCCTGCGACGAGTGTCCGGTGACCCAGATCGAGGTGGGACCCGCCTGCCGGGGATGCATTGCCACCCGGTGTGTCCACACCTGTCCCAAGGAGGCCATCTCCATTATCAACCACAAGGCTACCATCGACCACAGCAAGTGTATCATGTGCGGCAAATGCGTCAGCGCTTGTCCATACAGTGCCATTGAAAAGCACCAGCGGCCCTGTGAGCGGGGCTGTGTCCCCGGCGCTATCTCCATGGGGGAGAATAAGAAAGCGTCTATTGACGTCAATAAGTGCGTCTCCTGCGGCGCGTGTACTTATCAGTGCCCCTTTGGCGCCATCATGGATAAGTCCTACATTGTGGATGTGATCCAGATGCTCCAGGGAGCCGAGCGGTGGGACTTCCGGGTCTATGCCGTGGTGGCGCCCTCCATTGCCGGTCAGTTTGCTCCCGCCACCCTGGGCCAGGTAGTCACCGGCCTTAAAATGCTGGGCTTCCACGACGTGGCCGAGGTGGCTTTGGGCGCAGACATGACCGCCGAGGCCGAGAGCGAGGAGCTACTGGAGAAGGGGCGGCTGCTCTCCTCCTGCTGTCCTGCCTTTGTGGATTATGTGGAGAAGAATTTCCCCGACCTGGCCCCCCTCATTTCCCACACTCCGTCCCCCATGGTGATGATCGGAAAGCGGATCAAGGAACGGGACCCCAGGGCGCGGGTGGTTTTCATCGGCCCCTGCGTAGCAAAAAAACGTGAGTACCAGCTGGGCAAGACCATGGGGACCGTGGACTGCGCCCTGACCTTTGAGGAGCTTTATCCTCTCTTCGCGTCCAGGGATATCGACCCCGAGAACCTGGAGGAGACTCCTTTGGACGAGGCGTCCGGCTTTGGCCGCTCTTTCGCCCACTCCGGCGGCGTGGCCGCCGCCGTGGCACAGGGATTGAAGGAGAAGGGGATCTCTGAGGAGAAATTCCAGCTTCGCTCGGTGTCGTGCTCCGGCCTTGCCGCCTGTAAGACGGAACTGATGAAGCTCCGTGCGGCCCTTAAGACAGGCAACCTTGAGGCTGTCAACTTTATTGAGGGCATGGCCTGTGAGGGAGGCTGCGTCCAAGGCCCCGGCATCCTGATCCGTTCCCCCAGGAATCAACAGGACGTGGAAAAGCACGCCCAACAGGCGGACGGACGGACCATTGCCGCCGCAGTGACCGGGGAGGACGGGAAAAAGCCCGCCAAGGGAAAGAAGACCCCCGCCGCTTCCGCCAGTAAGTAAGCGGCAGATATAGTTTACATAATATTTAGTTTACATAAAAAATACCCTCTGGCTTTGACCAGAGGGTATTTTTTGCTGTATCTATAAATGGGGCATACTTTTTATCTGCTGAAGGGAAGGAGCCACCCAACACGGAAAAGGGAGACCCCAGCCTTTTCAATCCAGGCGAAAATCCTCATCGGACAACTTGGAAAAGTCCGGGGTCGCCGGCTTGGGGGGGACCCGCTTCAGGGGATCATAGCGAAAGCTGCCGCAAGCGCTGCCGGGGGTGACCACGCCTCTTTTGGCGCAGAGGATGCTGCCGTCGTCCAGGGGCGCCCCCTTGGCACAGTATACGCATCGGGGTTCGATATTCGTTTCAAACAGCTTCTTTTTGCCAAACATAGTTATGGCCTCCTTGGTGGAGAGTACCAGTGTAATACCGCCATGCAAATTGCGCTGCAATTTGCAGCAGCGGAGCGGCACAAAGTTTTGCTAAACTCGGCCTTTGGCCTCGTAAAGCAAAACTATTGTACCACAAGGGCACAGAAGATTCACTAAGCTCGCTTTGCTCGCAAAGTGAATCTATTGTACCACGATCTTTCTCTTTTTTCCACAGGTTTTTCCGCCCAACCTGATCCCTAAGGCAGCGAAGAGAAAAAAGAGCAAAAACACTATCCAGGCCGCGACGGTGGAGATGGCGAGGGCGGTATAAAAATCTGTCCCCGCGATCCCCTCCACCTGTTCTGCCAGATAGGTGGATACTTTTTCCTCCAGGGGGAGAGCCCGGAAGAGAAGAGCAGTGAGACCGGCGGAAAAGCAGCCATGGAGAGCCTTTCCGGCAATGTAGGTGCGGACGTTCAAACCACTTTCCCCCAAAAAGGAGAGGACCTGACAATGGACGGAAAGCCCCGCCCACCCCAGCACAAAGGCCGCCATAGCGGCCCTGCCGCTGAGGGAGCCGCTGCCGGTGAGGGCTGCCACCCCGGAGGACAGCTCCAGTACCCCGGTAAGGAGCCGTTGGCCCCAGATCTCCGTAAAGCCCAGAGGGGCAAACATTCTGCCCAGCAGCCGGGCCAGAGCGGGAAGAATCCCAGAGAGAAAGCATAGCCGGATGATGACGGTGAAGCAGACCACAAAGGCACAGATATTCAGCGTGGAGGTGAGCGCGCCCTTTACCGCCCCGGTGAAGGCGGAGGAAAACCGCTCCACACCGATGGAGGGAGAGGGGCGGAGGGTGCGTTCAGCCTTATCCCGCCAGTGGTAAAACCGAAACACCAGTCCTACGCACACAGAGGCCAGAGCATGGGTGAGGCAGAGGAGCAGCCCCACACGGCTGTCGGCAAAAATTCCCGCCCCTACCACGCCCAAAATGAAGGCGGGGCCGGAGTTGTTGCAGAAAGCCAGCAGCCGTTCGCACTCCGACTTGGTACACTGCCCCGACTGGTAGAGGGTGAGGGCGGCCCGGGCGCCCACGGGGTAGCCGCCTACAAAGCCCAGGGCCAGAGCGGCGGCACAGGAGCCGCCCACGTGGAACAGCGGGCGCATCACCGGCTCCAGCAGCCGTCCCAAATAGCTTGCCAGGCCCAGGGAGATCACCAGCGAGGTGAGGATGAAAAAGGGGAAGAGGGAGGGAATAATGACATTATAGCACAGCGCCAGCCCCTCCTGGACGGCGGCGCTGGTCTCCTTGGGCCAACAGATGAGAGCCAAGGCGCAGCACAGCAGGGCCGCGGCGGCAGCGCCCTCCCGCCAGTGCCGCTTGCTCAACAGTCCGCTCAAAAAAACCACCCCCACCCAGCAAAAATACGCGGTGGGGGCGGGAAATATACGCGCTTATGCCCGGAAAGCAGCCTCGAAAAGGGCGTAATCCTGTTCCAGCTTGGGCCAGAGGGGATACCCGCCCTGGTGCAATATCCAGTCTACAACGACGCCCCGAAAGTGACGGAAAAAGAATTCGGCAGTCCAGGCCGGAGTGCGTTCTGGAGTGAGGACTTGCTCCGCCGAGAGTTCCCGGAGGCACTCCTCCATGGTCCGCAGAGTGTAGCGGTTGGGGGAGAGGGAAGCGGCGGAGGCGGGATCGGACAGCCGCCGGGTGTAGTAGAGGGCCATGGTCTGCCAGCCCATATCCTCAGTGTAGGCGGCGTAGGAGCGGACCAGCGCCTCCAGCCGCTCCAGAGGCGGGGCGGAGGCATAGGGTCCCATAGCCTCCTCCAGATAGGCGTCCAGAGAGGAAAAGCCCTGGGTGAGCAGGTCTTCTTTGGAGGAAAAATGGTGGTAAAAGGCCCCGGTGGTCACTCCGGCAGCAGCGCAGACGTCACGAATATTGAGCTTATCAAAGCCGCCCTCCCTGGTCAGACGCACCGCCGCGTCCAGAATAGCCTTGCGGGTGGTCTGCGCGCGGTGCTGCCGACTGGTCTGGTAATCCATATGGGAGCCTCCTTGACAGAATCATAAAACATGGTATAATACTAACATAACATTGTTATGTTAGAGAAAATACGGCGAAAAAAGAAAAAACAATAACAAATTGTTGTTATGCCGCATAAACGCGTCTCTGCCTACAAAGAGGAAGACGTAACAGCGGTGTGGGGTTTGTTTTCATTATAGAGGGACGGCGGCAAGCTGTCAATGAGAGGAAGTCATTTATGAATCCCGAAAAGATCGCGTTCCTATTGGATTCCACCGCCGACCTGGGGCCAAATGACCTGGCGGGCAAGCCGTTTTACGTGGTGCCCCTGCGCATCGCATGCGCCGATGGGGACTACAACGACGGCGAGACCATCAACAATCTGGACGTCTATGCCCGCCAGGAGGCGGGGGAGCTGCCCAAGACCTCCCTGCCCGAGCTTGCCCGCGTGGAGAAAGCGCTGGAGCAGATCAGGGATGACGGCTTCCAGAAGGTCATCGTGCTACCCCTTTCCTCTGGACTTTCCGGCACCCATAACATGATGCAGGTCATGTGTGATGAGTTTGGGGAGCTGGAGACGGCGGTTTTTGAGACCCGCAGCGGTGCTCTGGGTATCGGCATGGTGGCGCTCCAGCTCTGGAAGGAGATCGAGGCGGGCGCAACCTGGGAGGAGTTGAAAAATGGCCGGGTGGAGTTCCTGCTGCGGAACACCTTCCCCTACTTCTCGGTGGACACGCTGGAATATCTCCAGAAGGGCGGGCGCATCGGTAAGATCACCGCTTTGGCCGGGACACTGCTGTCCATCAAGCCTCTGTTGGGCTTTGCCGAGGATGGCCAGCTCATCAATGTGGCCAAGGCCCGGGGACGGAAGCAGGTGCCTGAGAAGCTTATCGAGCTGGTGAAGGCCAACATTACCGACCCTGGCCGTCCGTTTAATCTGGCGGTGGAGAACGGCGGCGACCCGGAGGGGATGTTGGAGCTGGGGGAGGAACTGAAGGCTGCCATCCCTGGGTGCAAGGATTTCTATACCGCCAACATGGACGCTACCCTTGCCACCTATGTGGGCCGGGGGATGCTGGGCGCCGCCATTCAGTTTTTGGCGTAGACGCGTTGCGGATCGGTAAAGAGTAAAAAATAAGACCGGGGCTTTCCAAGTGGAAGGCCCCAGTCCTTTGTTAGCTTTTATTTTACCACCGGCAGGGTGACGATGGCCTTAAAGAGGTCGCCGTCCACCTCCAGCCGGAAGGTCCCGCCCTGAAGCTCGGTAAGGCTCCGGGCGATGGATAGCCCCAGACCGCTGCCCTCGGTGGTCCGGCTCTCATCCCCCCGGACGAACCGCTCCATGAGCTGCTCCGGCGGGATGTTCAAAGCCTGGGCGGAGACGTTCTTCACCGACAGCACCGCGCTGCCCTCCCACTCCTTCAAGTCGATATAGATCCGGGTGCCCGCCATGGCGTATTTGCGGCAGTTGCCCAGCAGATTATCCAGTACCCGCCATAAGTGGCGTCCGTCAGCGGAGACGTAGATCTCCTCGGCGGGAAGATCGGGCACCACGGTAAGCTCGGCGGCGGCAAAGCGCTCGCTGTGCTCGCCAAGGGCCTGGTTGACCAGCTGCGCCAGTCCCAGCCGCTCCTTGTTGATGGCAATGGCCCCGGTGGATGCCTTGCTGGCCTCCACTAAGTCCTCGGTAAGCTTTTTCAGCCGTTGGGACTTTCGGTCCAGGACCTCGATGTATTCCTGGGCCTTTTCCCCCTGGATATCCTCCTTCTTCAGCAGGTCCACATAGTTGATGATGGAGGTGAGAGGGGTCTTCAGGTCGTGGGAGACGTTGGTGATCAGCTCGGCTTTCATCCGCTCGCTCTTCAGCCGCTCCTCCACGGCGGAGTTGATGGCGCTGCCCAGGTCGTTGAGCTGTTCGGCGTGAGAGCGCAGTTCCCGGCAAATATAGCGGTCCATGTCGTGGGTGTCGATGATCGTATCAGGCTTGCCGCCTACGATGGCCGCCGTGCCGTCCCGGATGGTCTGCCAGCCCTCTGTCCAGCGGCACAGGCCATAGAGGACGGCGGCCTGGTAGGGGAGAATGAGGATGATGGTGCAGCCGGTGAGGACGGTGCCCACCAGATAGAGGAGGAACAGAATGACCACCCGGTGAGTGAGTTGCCAGCGGCCAAAGATGGTGGCCAGACCCCGGCCCATGGCCCGGAAGCAGTGGCCAATAAGTTTACATAATTTCCACATGACGGTGTTGCGGAGGAGGGTGTGGGCCTTGCACCGAGCTGCGGTTGACATAAGACCGGCCTCGCCGAGAGCAAAGGCCAGAACAAAGATGCCCGCGGAGAGAAGAAGGAGGACCTGGTAGCTGCTCTTGTAGAAGAAGACCTCTATCGCCGCCTCTATGCCACAGGCGGCGAGGCCGGTGATGGCGCAGGCCATGGCGCAGAAATAGACGTCGTAGGGGATCTTATCCGACCAGTTGAGGACGAAGCCCTCCGCACCCTTTCTCCGTCCGGCACAGGACATGAGGAAGACGGTGCCCACCAGGCAGAGAACGGTGGCGGCCACGGCGAAGTAGAACCACACCGGATCGGTCTGGGAAGTGGTCTCATAACGGGCGGCATAAAAGCTATCCCGGACGGCAAAGGACTGGTCACAGCCGAACTCCAGGGCGTATTTGTTGACCTCGTCGGGGGTGTAGGGGCCGTCGGCATAGCCCTGCACCTGGTAGAGAATATTGCCGTAGCCATCATAGAAGATGGTGAGGAGCTGCTCATCATCGAACTGGGAGTAGGAATAGTCCCGCCCGGTGGGGTAGAGAGAACGGAGGGAGGAACCCACATACCCTACATTGCTCAGAGAATTTTCTCCGGCGGAGGAAAGGAGCAGCTCGCTGGTCTTGTTGTCCCGGACGGTGTAGCGGAAGTTGGTGTTGGCGACGTCCAGGGCGGCCTTAGCGGCGTCGTATTGCTGCTGTTCAAAATAGGTGAGGCTTTCCCCCCGGCGGATACGGTCATAGTAACGCAGCATGGACTCCAGAGAGGAGCGGGTGTCGTTCATGGCCGTATTGTAGGCGCGGGAATCGGTGTAATCCTGGGGCCGGAAGATGGAATCGTAGTGAGCCAAGGTGTAGAGCCAGCCCAGAGCAGCCATGGCGCCGCAGACAACGGTAAGTAAAAGAGCCAAGGCTTTGACCCAAAAGCGGGAACGGAAATCAGTTTTCATAGTCACACCTTCTCCATTTTATAGCCCAGGCCCCAGACGACCTTGATATATCTGGGGTTGGCCGGGTCGATCTCGATCTTCTCCCGGATGTGGCGGATGTGGACAGCCACGGTGTTCTCTGAGCCGAAGGCGGCGTCGTTCCACACCTGCTCATAGATGTGAGCGGTGGAGAAGACCTGGCCGGGGTGCTGAAGGAGCAGACGGAGAATATTGAACTCCAGGGGGGTGAGGCTCACCGCCTCCCCATCCACGGTGACGGCCTTGGCAGCGTCGTCCAGGACGATGCCGCCGTTGCAGAGGAGGCCGTCGTCGGGGGTCTCCTGGCTTTTGCCCCCCAGCAGGGTATACCGCCGGAGCTGGCTCTTGACCCGGGCAATAACCTCCATGGGATTAAAGGGCTTGGTGATGTAATCGTCGGCGCCGATGTTCAGCCCCAGCACCTTGTCCGCGTCCTCGCTCTTGGCGGTGAGGAGGATAATGGGCACGTTGCAGTTTTCCCGGAGCTTGGCAGTGGCCCGAATGCCGTCTAGATTGGGCATCATCACGTCCATGAGGATGAGATGGATCTCGTTTTCTTCCACCGCCTTCAGGGCCTGCTTGCCGTCATAGGCGGGGATGGTGCGGTAGCCCTCGGCAGTGAGGTAAATGTCCAGGGCGGAGACGATGTCTTTGTCGTCGTCGCAGATGAGAATGGTATACATGCGCGTCACCTCGCTTGTGATGCCCTTATTATAACGTATCTCTCTTTAAGAGAAAAGAGGGAGAAGATTTAAGATTCCTTTAACTTCCGGGGATTTGGGAGAAAGGCCAGGGTCCTCCGCGAATGCGAATTGCGAAGAAGGCTATATTGTGCTATACTGTATCTCAAATAGGGGGGGAGCGGGATGGTCTGGCGGATGGAGGAGATGGACGCGTACCAGCTCCTGGCGGAGCTTTTGCGGGAGGAGGGCGTTGCCCCCTTGCCGGAGATCGCCCGCGAAGCCAAGGGGAAGCCCTATTTCCCGGCCTATCCCCGGCTTTATTTCAACCTCAGTCATTCGGGAAGCCTGTCTCTCTGCACCCTGTCTGAAGGGGAGGTAGGCTGTGATATCGAGCTTGTCCGCCCCAGAAAGAAGGGGCTTCCCGCCTATGCCCTTAGCGAAAAAGAGCTACGCTGGTTTGAGGGCCGGGGGAGCTGTTGGGAGGACTTTTACACCCTCTGGACGCTGAAGGAGGCCAAGGGAAAATGTAGCGGAGGGGGGCTTGTCCCCCCGGTGAAAGAGATCGCCGTGCCCCTTATCACGCCGGGGGAAAGGGCGCCGCTGGGCGGCTTCCTCTTCACTGCCCTGGGCGGTGAAAATTGGCGCGGAGCTATTTGCGAGAAAAGGGAATGACCTTTAGATTTATGGGAGGCGAGGGTATGAGCTATTACATCGGCATCGACCTGGGCGGCACCAATGTGGCCGCCGGAATGGTACAGGAGGACGGAAAACTTCTGGGAAAGGCCAGTGTGCCCTGTCCCCGGGGAGGCGAGGCGGTGGCCGACGCTATAGCCCAAGCTGCCCGCTTGGCTGCCGAGGCTGCCGGGGTCTCTATGGAGGGGGCGAAAGGCGTGGGCCTTGCATCTCCCGGCTCCATTGATCCCGAGCGGGGGGAGGTAGGCCACGCCTTCAACCTGGGTCTGGACCATGTGCCCTTGGGCGGAATGGTTTCGGAGCGGCTTGGGGGACTGCCGACCCTTCTGGAAAATGACGCCAATGCCGCTGCCCTGGGTGAGTTTATTGCCGGGGCGGGCCGGGGGAAGGACTCCCTGGTGGCCGTGACCCTGGGTACCGGCGTGGGTTCCGGCGCGGTGCTGGGGGGGAAGCTGTATACCGGCTTTAATTACGCTGGGATGGAGGCGGGCCATACCGTGATCCGCCGGGACGGCAGAAGCTGCACCTGCGGACGGAAGGGCTGCTGGGAAGCCTATGCCTCCGCTACCGGGTTGATCCGCTCTGCCCGGGAGGCTATGGAGGCCCACCCCGAGAGCAAGCTGTGGCAATTTGCCCCCTCCCTGGAGGCAGTCAACGGCAAGACCCCCTTTGACGCCGCCCAGGCCGGGGACAAGACGGCCCAGGCAGTGGTGGATGAATACATAGAAGACCTGGCCTGCGGCCTTGCCAATCTCATCAACATCCTTCAGCCCGGGGTGGTGTGTCTGGGCGGTGGGGTAGCCAAGCAGGGGGAGGCCCTGCTGGTTCCCCTGCGCGCGGCCCTGGACCGGGAGGAGTTTACACGGGACGCTCCCCGGCGCTGCCTGGTGAGGTCGGCCCAGCTGGGCAACGACGCGGGCATCATCGGCGGCGCGCTGGTAGGACTGTACAGATAAGCGCGGAGGGACGGGGTGCGAGGGAGCTTGGACTGGAGCGAGGCCGAGCGCAGAGTCGCTTTGCGGCTCGGAGACCAGGCCGAGTCGGAGGGAAAGCGACCAAGCGGTCAGCCCGTCCCGGAGCGTGATAATGCCACTTCAACTCAAGGGCACGGCGTGAACCCGTCATCCTCCGGGGGCTTAGCGGCGACCCCCGGCAGGGCGTCGGGCCAGAGGGCCAGGGACAGACCGTAGAGCACTGCGGCGATGACGGCGATGGCCTGTACCTTGTTGGCCTTGAGCCAAGGCCCATATTTTTCCCAAAGAGGATAGTTTTTTCCCTCGCACAGCTTTTCCGCTCCGTAGACGATCCCTACCGCGATGACGGCGCATACCGCCAGCCGTGCCATGGTGTCGTTACCTTTATTCTCCATATCCACCGCCTCCTTATGCTCCATATATAGCGGCGGACAAGTTTGGATAGAAGAAAAATCTGCCTTGCGGAATGGGTCCGAGAGTGGTATAATACAACCGCTTAACAAGCGCGCAGCGCGAATTTAGCGGTTGTTTACACCACTCCGCTGTCGCGTATCACGAAGCGATCCGCATTGTGGTACAATAAAATGACCGTGGTAGGAGAAGCTATGACCACGGGAGAAAATGAGGTGTTTTTGAAATGGAAAACATGGAAAATAACTTTTATCAACAGGAGCTGCGGCAGGAGCAGGGCTTTGCCGGCATCAGCCTAAATCGGTACATGGTCAAGACCTTTGTGATGATGTTCCTGGGTCTGCTGGTGACCTTTGGCACCGCCATCTTCTTCTCGATCACGGAGCCGGGCGTGATGCTGCTGGTCTACGGTCTGGCCTATATCCCCTATTTTCACCTGGTCCTACTCATCGCCCAGCTGGTGGTGGTCATCGCCATGTCGGCCATGATCCAAAAGCTTTCCCCGGCGGCGGCCACAGCCTGTTTCTTTATCTATTCCGTCCTTACGGGAATGACCTTTACCTTCTATTTCCTCCTGTTCGATCTGGCCAGCCTCATCCTGGTCTTTGCCGCCACGGCCTTGTATTTTGGCGGTATGGCAGTTTTTGGAGCGGTGACCAAGATCGACCTGAGCCGCATCCGCACCATCCTCATCGGCGGTCTCATTTTCCTCATTATTTTCAACGTGCTGATGATGTTTATTCCCGGCCTTGCTGTGGCCGATAGAGTCATGTGCACCGTAGGGGTCGTCACGTTCCTGGCCTTCACCGCCTATGATACCCAGAAGATCAAGACCTTCTACACCGCCTTCCAGGGTGACGAGGCCATGCTGAAAAAGGCGTCGGTCATCTCCGCCCTGGAGCTGTATCTGGACTTCATCAACCTCTTTCTCTACCTGCTGCGGATCTTTGGCAAAAAGAAGAACTGAAAAATTCCGCTTTTCGCCAAAAACTACCGGCATAGTTTTCAGACTGCTTGGACCGGGCGGGATCCCAAACTCTGCCAAGCCAAACCCACTGTTCATTTCCAGCGTGTTTGGCCGCCCAACAGACCATATTAAAGACGGCGCCTTTCAATCGGGAGGCGCCGCCTTGATTTTTTTATGGGGGTGGTCGAATGAAGGAACCAAAGCAGAGGGCGGGACCGTTGACCTTTCGCCTGGGGTTGGCGGTCCTGGCGGTCACAGGGCTGCTGGGGGGCAGCCCTGGGGCTTGGGCGGCAGGAGAGCCGGCCATGACAGGCTGTGAGATACGGAAGGTGGTCCCGGTAGGCCGGGCAGTGGGCATCAAGCTCTTCTCCGACGGCGTGCTGGTGGTGGGTTTTTCCCAGATCCCGGCAGCGGGGGGAAATACCGCACCTGCGAAAGAATGCGGTTTGCGTGAGGGTGATATCATTACCCACATCAACGCCAGCGAGGTAGATACCATTGAAGAGGTCCAGGCGGAGATCGCCAGCCTGGCCGGAGAAGAGATGTCCATCCGGGCCATCCGGGACGGCAAGCAGGTCCAGCTCACCGCCCAGGCGGTGAAGTGTGCCACCGACGGCAGCTATAAGCTTGGGGCGTGGCTGCGGGACTCCATGGCGGGTATCGGCACCGTCACCTGGTATGACCCCATCACCCACGCTTTCGGCGCCTTGGGCCACGGCATCAACGATGTGGACACCGCCCAGCTTATGCCTATGGAGAGCGGCGGCGTCCTCAGCGCCAGCGTGGACGGGGTAAAAAAGGGCAAGCGGGGAGAGCCGGGAGAGCTTCATGGCAGCTTTGCTCTGGATAAGGACATCGGAGAGCTTTCCGCCAACACCCACAGCGGCATTTTTGGGACCCTGAGCGGAGAAGAGCTGATCCACATGGCCCCGGTGGAGGTGGCTACGGCAGAGCAGGTGGAGACAGGTCCGGCGGTGATCTATTCCAATATTTCCGGCAATGAGGTGCGGGAATATGCTGTGGAGATCACCAAGCTGTTTCCTGACGCTGAAGACGGGCGGGACATGATGGTCAAGGTCACGGACTCGGAGCTGCTTTCCGCCACCGGGGGCATCGTGCAGGGCATGTCCGGCAGCCCCATTCTGCAAAACGGCAGACTGGTGGGAGCGGTGACCCACGTGCTGGTGGGCGATCCTACCCAGGGCTACGGGATACTGGCCCAACGGATGTTAAAAGTGGGCGAAAGCTGTCTGAATAGATAAAATGTCGAAGTTTGTCGAACGATTTTTATCCAAAAATTGGCAAAAAGGGATTGCGTACGCTGTCTGTTTATGGTAAATTGAGAGCAACCGGTAATTCACTGCCTTGGCCAGGCAGAAGGAAGGTTGTGAAAGTCAATGGAGAAGAAGAGAGTGGTGGTGGCGGACGCGGGGGAAGATTTTCGCCGTCTTTTGAGCCAGGCCATCGGCGCGGAGGCCGATCTGGTCCTGGTAGGAGAGACCGGCGATGGGGAGGAGCTGGTGGAGCTGTGCAAGACCAAAGCGCCCGACGTGGTGGTCATGGACATGATCCTCTCCAATATCGACGGCGTGGAGGTCCTGGGGCAGATCGGAGAGCTGAGCGCCAAACCTCGTGTGCTGGTGGTTTCCAGTTTTGCCAGCGGTAGCGTGGCCGACCTGGCGGCGGCCCGCGGAGCGGACTATTTTATGATGAAGCCCTGTAGGACCCCGGCTGTGATAGAGCGGGTGCGGCAGATGGCTGCCGCCTCCCGGGGCGAGGAGGAGACGGAACCCCGGGAGAGAAACCTGGAAAGCACCGTCACCGCTATCATTCATGAGATCGGCGTACCCGCCCACATCAAAGGCTACCAGTATCTCCGGGAGGCTATCCTCATTGCGGTTGACGACATGGACGTCATCAATGCCGTGACCAAGATACTTTATCCTGAGGTAGCGAAGCGCTTCGGTACCACTGCCAGCCGGGTGGAGCGGGCCATCCGCCACGCTATCGAGGTGGCCTGGGACCGGGGCGACCTGGAGACGCTGCAAAAATATTTTGGCTACACCGTTTCCAACGCTAAGGGCAAGCCCACCAACAGCGAGTTTATCGCCATGATAAGCGACCGTTTGGTGTTACAACGTAAGGAGCGCAAGGAAGCCTAAAGTCTGCGCGAAAAGAGCGGACCGGCAGCCCAAAAGGGTTGCCGGTCCGTTTTGCTTTTTTCAAGGATGGGAGCCTCTTGTCAAAGCCGCCGTCCTATGCTAAGATAAAAGAAAGATAATCGCCGAAAGGAGAGAGAATATGGTTTTTGAATATCGGCCTCAGGGCGTTTGCTCCCGCCTGATGCGCATTGAGGTGGAAGACGGCGTGGTCAGCTCACTCCAGGTCATGGGCGGCTGTAACGGCAACCTTCAGGGCATTTCCAAGCTGGTGGAGGGAATGAAGGTGGAGGAGGTCATCGCTCGGCTGGAGGGCATCCGCTGCGGCTTTAAGCCCACCTCCTGTCCCGACCAGCTGGCAAAAGCACTGAAAAGCGTCCAGGAGAAATAAGGATAATAAATGAAACCGCCCAGGTCAACGGCCTGGGCGGTTTTGTTATATGGAAAATTTTTCAGCGGCGGCCCCGATAGGTAGAGCTGTAGACCTTGGCCGAGCCGCCCCGGCGGCGATTGCGGCGGGAGCGGCTGGGAGGACCGAAGATGGCGTTGCGGAGGGCGACAAAGAGGACGAGGAGGACGACGGCCAGCAGCAAAAGCTTTACCCACAGTTTGCTGAAAAGATTTTCCAGCTTTTGCAAAAGGACCAGCCACTGGGACTGCTCCAGACGGGTGGAGGCCACCAGGTCCACCGTGCCGTATTCCTTGCCCTCATAAGAAAGAGTGAGCTTGCCCAGTACTTCTCCTTTTTGGATGGGAGCCTCCAGAGCCTCAGGGATAGTGACATTCCGCTCAAAGACACTGGGGTCCAGGCTGTTGGGGAGGGTGGCCTCAATGCTGGAGGCGGGCTGGACAGTGACGTAGTCCTGTTGAGCGCAGAGGGAGACCGGGATGGTGTCGATAGGCTCGATGCTGTCCAGCACGGTTTTCCGGGAAAAATCGTTGAAGCCGTGCTCCAGCAGCCGTCGGCTTTCGGAAAAGTAGTTGTCGGGAATGACCTCTCCGTTTTTCATCCAGTTTTTGCCGCCTAAAATAACGCCGATCATGGTGCGGTGGTTTTTCTGGGCGGCGGAGGCCAGACACATCCCCGCCTCAGGGGTAGAGCCGGTCTTAATGCCGATGGCATACTGGTAGAGGTAGCCCTGGACCCGGTTGTTGGAAATGAGGGCGTTGGTGTCGTGGAGGACCCGCTCCTCATGGAGATTGGTGGCGGGGACGGTGTAGCTCACCGAGGAGACCACCTCCCGGAACATGGGGTGGGACATAGCGGCCTGACACATGACGGCCACGTCCCGGGCGGTGGTATAGTGGGCGTCATCGTGATAGCCGTGGGTATTGACAAAGTGGGTGCCCGTCATACCCAATTGTGCGGCACGCTTGTTCATCAGCTCCACAAAGGTGGGGATATCCCCGGAGACCGCCGCGGCCAGGGCGTTGCACGCCTCATTGGCCGAGGGGATAAGGGCGCAGTTGAGCAGGTCCCATACCGACATGACCTCCCCGGCCTGGAGATTCTGGGTGGAGCCGCCCTCGCCGATGCCGGTGTAGAGGTCCGGCTGGAGGGTGATCATGTCGCTTTTGGAGAGGGAGCCGCTTTCAATGGCCTCCACGGTAAGTAAGCCGGTCATCACCTTGGTGATGGAGGCGGGATAGCGCAGCTCGTCGGGGGCCATCTCAAAAAGGACCTCTCCCGTGTCCGCATCCATAAGGATAGCGGAGGAGGCTGAGACGGTAAAGTCCTCGACGGCCAGGGCGGCGGGGGAGAGGGCGCCCAACAGGAAGACAAGGACGAGGAAAAAAGCGGGGAGAGAATGATATTTTTTCATAGGAAACTCCAACATTCTATGTTATAATG
>ERZ779633.219-NODE-219-length-20352-cov-24.365177_pt1 | contig 20352 bp, 13 predicted proteins | sample MGYA00514195_ERZ779633 | MGnify/ENA primary metagenome ERZ779633 (study PRJEB29562, sample SAMEA4376707) | mouse gut metagenome | isolation source: Cecum | study: EMG produced TPA metagenomics assembly of the A DSS colitis mouse model was used to assess the...
CCGGATTTTTTCCCTGCTGGAATTAAGATTGCGAACTTGTTTCGCAATTACCTATTTGTGTATTATTATAACAGAATTATGTGCAAAATTCAATTTCATATTCTGTATGTGAGTTTTTTATGCAGATAGAGTGGAATGAAAAAGAGGAGAAACAGCATAAACTGCCTCTCCCCGGTTGTTTCTAAAGCGGTCATTGCCCGTTTCGTTTTTGTTTTGCCGCCCTTTTTTCAGGGCACCAGGCGGGAGCTGTCTTGATAGGGACGGCCTCCGAATATCTTGCCCCGTATCCAAGGAAACCAGGCATCTTGTTCATCCTTTTTTCACGGAAATAGTCCTGGATATACCCCTGGTCAGGGTGGGAGCAGGTGAAGCTCGTGCTTTTCAGGTTTTCTATGTGGCGCCTGGCAAAGATGTGGAAGCTATCGTCCAGATATGTCTGCCCTTTTTCTTCCATCAGCCGCATGGCTTCTTTCTGCTGTTTATACCATTCCGTCTGGAGAACTGAAGTGGAACGGAGACCTTGAACCCATGACTCCTCGATTAAAAGTCAGGGATGTTCTTTATCCCTTGTGCTCCTCCCATCTGAGCTAATGGAGCATAAAAAATACCGCCTACCTCATTTAAGATAAGCGGTACTTGAAATCTATGGTCTGTTCCCGGCAGCCTTTTAGAAGACCTGCCTTCAGACGTCACACAGTTTTTCGCCTTTTCCTTATCTTACATGAGCGCATCTTAACCAGACTCTGTTCTTTTTCTTTACTGAACAGTGCCTCATAATGTTCGCTATGCAGATAATAAACAACCGGAGTTGTTGCGAAGCCTTTCGCGGCGAAATTAACTGTTGTCATGATTGTTTCCTTTCCGGACTTATCCGTCCTCTTCGTTTTCTACTGTAACCACTATAACACCCATTCCCGGATTTGTCATTATACTGATAATATAATTTTATGGATGCCCTCCTGTCCCTATCCCTGCCTCACCTCCAGCCCGTCCAGCTTCAGCCCCAGCAGCCCCACCAGATACCACTTCCTGTCATCCCCCATCTCCATGCGGGCGGGAATCCAGACATCATTCAGCTTGAACTCAAAAACTTCCCCGCAATGGATGCCGCCGTAATCACGCCTGTCACCGTCCTCATCCGTGTAATGGAAATTGTACCTGCCGCTTTCCCTGTCATAAAATAATGTTCCCTGCTTCATAAATGTCCTCCTTCTTAAAATATGTTTCTATATAATAAAGAGTCCCTTTCTCCTATTTTCTTGAATTTTTTTCGCAAATTCTTTTACAAAATATCTGTTCATGACTCTTTCTCCTCTGCACCCTTCAGCTCCGACTCATATTTCTTTGCCAGCCGGTAGAAGCTGTCTTTCTTGAGTCCAGTAAGCGTCATCGCCTCCTTTGCAGAGATCACGCCGCTTTTCCATCTCCCGTAGCAGTCCTCCCAGTTCTCCGGGTACTCCACCCTCGGCCTGCCAAGGTGCTTCCCGCCTGCCTTTGCCACCTCGATGCCCTGGCGCTGCAGCTCATGGCGCTCCGTCCAGTCCTCATCCGCCACATATGCGAATACCGCCAGCACCACATCCGTGATCAGCTGCCCCACCAGTTCTTTCGACTGGGTGGTATCCAGTATGGGCATGGATGTCACTTTGATGTCAGCGCCGATCTCCTTTGTGATGTGGAACCACTCCTTATAGATCTCGCCGTAGTTCCTCCCGAACCGCTTCAACTCCGTCACCACCAGCAGGTCCCCTTCCCGCAGGATGTTGTCCACCAAAGAGCGGTACACCGGGCGTTCAAACTGTCTCCCGGATTCTTTCTCCACATAGATGTCGCGCTCGTCGATGCCCTCTTCGTCTCGCAGGATGTGGATCTGCCGCTCCGGGTTCTGTTCACGGGTGGATACGCGCACATATCCGAACTTCTTTGCTGCCATGACAGCCCTCCTTCCATAAAAATCCGTATCGCAAAAGGTATACCTTTTGCGACACATCATTTTATACGCAAAGGACTGCCAGATTACAACTTATTTCCTGCCAGTTCCGGCTGAAGGTATGCACTATATCTGAAATTTCTGGATACAGTTTAACAACGTGGCCGACAGTTCCTGATACAGATCCTCATCAAACACGTTCCGATCCATCGAATTTTTAATCAGCAGGGGGCGGTACATCCGGAAGATTTCTTCTCTGGCTTCCTTGTCCCCTGCCTTTGCCTTTTCCAGCAGCATTTCAAAATTCATCTTTCCTAACCCCCATTCCCTTGCGCAGTTTGCGGATGATATAGTAATAAGCCATTTCCGCCTGCTTTGGCTCCATGCCAAATTTCTCTCCAAGCTCCGTAAAACTCAGTTCCCCGAATACCCGCGCAAACAATATCCTGCGTTCCCGCTCCTTTAAATGGTCTATACACTTTGCCAGTTGTATGCTGTCTATCTCCGGCATACATTCTAAATTTTCCGCATATACATAATAGTGAAGGAATGACCGTTCAGCCATGTATGTACGATACTGCGCCTCAAAATCCACATGGTTCTTCTCCAGCAGATCCACCTGTATGTATTCCCGCTCCTTTTGCCGGTTCCTTTGTTCCATGTAGCTGATGCGCTTATTTGCCACCGCTGCCATCAGGTACGCCGTAAATCGGTTCTGTACCGAATCCGTCTGTTTTTTCTCCATTTTCTGATTCTCCATTCTGATTATTTTGTTGAAATAGAGAATCAGCAGGCGGTGCCCGCAAAAATATACACAAATTCCTATATAGCCTTAAATTTCGACAATCATAAAAAAAAGAATACATCATGCCGAATCTGTATCTGTTGGCATTTTGTATTCTTACACTTTGTACCTTAATGGTTATTTTTATTATATGTACGCAAAAATAGGGAATCCCATTTTTTACCCTAATTGTGTTTTTAACTGTTTACTCCTTACTTGTTCCCTTATGCCCGCTTTATCATATATGGGTACACTGTCGGATTATAAATAATCCTGCCATCTCGCCTCCCTTTTCCCTATTTCTGCGCAAAAAAAGACAAGGGCAGAAAATAAATTTTATCCTCTGTGCCTTGTCTTTGTTTACATTTTATCTTCGCTATTTATGCTGTCGGAATATATGCCCACATACCATTTACTGGATTATGCTATTTTTCAGACTGCGGGCCATTTCCTCGGCTTTCGCCATATCCTTGCAATTTATTGCATACGCACTTCCTTCAAAGTATGTAATCAGTAAATCCGGGCCGTAAAATACCCGTTCTCCGAGTTTCGGTGCCTCTTTTTCCGTTAAGCGACAGGAAAAACGCATAAGAACACTTGCCAAATATTCACCTGCTGGCAAATGCTCCACATTACGGAACCATGTTATCCTTCTGCCATCTGGAGCAGCCCACTTACATTCATATTTATTTTCCTGTACCGCCTTTAATCTCATATTTTGTAAATACAACGGGACTGCTGTCTGTGATATTTCATCCACATATTTCATATCATCTAAGTCAAAATAAAGATTGGACTTTGTACCTTTACTTTCAAACCAAACACTTTGACCAGATTCTACTAAACGCTCCAAATAATACTCTTTTGTGTATGGTTCATCTATTTTAATACACTTTTCTACATTTTCATTTGCCTTAAATCCTCCAGAAAGAAACGATATTTTATCGTCCCCATCCGCTTTGCCAGGATTACTGCCTTTATCAATTTTTAAGGATAGATCATATATGCAAGCATCTTTGGTAAATTGTCCATCATCACATGCACTTATAAAAGCCACCTGATGAAAAACGAAATCCTCTTTTTCCCATTCCTTTTTTCCTATGGGAATAACATTATTGCATTTAAAACTTCCCACCTTTTGATGTCCTTCTAGGTGTTCTCCGAAAATAATATTCATCTCCATTGACTGCCAAAGCTGTGTAGCAATCAAGCATACTATATTTGCGCAATCTGTGCAATTTACCTTTTGATAATCTTCCGTTTTTTCACATATGCTTTTATTGAATTTCTTTATTATAAAATCGTTGCTCCTATATGTATAGCCAGGATAAGAATTATATGTAAAAATATCACTATCAAATAATTTATTTAGAATCTCATCTAAATTCTTCCTAATTTCTTGTTGTTGACAAAAAATTACATTTTTCATAAACACAAGGGACGGATATGTTTTAATATCTCTGCTATATGCTTCATTTATATGCACTGTCCACGGTTCTATCGGTAATTTTTGCTGGTAAAATATATTTGCTGTACACACGTATATCTTTTGGGTGCAAAACAGCCACTAATTATCGCATTGCCAACATTTTTGATTACACACAAAATTTCTAATTCTTTTAATTCTTCTGTAATCAAAAGCATGTCGATTGAGGTATTATCAACTGTATATGTCATACTTTTCGGCTCCGTCAGATCCGCGTCAGAATGAAAATGGATACTTCCTTTTGTCGGATCTCCATTATGATTGCAGCATATACTCTTCAGAACCACTCTACCCCTTTTCGGCTCCTTTTTCTTTTCTTCCGTCTCCACTTTAAGCACTCTTGAAACTACCAGCTTTATTACCCCTCCAACAAGTAACACGCCTCCTATTATTACTGCAGCTTTTTTGCACACAACGACTTTGGCTACTGTTGCCAATGCTCCTAAACTGGCGGCAGTTATTCCTCCTGTAACTGCAATTCCCACCCCGCCAGGTATCACGGATAAAGACGTCTTAATAAATTCTTCCGCTTTCTCCTCTCCATTCTCAGCATCCCAATCCTGCTCAATTTCTTTGATTTGCTCCGCATAAATCTGTCTTATCTGCTTGGTCGCTGTCTGCTCTATCGGCACCGCTCCTTCAGGAATGGCAAGCCCCATACTTTGCGAATATGTTTCCCTTACCATATCCATTGCTGCCGTGGTTGCCCACTGTTCATATTCGTCAAGCTCCTGCCACTCTGCACAGACCTCCTGCGGTATGCGGAGATCCATACCGATTGGCGCAGACAGGTTATTCAATTCTTTCTCAAATACAGCTTTCCCAGAGCCAATAGAAAGCAACATATTCCCCGTAAGCAGGTCAATCGGATCGCCACAGTAAAACGCATAAAGGCTGTTAATGGATTCATCAAAAATGTACGGCTGTTCCTCGGCATAATATGCAATCTTTTCCTCGCTCAGTGCACAGTCAAATTCTGCAAAATAATCCAGATACCCCCAGAATCCATCCTTACACGCTTTCTTTTCTTCAGGATTTAGTCCTATAATAGCAGAGATGTTATCCAGTTTCCCGGAAAAAGCAAATTCCAACTGCCGAATACCGTCTATATAAAGCTGCGCATTTCCAGTTTCCACCCGGAGTCCTATATCTGTCCATGCCATAATAGGCAGCGCTGAATTGCATTGGTACACTTCTCCGCCATTTTCCACAAAAATCTGTTTATTTCCTTCGCTGTCAGACTCTATCCCTATGGAAAAAATTGTCCCATCCGATCCTGCAGCAGAATAAACATACATTTTGTATGGCTTTCCAACTGCGGATAAATTTTGAACAAAAGCGTATATGTTTCACCATAACTCGTTTTTACCGCTGATTCATAGCCGCCCTGCTGTTCAATATATATACAGCTTGTTACATTGACACATTTTGCAATCCCCTGCGCAGTGGACAGACCTACCTTATTTTTGCTTTTATCCCTGTACTGCATAGTGGTAAAATCTGCCCAAAACTCAATGGACTCGCAATCTGACAATCCCATTCCGTTATCACTGAGGATTTCCTGATCCGTCATTCCACAGGAACGCAGTCTTAAATCCACGACATAACCATTGAGTTCTTTGCCAATTACATAAGCCCCACCACGTTCAACTGCCTCAGATGTCACCTGTACTTGATCGGCTATTGGCAATCCTTCAAAATATAAAGATAGTTTTCCTTCCCTGCAGGATACTGATGCAGAAAGTAGAATATCCGTATCTATAGCTACGCCCTCTTTCTGCGTAATGCTCCCCATACCTTCCAGCTCAAAATAGAGGAGTCCATTGCGGATGCCAAACGCAAATCCCTGCTCCTGTGCATAAAACAAGCAATCCCTCACTTCCTTACATATAAAGGAAACCTCGATTGTGAAGTCTCCCTGTCCCATTGTAAAGTTGTCGATTGCCTTATGTGTAAGAAATGCTTTTCCATCTACCCAAAGCGCCTGAACTGCATTTTTATTTATATTTTTCATATCTGCTCTCCCATACAATATTTTGCCTGCTATCCAACCTGCATTATCTGTTTTCAATCCATGCTTTCAATCTGTTAAATTCATCCAACTCTGCGCTTGTCAAAACGGCATCCTCGGAAACAAAAGTATCCCGCTCTATCCTTTCCACGGCATCGTTGGTGTATGTTACAAAGCCATCTGCTATTACGGTGTTTTCTCCACCCTCCACAGTGATGCTGTAAACATTGCCGTTATATTCTTCCGGATAGCAATAGGACAGCAGATCATACACATACTGATCCCCCTCCCTCACCTGCAGTTTTGTCTGGTAGTCAAAGCTGAGAAGCAGCCTGTCTCCCTGCTCTGTTACAAATGGATGATTGTAGCTGGCAGATACCTCCCTTCCGCCTTTTGTAACCACCCTGTAAATATACCGCTCCGTTCCGGTTATCAGCTCTGATACGCGAAGGCTCTCCCCCTTGCTATTTACAATCAAATCACCCTTTTGGATATTCTGTATTTCCTTTTCGCTTCCATCTGCCATGAGGATCTTTGTACCTTCAGCAAGACATCCCCATAAGAAATTTAAGGAGGCAATACGGATAATATCCGTACTGGTCTTTACGCTTGCCTCTTTTAAGCTCTCTGCCGTTACCGTAATCTTCTGCAGATTATTATTTTCATTCTTTATCATAAAATCGGTCTGAATATATATCCGATATATCCGGTTTCCATACCCAACGCTCTCCGGAATAGTGTTATTCCAATCTTCATTCAGTGCTACTGAAATTTCACTCAAATTCCCTTCTTTTGTTTGTATTTCTGCTCCTTTCGCCAAGTAAAATAAATCTCCGCCACCTAAACTCGGTGAAAGTACCGCATAAACATCTACAAGCTGCTTATACTCCCAACCATCAGCTAAAGAAACCTTAAAATGCACCGGAACAAGCACCTTTTGCAATCCTCCAACATCCTGTGCCTTAAAATTATAATCTACTGCGCTTGCCGACCTCTGGTAGCATATATTTACATTTACATCAAGATCCAGTTCCAAATCTGATACATTATCATAGTGGTAATGATTTGACTCATCATTGATGGTATCCTTTGAACAGGAATCATTCTTTCTTTTTGTAGGCGCATACACTTCCATCTTACTTATACATTCACTGTTATCTACGATAATTCCACTCTCCACATTGATTTCTGGTGCTTCTGCAGTCATGGAACAAAGTGTTTCCTTGCTTTTGGGCAGCCACGAAACATGAAGGTATACCTTGTAACCACTCCCGTCCCCTATTTCTTTTTCAATCTCATCCGTTTCACAAGAGAGCTGTGCTATTTTACAATTTGAAAACGCATGATTTTCCTGCCAGATGATTGTATCCCCTTGCAGAATGCTGAGAGATACGAAAACTGTCTTTGCATTTTCTGTCAGGCTTACCCTCCCGGACGCAGTAATCTTTTTAGCATTGCAGTCATAGCTGCTATCATATATTAGAGCATTATCACAAAATCCTTCGTAACTTATTTCCCCAAGCCCTTGCTCTACTGCCTTACAGTATGCTTTATACAGCAACGGATACTGCTCCTGCATAACCTCCTCTCCGCCAAAATACCCGCTTACCAAGTCACGATGCAGTTGATCAGATAAGTCAAGATATTTCGGAAAGCCTCTTTTTGCACCCTGCATTACCTTTGCTAAATTTTTCGCATACTGTTTCATGTGATTCCTCCCTTTACATTTTTGGTAGTACTTTTAATATCCGGCAGCAAACTATTCTCTAATTTGCTGCCGGATGTTTTACTGTTCTTCGCTTTCTTCTTCCTTGCGCTTGCGCCGAATGATGAGATATGTCACCAGCGCCAGCACAATAATGATCGCCAGCCATATAAAATAACAGATACCCAAAAATGTCGGGCAGATATGGCACAGGCTGCACTTTGCTGCCAGTTTCTTCTCACCGCCCTCCTGCATCTGGTACAGGATTGCGTAAGTGGAGAAGGCTTCTGTCTGTATGGTGATGGTTTCCGGCGCCTCGTCCAGATCTTCCATAAGCAAGTATTCGCCTTCGTGCGCCCGCATGATATAGAAATCTGCGGCAAGCCCCGCAAGCTCGTCAGGTACGTCAAGGATGATCACTACCGGCTCATTGGTGGCATGGATTGCGTTCCAGTCCCCGCTGCCGATCCGCATATACATGGATATGTCAACATACATGCCCATGACAAGACCGGGAATCTGCTCCTGGCAGTCTTCAATGCCCGTCACGATTACCTCCGCATCTTCTTGTGGCACGGTTTCAAGGCGTTCCACATCAATACGGATCTCGATGACCTGTCCCTGTTCTGCCTCTGCCAATTCTTCTTCGGAAAGAACCGCATGCGCTACGGCGGCAGCATCCGCCACCCTTGCCGTGCAGACTGTTTCATCCACATTGTTCAAGGTAACGATCACCGCGCCTTTTCCTACTGTGTAAGTCTGACTTTCCGGCGTTGTATCCGGTGTCTGCGGCTGCGGCTGTAAAGGTTCTGACGGCGGCTGTGTTTCATTGTTTTCCGGTTCAGGTGTTTCTTCCGGTTCCGGCGTGGTTTCCGGTTTCCTGCCCTCCGGCTTGTTCTCTGTTACCGGGGGCGTAGTTCCCGGCGTCGGTGTAGGCTGCGGTGTCGGCGTTGGTGTCGTTGTTTCGGTCGGTTGTGTGGGCGGTGGCGTTGGCGTCGGTTCTGAACCACCCCCATCATCATTATCCCCACCACCGCTCGGCGGGTTCTCCGTTTTCTTGACACCCACCACCGTCACTGTCTGATCTTCCCTGATGTCCGTGATGGTATAGGTATCATTTGTCAATTCCACCTTCGCGCCATTTACCGTGACTGCAAAATCTGCAGTTTTCTGGTAGCCGTTACCCAGCGTGAAGCGGAAGGTGAAGCTGCCGCCCTCCTTCACGGGGCTTTGGCTGCCTGCCTCCGCAGACAGGGTATAGCCTGTGCCTGTCTGCAAAGTGACGGCGTAGGCTGTGGTGTAGACCGCATAGACGGTCATGTCCGCCGTGATGTTTGTGAATACGGCGGGTGTTGTCCCCTGTTCGTCCATACACCATGCGCCTACCGCATTTTCCTTCGCCGGTACGGACGGGATGTCCATTAAGGACGTACCATAATCCACGGATACTTCTCTGTATTTCCGCCCGTCTACCATAAATGTTACTTTAATCTGATAGGCGCCTATCGCTGCCGGCTCGCTTGGTTCACTGGCAAAATTGGAGGTTCCGGCTTTTACACGCACGGTATAGGTTCCAGGTTCAAGCCCTGTGATCTCGCCGCTTCCGTCTGCCGTTTGGGGCTGTGTCTGCCATGTTCTGCCGCCGTCTGTGGATATTTCGTATGTAGTGCCTGCTGTCAGTCCGGTCAGCTTGCCCTTACCGCCTGCCGTACTCACATCCACGCCTGTCGGCGTCGGTTTCTGCGGTCTTGTGGGGATCGGCAGGCTCTGTGCATCACTGTCGAGCTTATCCTGCCCGTTGCCTTTACACAGAATGGACAGGGTGGTTCCAAGCTGGTCCTCATCAAGCTTTATGGTTCCGTCCGCGCTTACCACTGCCGCCTTACCGTTTATGATATATTCCTCGCCCGGCTTAAATCCCGTCAGCGTTTCCTCTGTATAATTTATCCGTATGTCCGGTGTATCCAGCTTGGTTGCCGGCTTTTCACCGATGCTGACGGCTGCTGCTTCACTGCGGAAGCTGACTGCATCCACTGCCTTGACGCGCACTTCATAGGTTCCTTTCCCCAGTCCGCCAATCTGCCCGCCCGCCGCTGCGGTAACAGGTGTCCAGCCACCCCATGTGCCATCGTCATTCTGTTTCCTGTACTCATAAACCGTACCTGCAGATAAACCGGTAATCGCTCCATTCGCTGCTCCCGGATAGGAAGCGTCGGCTGCTCCGGGCACAGGCGCTGCCGGTCGTTCCGGAATGGTTACTGCCGTGGTCCGGCTCTCCGGGAAGATTCCAGAAGCGGGGTATCGGATATAGACTGTCTGCCCCATATAGTCTTCCGCACTGCCTGCCGTAACAGGCGTGGTACAGCCTGCGTCGCTGAAGGCTTCAATATCGTCTGCAGGCGCAAGGGTTTCCGCCTCATAGTGAATCCCCAGTTTTTCCGGCGTGGGCGGCATCGGCACGGTGCCAATCTCCGTCTCTCCGCTCTCCTTGGATGCAAAGCTGGTATCCGTTGCCGGATAGTACGCCATGAAGGAATAAGCGGTTTTCGGATTCAGTGCTCCAAATGTGGTGCTGTCCTGCCAGTTCTCCGTCCCGTCCGCAAGGCGGTACTGTGCGCCGGTGATGGTCTTTAAGGTAATGCTGTTTTCCGTGCGGGTATTCAACTCCGGAGCATTCGGCGCTGCCCGTCTTGCCGGGATAGCAAGGCTCTGCGCGGGGCTGTCGCTGGTCTCGCTGCCGTTGCCTTTTTTAATAATATTAAGATTGCTGTCAATCCAGCCTTCCTTTATCGGAATATGTCCTTCCTGATCCGCCGTATAGGTTTCTCCGTCTATCAGGTATTCCCCACCCGGCACAAGCCCTGTCAGTTCTTCCTGCCGGTAATCAATCTTCGCCGCAGGCTCTTTTTCCGGTCCTTTCACTTTGATGGTAATGATTTTTTCTGCCGTATTTCCTGCATTGTCGGTGGCGGTGACTTTCATCTCCGTGACGCCTGTGGGTATCTGTGCCGCAGGAATGGTAAAGGGAACTTCTGCCTGTAATCCCGTATTCACAGGAACAGTCTCTACATTGCCGCCCTCGACCTGATAAGTCACGGCGGCAATCCCTGCCGTGATTGCATTGCCCGTATCGTCCTTGACCGTTACAAGCAGTGCAGGCGCGGAAGTATAATATCCTTCTGAGACAGCCACACCGTTCTGTTGTGTCTGCTGCAGATCGGCTGGATTGCGGTCAGCCAGTATCGTGATGTCCGGCGCATGGTCTTCCACGATCACGCCGCCTTTACCTGCCGTGTCAATCGTCACACCGTCCGCAGCATTGCCCGCCGCATCCGTACAGGTAATCGCAATGGTTCCCCGGAAATCCTTATCAAAGGTGATCTTTGCCTCACCGTCCCTAACTGCTGCCGTCTTTTCCACCGCCTGACCCGCATCAGGATTTCCGGCTGCATCTTTAGGCGTCAGGGTGTAACGGATCTCCGTCACGCCGCTGCCGGTATCCGTAACAGGCACATGGATTACCATGCTCGTTTTGCCGATGATCCAGTCCAAAAAGTCTTTCGCTTTGTTTTCGTAAGTGAGGGTGCCGATCACGGGTTTGGTCTGATCCAGTTTTACCGTAAATGTGTCGCTCTCAGAAAAATTGCCTGCCGCATCTACTGCCTTGAACTGATAAGTATGTCCCTTCCCCGGCTCACGCTCTCCCTCCAGAACAGGGGTATAATCATACGTCATACTGCCTGTGCCGCCTGAGAAACCGTCTACTTTTATATAGTCTTTTCCGTCAACGCTTACCCACAGTTCTGTCACGCCTACGCCGTCATACAGCTTCAGTGGAATTGTGGTCTGATCATTTGTCCAGTCCGTGGGCAGTTTCACGCCATCCTGCAATATGGGCTTATCGGGTGCGGTTTCGTCTTTCCAGCGGGCATGAAGGATATGGGCAGACGCCGTTGTTACAGTGGTTTCCGCGTTGACCTCAGTGCCCTGCCCCTCTGCCTCAGCGGTGTACCAGCCTTTGAAGGTATAGCCGGTTCTGGACGGTACGGGAAGGGCGCCATATTTGCCCGCGTAGGTCACATTTTTGCTTGCGGTGGTATCTCCGCCGTCTGCACCGTAGTATTCAAATGATACTTGATAGTTTTGGGGCGTCCACTTCGCCCAGAATGTTTTATCCCCGGTGTCTGTGGCTGAAACTTCTGTTATCGGAGTGCCCGTACAATCCTTATTATCGTACCAGCCCGCAAAGGTATAACCTGTTTTCGTCCAGTTCGCAGGCAGGGCTGCCCCCTGTCCATAGGTGTAACCTGTAAGGTCATCTCCGGTACCACCGTTGCCGTTCAGCGTAATGCCATATGTTTTTGCAGTCCAGTTGGCGGTATACTCTCTGTTTCCGGTGCTCCCTTTTGATATGGTAACGGTTGTACTGTCAGCAGCCAGTCCCGTTCCGCTCCATCCGGCAAAGGTATATCCGTCGCATTCTGGGTTCTGCAGGGTAATGTCCTCTGTCTCTATGGTATAATCTGCAGGATTCGTTTTCCCTGCCGGAAGTGTGCCTCCTGCCAGATCATATGTGATCGTGTAGGTGACAGGCGTCCAGCCCGCATAAACCGAAGTTTTTCCTGTGACTGTCTCATTAGCAAAGTTATATTCCGTACTGCCGCCGTCTATCGTTACCCACTTGTCAAAGGTATAGCCAGTTTTTGTGGGATTTGTCGGGGCAGATGCCGCAGCGCCCTTCAGGACGATCTGCTGTGCCGGAACTGTCAGTTCGGTAGTTCCGTCATAGAACGTAACCGTATAGTAGTCCACTCTGGCGAAGGTTCCTGCTCCCGCCACGGTTACTTCCACGCCGGTATCGGTATCGCCAATGTAAATCTTATATGTACCATCAGGCGCAGCAAGGCCTGGAAGGAAAGTGCTTCCGCCATCAGAAGTAAGTCTATAGTCTGATGGCGCTCCTGTCCACTCCACACCATCCTTGTAAGTAGTTATGGTTACAGGATTGCCCTTTGCTTCTTCCCTTGTAATCTTAATGGTATATGCTTTCGACATTTCTCCGGAAGTTACAGTAATTACAATCGTATTCTCTCCCTCGACAAGATTAACCGTTTTCGACACTCCGCTTTCCATTTCTTCTGCCGTACCATCGTTAATTTTGATTGTAATGTCTGCCCCTGACGCCGTACTTGCCAATGTTGCCGTGATGCCGACCTGATCGACACTGTTGGCAACCGTTGAGGTATAATATGTAGTGTTCGGATCAAAAGGCGAAGATAGTGTTGCTCCACTTACCGAAAGGGTAAAAAGGTCACAACTTCCCGGTTCAGCTAGATATAACTCATTGCCAGTATCCGTCGTTTCTTTCTTCTGAATCTCATAGTCTTTGTTATCACTGCTGAAATGGCTCCAGTCAGCATCTGAAATTGAATAGGAGTCTGTACCTGTTACTACCTTCACAGGATAACTGACAGGGTTATTATTCATAAGCTTATATGTAACACCTATATCATTTCGTAATTCCCCTGTTACTAGAATAGTGCGACCAACGCAAAGAGAAACATTATTCTCCGATTTGTTTCCATTGCCATAATTATTTTGAATATAGACATTACCCGATACTGAAATTGTACTCGTTGTAAGTACGCGTATTCCACCACTACCGGCACTAGCTGTATTATACCGGATTAAACAATCTCCTGATAAACTAATGGTTGAAGCCACACAATATATGCCGCCCGCACTGGCTTTATCATTAGTAGATGTTGTACTATTTCCTTCTATCGTACCACCCTTCATAATAAATGTAGATGTCGTACCAAGAAAAATACCAGCACCATTACCACTGGCTTTATTCCCTATAATTGCTCCAGAATTCATATTAAATACAACTTGCTCGCTTTGTAAGGCAGCTACTCCTCCATTTTCAATTCCCGTATTATTTATAATAACTGCATTTCCAGACATGGCAAATTGCGCCTTTTTTGTTAAATAAACGCCTCCGCCAGAGACAGCTGTATTCCCATCAATAACACCGCCCGACATATTAAATATACCGCCCGATACATAAACGCCACCGCCTACATGATTGGCATCCGTTCCAACATCACAGTTTGTAATCCTTCCACTGTTCATATTAAAAGTAGCGTTAGAACCTACATAAACACCTCCACCTTGAAAATTATTGCCATTACCGCCAGTTATACAACCTCCTATACCTGTAACACCACAAGAATATGCTTTCGTATCCTCATCAAAAGAAGATGTATATCCCCAATGATCCTGACAGTCACAAAGAGTAAATGTACCACTCCCCACTACAATGACGCTGCCATCCGTACCATCATGCTGCAATTTATGTCCATTCAGACATAGCGTAACATCTCCGCCGTTAATGGTAATCGTACCCATTTCTATATCGCCAGATAAATAATATTTCCCATTGGTTAATGTCGTATCACTGGCAGTAAGCGCCGTCCAATCCGATTCCCCATGATGCTCACTATTATCCGCCACCATAACCGCATGATCCGAAAGCATTTCCTCAAGTTCCATCCACGCTGTCAGCTTTGCCAGTTCTTCCTCCGGCATCTGTGCCTGCTGTTCCTCTGTCAGCGCCTCGTATTCCTCCCAAATAGCAAACACTTCCTCCACATACTCATATAACTTTTCTTCCCATTCCGCATAGGCATCCTCATCATCCATATCAGGCTCAGAAGAAAGGTAATCCTCCACTTCCGGCAATGCCGCTATCCTGTCAAGCAACGTCTGTATAACAGTATCTGTGCCACTCTCGCTTTCTTTTACCGTTACCGTAATCTCCGGCAAACTGACGCCATCCGCCAACGTATAGCCATCAGGCAGAACGGCAGTAAAGGTATAGATTCCCTCTGTACTTCCGTCATATTCCGGCTCGGACTGCCATGTGATACCGCTTATCGTAACCGTTTCTTCCTGCTTTTCAGTCTGTGTATTCTCTATGGTCTGCACTGAAATGATATTTTCCGCAAGATACTCTGGCATGGTGACGGTATAAGTTTCCTCGCCAGTTTCGTTTTCTTCTAATTCATTAGGTGACAGCTCGGAATCACTTTCTTCCTGTTCCTCAAAAGGTACACTTTCATCCTCGTTTTTTTCGTCCTCAGCCTCCGTTTCCTCTGATACCTCGTTTTCTTCAGACTGAATGTTCTGTTCGTCCTCATTTTCTGTATCAGAATTTTCTTCTATGTTATCGGTTTCTCCGGTATTTTCGTTCTCTATGCTTTCTTGTTCTTCCGTTTTCTGTTCGGAAGATTCCCGCCGCAAATAGACTGTTAATTCTTTGGGTAAATCTAACTCGTCTCTGTCTGTCCCCATGAATACAGTCTGTACTTTTATATCCTCTGGCAGAGGATCAAACGCTGTAATTATATTTTCTTCTTGAAAGTTCTCAGCCTGCTCTGCCGCTGCAACTACCGGGAATATATCAGATATTCCCGGTAGTGAAAGCAACATACAGACGCAGAGAAAAGCGGCACAAATGCGATATTTTTTCTCTCTGTTTTTTTTCAAAACATCATCTCCTCATTACTACTAATTTTCTTCGCTCCTAATACGTTCATACTGCGGTGTATAATATTCCTCTTCTTTTTTACTATAGCCTGCCACTTCATATTGAACAGAAGTTACAAACCCAATTGCACTACTCAAATCCGCTTTTGCATCCCATACTATAACGCAATTTCTCGAATCCCTATATTGTTCAAAACCACTGGCATCTGCGGCAGTCATGCCAGCTGCGTCTTCAAATTTATCCGTTTCTCCTGAATACAGCCACATCAAGTAATAGTCTGCCCCTTCAACGCAGTCCCACATTGCTACAGTGCGTGTTTCATCCCATTCTAGGTTTTTCACTCTTGCCAGTGTCATAATAGCAGGACCAAAAGTTCCCTTTATTTTTCCCTGCGGAATATTCTCAAAGACAGGCACCACACTAAACTTAAAGGTTCCACCCGCTGTAAATCGCTTGAATGTTTCTGTGAAATCCAGCTCCGTTTCAGTAACTTCTACCGCGTCGGCATCTATATACTTTACGTTATCCACCGAAAAGTCTTCTTCATAGAACGGGACATTTATTTTCTGAACCGTATCCTCCAGCCCGACACGATAAGCTGTCGCACCTTCTACGGCTTTCCATGTAGCCCTAATTGGTCTCTCATCGACAGGCTCTACCGGCTCCATATCCCATTTCAGATTTTCCACTTTCGTGCAAATCAGTTTTCCGCACAGCGTAACATCCTCTTTCGGTTTATACTCGCTGCCTGGTTTTATAGGAGTACCCTCACATGTCTCGTCTTCATACCACGCATCCAAGTAATATCCCTCGTAATCAAACTGCGGAAGCTGGATGCTGGCAGGTTCCCACAACGCCCGAAGATGTACTTGCCCGTCAACCTCAGTTGTCAGATTGCAAACAAGCTCCTCGTCATTATATACCTTTGCCCCATCTTTCTCCGTTGCCCATCCCACAAATCCACATTTCACATTCTGTTCAAAACTGATCTTATCACCTGTTGGAGTAACTATCTCATATTTTATCGTATGCTGGCACTCATATGTATTTTTGCGTAGCTTCTGCGGCTGATCGTAAACAAACCCCTGCGGCTCCATTTCCCCCGTGGCATTAGCGTCATTTTTATCATATTTCACGGTATAGTTATTTGCTGTCCAAACTATCCTTGTTGTTACGGCACCGCATGGCATTTTTTGTGGAAGCTGCGGCTCCCACTTATCAAAGGTATATCCCTGCCTGTATGCAAACAAGCTATTTTCAGGTATTTTTTCCCCATAGGACAGACTACTTTCCACATAATCTGTTCCATCCTCAAATTCCCCTCCGTTTGCACTGTATTGCACAGGGTATTCGGCAATCTCATAATAATATGCAATCACAGTCGAACCGTCTCCCGCAACGCATGCCGTAATCGGCTCAGGAGTTTTATATGCAGCGTTCTGCTCAGGCTGCGGGCATACCATCCCGCCTGCCATATAATAAAATGTTTCGCTGCTGCACGAATAGTTCCCCTTTCCATCGGCATGATAGTGTGCGACTGTATATGGCACGACATCCTCTATCCATTGTCCCTGCAGCCTTGCTCCCCTTCTCTGTCTATAAGCACCTCCTGCTGGATAAATCACATTTATAAGGGGGTCCAGCCAGCCTCTCATAATATATCCGGTGCGTTCCGGGCTTATCAGCTCACTCCTTGTTGCTTCATTTTCATCGAACCTAGCCGCATCATTATCGACAAAACCATTATCGTCATAATCATCGTCGTACCACAAATAAGCAGTAAAGTGGTTTGAAAATTCTTTTCTACTTGGATGAAATTTGTCAACATATCCCATATAAGTGGCATGCTTTTGAGGAAGCTCCATCATATTCATCAGGTACATGGGCTTTATTGAGGCTCTCACTTCCTTTTGCGAAAACATATTATCGACTGACCATGTCTTATATACACATGGGCGCGCTATATCAATATGATACGCTCTGTCCATATACGAATAATAGCCTTCCTCAATCGGAGCGCCGACCCATCCTCCACTAACTTCGCAATTATTCTCGCTGATTGTATTGCATTTGTCCCATTCCCCGGAAGCCATACCCATCCACGCCGATGAATCGCCGTCGCCCTTTTTATAAATTGCCCTGTCAATGTTCATAATCGACAAAAACGTGGAATAAGGCGGCACTACTGTCTTTATTTCTAATTTACACATGACTGCTTTGAAAAACATACTTCCGTATGTCTCCTTTATGTCATAAAAACCGTCGTAGTCCGTAAGGAAAAAAGCAGGACCGCCAAGCTGGTCTGATGAGCAGAGGTATATCCCCTGACGAACCCATTTGTCTGAAGTGATAGCGCCATTCGCATTATAGTTGACCTTATCACCCACGCTGTCCCATGTGATGGTTTCCGGCTGGTAACTGCTCTGGAATGCCTTCATGGTATAAATCGTTTGTGCAAGCGGTCCCACATTTGAAGAATTTACCTGTATTTCATCTGCTTCGACAATTATATCTTTTTTATCTTCCATCTCTTTCTCCTTTCCGGTCAGACATTTTTCTGCCAAATCGCACGGATGGTTACATCATGGTCAGGCATGGTGGAGAGATTTTCCGTCCACCCTTCAAAGCTGTAATTATATCTCTGTTTCAGTTTCGGGTATACCAGCTTTTCACCACAGAGGACCTGCTTTACAATGAAATCTTCTTCTCCATTCTCGTCACTGAACATCCCGCCGTTTGCGCAATATACCAGTTGGTATGTTCTCCTTTTGTAATTATATTTCACGACAGTCGTTCCGTTTGCATCAGGTATTACCTCACTGGCATCGGGAGTAATGAATCCCTCATATTTTTTCCTATTCGGCACAAAAGCCTTTCCTGTCGGAGTTTTCAGTATTTCATATTCCGTCGGCGTACCAAGATAATTGCCGTCTGTCCCCTGCTGGTAATGCTCAATGCGGCAGTCAACTTTATCCGGTATCCACTGTGCCGTAAGCTTCATCCCGCGCTTTTCCAGATAAGCGCCTCCAGCCGGATAAAGCAGACCTGATACATCATCCTTCCAGCCAGCCAGAATGTAGCCTGTACGCTTTGCCTTAGACAATGTGACTTCTATACCATCGTCCCCATTGTATGATATTTTCTGTGTTGATGCGCCTTCCATAACGCCGCCATTAGGATCGTAGGTAATCTCGCTTGTTCCTGTGATTCCGGCGCTGAACTTATCCTCAATCCGGTCAAACAATATCAGACGCTGGTTAATTGTGGAAGACTTTTCAATGTTACCCACTATATATAATGTAAAAGTCCACAGCCTCGCCTTGTTGGAAGTATTTTTCTGTGTGCCGCAGTTATAGTTTGTAAGACTCAGGCGCAGATCTACCTTTTTGCTGCATCCCTGATTACGGGTGCAGTCATCAGGGTTATCCGACTTAATGACGCCGTTGTTATCCGCCCAGTTGCCATTGCCGGCAACGATTGTTGTCCATGTATCCTTGTCGGAAATGAACGCCCCAAGCCAGGTGGAAGATGTCTCACCGCCGCGCTTAAATACATGGATGCTCATTGTGACATTCAACGTAACCTCCGAGTAAGCCGGCACAATTACCTGATAGTCCGCCTTAACCATGACAGCCTTAAAGTTCTTGTTTCCGTGAGTATCCGATGAATCCAGAATATGCTCGGAAAACGACTTCACAAAATAAGGTGTTTTTTTCGTTCCTGTTGCACAGCAGCTTATGCCAATCCTGTCCCATACGTCTGCTTCCATATTAAAATTCGCAACGCTGCCACTGCTGTTCCAGTTAAGCGGCGAAATATTTCCTTTATTTTGTAAAGCCTTTAACTCGAAGTGTGTGTTTAGAATTGCTTCATCGTCCGGTTTCACAACCAATTCTTCCGTCTTCAGTTCCCGGTTTGGATCAAGTACCCGCACATTATACTTGCCGCTGAAAATTAAGTCGTAATATTCCTCCAGTTCCTTCAATGCTTTCTCCCGGCGGGCTTTTTCTTCCTCCGTGTCCTCCGGCTCGCCCCCGTTGGGAAGCTGAGCCTCCAGATTTTCCACATTTTCTGTGTTTTCCAAGTTTTCGGTATTCCCCATTTGCTTCCTCCTTTTGATTTATGAATTTTCGTGAAACCATTTTGACAGAAACTCCTTAAAGGATTTTCTGCGTTTAACATTTTCAGCCTGTATTGGTACACCCGATACGTCGGAATCATCAGGATATATATTGTATTCCGCCGCAGCCTGTTCTATTGCCATAACTCTTTTTATGGCTTCATCTAATGTTTCAATCAGTTTTTCTTCACTGACCGGCTTAATAAGATACTGCATGGCGTCCACTGCAAAGGCTTCCAGACAGTTATCTGATGTTGAGGATTTATAAATGATAACACCCGTAAAGCCTTTATCTCGCAGTATCCTGCCGCATTTAATCCCATTACCATCCGGCAGATACACATTCAAAAACAGTATGTCATATGCTCATTCCGCCGTATCTGCCCCGGTACACATTGCCTCCATAAAAGTTTTGACTTCCGTATGGCAGGCTACAATATATTCGTGTTCCGAGTGCATTTCCTCATAAGCAGAAATCATTTGTTCCGTTTTATGTATCTCTTTTACATCATCATCAAGCACCGCTATCCTTATCTGATTTTTCATTGCCTCAGCCTCCTGCTACATCTGCCCCAATAACAGGAAGTAAAAAAAAAGCCTTCTTACAGTAAACATAAATCCATTTCACGCAAGAATAACGGCTTTGTGAGATATAACAGCATAATTCCTGAATTGACAACGAAAAAAGGGCGCACTTCGCCCAAGGCTTGGCTTGGCTTGGCTTGGCTTGGCTTGGCTTGGCTTGGCTTGGCTTGGCTTGGCTT